>Ga0164318_10001635_pt1 | contig 20131 bp, 18 predicted proteins | sample GuaBasSedimGuay9_FD_113734 | JGI IMG/M metagenome (GOLD analysis project Ga0164318, IMG submission 113734) | Subseafloor sediment microbial communities from Guaymas Basin, Gulf of California, Mexico - Guay9, Core 4571-4, 0-3 cm | ecosystem: Environmental > Aquatic > Marine > Hydrothermal vents... | reverse complement strand
ATGGGGGTGGAGATAGTCGAGGAGAGGAAGGACCTCATCAGGCTGCAGGATCTGATAGACCCGGCGGATTTTTCCCTGAGAACGGGACTGAAGAGGATGGCGTACATAACGGAGAAGATGGTGGAGGATTCCCTAATAGGCCTCAAGGACCCGGGAAACATGATGCTGGATGATGTTGTCCTGAGGGACATGGAGGTTGACCGCATCAACTGGCTGATACACAAGGAATACAACATGCTGTCGATGTATCCGAGGATGTCAGAGAAGGCCAACATAAGCACCGAGGATGCACTCAACTACATGATTTCATCCAGGCTCGTGGAGAGGGTCGCCGACCATGCCGTATCAATGGCGCGGTACATGCAGATGAGGGAATCGTTCGAGGACCCTTCCCTGATAAACGCGATACACCGGGAGGGTATGAAGGCGAAGAAGATATTCACGGATTCCGTGGTATCGCTCCTTTCCAGGGAGATGGACCTTGCCGACAGGGTCATAGACGATGCAAGGGAGCAGTCCTCATCTCTCCAGCCCCTGATGAAGAAGGTCTTCAAGCTCCCCTCGGATGAGGCGGTCATCCTTGCATATGTCCTGAATTCCCTGGAGAGGATCGGGGCGTACGGCGCCGATATCGGGAAGATAACGCTGAACACCTACGTGCGCAGGACGTAACCTTCACACCGCCCCTTTTCTCCTTTTCAGATAGATGTACACGGCCGCGCCGGCAATGGCGATCACGCCGAGCACCGCCCAGAGAATGGAGCTCCCCGCAAGGGCACCCTTTGGTTCGGATGCCTCTTTCACGACATTGACGTCCACGAACGAATAGAGTGATGTACCGCCCTGCCCCACAGTTCTCACCTTGATGCGGTGCGGTCCCATAGTCAGTCCCTTTATGGAGACCGACCAGGGGTTGAACATATCCGGGGACTGCTGGTCCACGACCTTCCATTCACCATCATCAATGCAGTATTCGGTGCGGTCGAAATCACCAATTCTGGCCCAACCCAGGCCGCTCAACTCGAACGAGGAGGAGGTATTGTAGGAGAAGAAGGGTGTGACGTTTCCGATCGTGGATATATTCGTGATGTGCGCCTGGAGGTCCGGGATGAAAGCGGAGGGGTCATCCACCATCACTGCGAGCCTCACGGCATTGTATGCATCCACCACCCCGTACCCGAAATCCGTTTCCCAGAACGGGTCAAGGTCGGGATAGGTGGGCGGCTGCTTCCTCTCCGCCGTGTACTTCAGTATCTCCTTCACGAGCTCGTTCTTCCCTTCAAGGAGCGGATTTGCCTCCAGTATGAGAGCCACGACTCCGGCGACAAGGGGAGTTGCGTATGAGGTGCCGGACCCTCTCGGACCGTAGCCGTTGGATGAGGCATCCCCAGTGATCCTCGTGGTGTCCGGCTGCAGGTTTGTGATGTTGGTCCCGGGAGCGGCTATGTCGGGTTTCAGTTCATCGAAGGGGTTCCCGTCACCGTTGTCCGCCCTCGGGCCTATTGTCGAGTAGAAGGCGATGACATCATCATCGTGTTCCGGTGTGTTCCTGTCGTCGGTGGCTGCGACTATTATTGCCTTGGATGAGGCCGACAGGGCAGAGAAGCCCGTGTACGTTGGCCCCTCGTTCCCGGCCGCATTTACAACGATCACACCCTGGTCAACGGCCGCGTCCAGAAGCCTTGAGTACTGGTCAGTACCATCCGATGGGGAACCGATGTCCACACCCCAAGAGATGGAGAAGATGTCTATCCCCCTGTATTCCTCGCCGCCGTTCGGCCACAGGGCATCGCTCATCTCGGTGGCCCATTTGATCCCTCTTATTGTCCCATCCTTCATATTCGGGTCCGACACGATCCCGACCCAGAACTCTCCGGGTGCGTAACCTATCTTGGTACCGATCCTCACATCGACCAGTCTGGCCCCGGGAGCCGTTCCCTGATAAAGACCTTCCGGCGCCCCCGTTCCCGTTGCGATACCGGAGCATGTGGAACCGTGCCCCTGGATATCATCCGGGTTGAAGGACCCGTCCTGGGGATAGAGGAAGGGAAGGTTGTCCGGTTTGGTCATATCCACCCCGCCCAGGAACTTTCCCTTGAGGGAGGGGTGTTCGTCATCGATGCCGGTATCTATCACGGCGATGGAAACCCCCTCCCCGCTGAATCCAAGGTCCCATGCAGTTTCCGGGGAGTAGAGATCGGATCCCTTCGCCCTGACAGTGGGATTGGCCACATCGGAGAAGAGTACGGGGATTCCGGGAGGTTCCACGAACACGACACCGTCGAGCTGCGTTATCTCGTAGATCCTGTTCGAAGGCACTCCGTGCAGAACGACCGCGTCGATCAGGTCTATGACGAGGGAAGCGGGGAATCCCCTCTCCTCCAGCGTTCTCAGGTCGGAATCGGAGATCTCTCGGGAGTATGAAACGGTGATGTCGAGCTCCGGTGCATCCTCGCCCGAAAGCCCGGCATAGGGATCCAGAACATCCGAGATACCGTTCCTGTTCAGGTCGAGGCATGTCCTCTCCCACCATGGAAGGCTTTCCCCGACATGAACATCATCCAGGGGATGCCAGTGGGGTCCGGGTGCTCTCCCGCGCAGTTCCGGTCCCTCTCCCGGGACCGGGAACAGGTCAGCAGCGGGCAGGAGTATCAGTGCCGCGATTATCAATGTTGAGTAGTTCTTCATCGAGGATGATATGGTCTTCTCTTAGGTAAACGTTACCGGGGCACCCTCGAAAGCGTCATCACCCTCCAATTCAAATCAAAAAAAGTCCTCATGAACATCAACCCAATGCTGATCGATGCTCACAACAAAAGAGTGAAGATTCGGTGAAACACACCGAATCTTCATATAAAAGTGGAAGCGAAGGCAGGCGAGGGAAAATACTGCCCGGAGATATGGGATAGATAATGGAGAAGAAAGACGGGGGGGAAGTGGGGGATTAGAGAGGAGAGAGGTGTGAGAGAATATTCCATAAGGATAGTTCCCTCCCGTCTGGTGAATATATTGAATACGGAAGTATATATCTTTGAACCCTAAATGCGCACTTTGACCGTCCAGACCAGGATAGAATGAAGTAAATGTACATTTTTTCGGGAGATCTCGTTATTTCAGTGAACGCTTCATCTTGTTCCCCAGTTGGTCCTGGTTATCGTCAGAGCCGCATAGGGAAGAAGCCATATGAGTATGGACATGAAGAACAGAGAATAGACCACGCCGTAGACGAATCTCCAGTTCCTCTCTGCCTTGACGTAGAATATCATGTATATAAGCGACATCAGTGTTATGGAGAGCAGGACCGTGATCAGATCCACCGGATTGAGAGCTATCCTGATGTAGATCGAGGATACTATCACCATCATCAGGATCGGCATGATGGTGGTCATCACCGCCTCGTAGATGAGCATCTTCCTCTTCCTGAGGAACTCCGGTCTGAAGGCGTACCCGAGAAGGACCGTGGTCTCCCTGATGAATGATTTGTTCCATCTCACGAGCATCCTGAACAGCTTCGGGATGGTCTCGGGGGCAAGGGTATTGGCAACAGCCTTCCTTGAATAAACTGCCAGATAGTTCCTTCGCAGTATGTGATTGGTAAGGGATCTGTCGTCTCCGAAGGTGGAGAGCTTCCCAAGGAACATCTGTTTTTTCCATTCGGGTATGATCTCATCGAGGAGATCCTTCCTGTATGCGGATATCACACCGCTGAGACATGTGATGTTTCCGAACACGGACGCGGTGCTCCTGTAGAAATCGAAGGACATGATGTACCTGACGGCCAGCATCCTGGTAAGGAAGTTGGACCTCCAGTTCTCCACTTTCACCTTTCCGGTGGTCCCTCCCACCCTGGGATCGACAAAGGGTGCAACGAGATGCTCTATGGCGTCCTTCCTGATCCTGGTATCGGAATCTATGAACACCACGATATCGCCGGAAGCGTTCTTCACTCCCTCGGCCATGGCCTCCCTCTTCCCTCTGTTCTTCTTGAAGCGGATCACCCGGATCCTTTTCGGATACTTCCGGGCCATGGCCTTCATGTGCTGGTATGTGTCATCGGAGGAACCATCGTCCACGGCGATGATCTCCATGAGTTCCTTGGGGTATGTTGACCTCACAAGGGCGGCAAGGGATTTCCTCACGAACCTGCCCTCGTTGTATGCCGGGACCACGACGGAGACCCTGGGCCTGTAACCCCTGTCCTCGTATGGTTTGTAGAGCGTGTAGAGTATCATCCTCACGGGGAGGTAGATCAACACGATGATCGTATACATGGACATTACGAATATGAAAAGCGGAGGGGAAGTCTCGTTCATTGCCCTGAACCTTACAAGGAACCACACGAAAGCGATCGTGGCAGCTCCCAGAACGATGAACATTATCAACAGAGAGGTCCTGAGGCCCCTGTTCATCTCCATATTTTTGCAAACATCAGCTATCGATATATAAACCTTTAGATTATTTCAAAAAAAATTACATGGTTATTGAAAACCGGGGAGGGGCGGGAACCACCCTCGATGTTCGGGGGAGCTCGGGTGGAATAAGTCCGGTTCCACGTTAATACTAAATCGGACATGTGCCATCGGGAAGCAATGGGAGGAAAAAAGATAATCAACGATCCGGTCCACGGGACCATCAAGATATCGGGAGTGCTCCTGGATATAGCATCCTCCCCGGAGCTGAACAGGTTGAGCCAGATCAGACAGCTTGGTCTTGCCTACCTTGTTTTTCCCGGGGCGCACCACACAAGGTTCGAGCATTCCCTGGGCGTCTCGCACGTCGCCTCTCTCCTGGCCAGGGGGATGGGGCTTGACCCCGAGGACGTGAAGCTCGTCTCCACCGCGGGTATCCTTCACGACCTGGGACACGGGCCCTTCTCCCACACGATGGAGAAGGTCTTCCACGACAGGATCGGCAAGGATCACATGGCCCTGACAAGGGATATCATAACAGGGGAGAGCAGCGACTGGAGTTCGGAATGGCTCGACCCCGAAGAGAGAGGTCCGACAATACCGGAGATACTGGAGCATCACGGCCTCGACCCCGGAGAGGTGGCGTCCCTGGTGTGCCAGGAAGGCAGACCCTCGAATGATTCCCAGGACAAGCTGGATGTGGACGGGGGACAGGCCTATTTCGGCGGTCCGGAATATCGGTTCCAGATAATCCATTCCGCGCTGGATGCCGACCAGCTCGATTTTCTCCTGCGCGATTCCCACTACACCGGTGAGGCCTAAGGCACCATCGACCTTGACAGGATAGTGAATACAATCACGCTCCACCACGGCGAGATGATGGTGGAGAAGAGGGGCATTTCGGCGCTCGAGGGCATGCTGGTGGCAAGATCCCTCATGTACAGTTCCGTCTACTTCCACAAGACCTCCCGAATTGCGGAAGGGATGCTGTGCAGGGCGGGAGAACATCTCACCGACAGCGAGCTGGAGACCGTCTGGAAGATGTCGGACGGGGAGGTTCTGAGGTTCATGATGGAGAGAGGGGGAAAGGCGGGGGAGCTGGCAAAGAGGTTGAGATTCAGGAGGCTTTACAAATCCGCGTTCAGGCTGGATTCCGAGATGCTGTCCGGTGAGGATGATGACTCCGGACAGATGAGGGAGTTCGTGAGGACCCTTGCGGATGAGAGGGAGAGAAGGAAGATGGAATCCGAGCTGGAGAGAAGGGCCAATGCTCCCCCCGGGGCCGTTCTCGTGGATGTTCCCGATCCCGGTCTCGTGCTCTCCGAGCCCAGGTTGAAGAGGACCGATATCAACGTTCTTGGGGAGAGGCCCGAACCCCTTTCGGCGATATCATCCCTTGCAAGGGCCCTTCAGAGAAGGCCCCCCGTGCCATGGTGTCTGATGGTATCCTGCCAGGAGGAGATAAGGGAAGATGTGGCAAGGGCTGCGGAAAAGGTTGTGTGGTCCGTTCTGTCCGGTTCATAGGGTGATGAAGAGGTATGCGCCTATGAGCGCGCATCCGAGGACGAGTGTGCCTACGGCCATGAAGAGGGGCAGATGACTCCTCCTCTCGGCGAACACGGATCTCAATTTCCCGATCCTTCTGGACCATCCGTAATACATGTCGAGCTCCATGAGCTCCGTCAGCGGGTCATCCCCGACCGTTTGCAGGATCTCCGTTTGAGGCCTCATCTTTCATCAACTCTGGAGAAGGAATCCGCACTCCACGCAAACGACGTCATCCGCATCCACGACGGCACCGCACTGGGGGCAGACGGACCTTGGTGTGATCAGCTCTTTCTCCTCCATGATCCTGGTCAGCTTCTCGAAGATGTCCACCACCTCCTTTTCGGAGCGTACATTGGTGCACATCATCCGCCCGTCCTCCATGATGATCACGACCCCGTAGCTCGTCCGGGGTCTCCATATCACACCGGGAAAGTTGTCGGGGTTGTATTCGGTATCATCCAGTTTCTCGGCGACCTCCTTCAGGTTCAACCTGGTGTTCAGGCTGCTGGATGCCATCATGTTCTCGATCGTGTAGTTGACCAAGGCTATCCCTGCTTCGAAGTGTGGTTCCATCTTAATATTTTTTCCCGTCAAAAGTGGAATATGAGAAAATATCATTAATATCTCCGTGTCATATCCGAGCGGGGTGAGCCCATGGATCTAGTACCGAACCTCGACCCGCATTCCAGGACCATAATCGAGCAGTTCATCGTTTCCAGGTTCGACGATGCGGGGGCCCGGAGGGCTGTGATCGGGCTCTCCGGCGGGCTGGATTCCGCGGTAGTGCTCGGGCTCTTGTGTTCCTCCCTGGGCAGTGACAGGGTGGATGCATATCATCTTCCCTGCGGGGAAGGCTCGACCGCTGACCGGAAGCATGCCGAGGAAGCGGCAGGCAGCTGTGGAGTGAAACTGAGGACAATTGACATATCCGGGATGGTGGACTCGGCTCCGATCGAGGTTTCCGGAATGGCAAGGGGGAACCTGATGGCAAGGGTGAGAATGGTCATCCTCTATGCCGCGGCGAACACCGGAAACGGCCTGGTTGTCGGGACCTCGAACAAATCGGAGCTTCTAATGGGATATTTCACGAAGTACGGGGACGGCGGAGCCGACATCTACCCGATAGGGGACCTGTTCAAGACACAGGTGAGAAAGCTTGCACGCCAGATGGGCATACCGGAAGGGATAATGGAGAAACCCCCGTCCGCGGGACTGCTCGATGGTCAGACGGACGAGGGAGAGATGGGAATGCCGTACATTGTCCTCGATCAGGTGCTGAACGGCATGATCATGGGGCTTTCCCCGGATCGGATTGCGGAGGAGATGGACCTTTCATCCGTGAGCGATGATGAACTGAGAAGGTCCGGCATGCCGCTCCCTCCGGGAAGGGAGGACATCGAACGTGTGATGGAGACGGTTCGCAGGAGCAGACACAAGAGGATGAGCCTTGCGATACCGAAGGTGGGTCCCGCAACCATCGGTGTCGATCTGAGGGAGAGGTGGTAGGCCCTGAAGGGACCCGCGGAGTTCTACGTAATGCCTTTACATGTCAGACCGGTCGTTTCCGGCTCGGAACTGAGGAAAGGCCGGGTCGAACGCCCCCGAAGCGGGCTGGACCGCCTGTCACTGACGGACGTTGGGGAATGGGTGATTGAGGGCGCCATGTCACATGGATTGACATTCAGGGTCAAAAGCGCAAACCCACCTTTCCCCTGGGTCCTGGAGGTGTCGAATGGAGCGGATGTCGTGATGGAGGTCCGGGGGCATCTGCTGGGACCTTCGACCTTCCGTTCCATATTCGTTATAAGGATCATGCAGGCGGCGGGGGGAAAGGATCTGCTCCGGAGTTTGATGGGAACCATCGACAGGGATCCGCTGTCGTCTCCATACTGGGATATGGAAACATGGTCGGTTCTCGAGAGCCGGTTGGGGCTGACCAGGGATGAGCTGGAGAGGAGGAACGGGGAGGTCGGGAAATCGGTTCGATCCCGGTCCTGATCCGCCGGGTACGTCCCGTGTCCTTGGTCAGCGGAACCATGTCAGAGGTCCATCTCGAGCCAGGTTTCCGTGAAGGAATCCACGAGTTCGTCCATGAACGATCTCTTGAACAGTATGAGGGTCCTCGAGACGGCCTCGGGGTCCGACACGTAGAATCGCTTAATGCCGTCCTCCTCCGACTCCCTCAGCACCTCCTTCTTCACCATCTTCTTCACGTGGAATGTCAAAGTTGAGCCGGAAAGCTCGAGTTCCCTTTTCATCTCATTGTGCCTGGCTCCGGGATTCATCATGATGTACATGATTATCCTTCTCGGGATCTCCTTTCTGAGGAACGCAAGCACCTTCTTGTCCCTGGACCCTACCCTGCCCTCGGTGTAGTATCTCTTGTATCTCCCCTCCTTCCTTGCCACAACCATGTCGTTCTTCTCCAGGTTGTGGAGGTGGTATTCCACAACACCCATGGGCATGTCCAGTCTCCTTGCGATCTCCCTGAAATGTATGCCCGGTGAGGAATCGATCAGCTCGTAGATCCTCTTGCGGGTGTCCAATTCGGGGGGAGCTTCCTTCATCCGACCTGCACCCCGTCATGCACCGGAGCTCTTCCTTCGGAACAGTGCCATATAGAGCAGCAGCAGTACAAGGACATCCGACAGAAGCATCAGGTCGAAGGATGCGGCAAAGTCCCTGGGGACGTTCGTCCAGCCCGTCAGATACAGTGATACCGCAAGGATGATACCCTTCACCAGGAATACGAGAAAGGCAAGGGTGACCATTGCTATCCTGGGACTTCTGGTCCTTGACCATGAGAGATATCCTATGACCGTCAAAGCGAACGATAGGACGATAAGCACTCCCATCAGAAGGTCCTTGAATGCGGCGGCCATGTCCATCAGATCCGTCGTACCACCTCCTTCCGGGAATCGGATTCCCACTTCCTTCTCCGTCTCATCCTTATCTCCCTCAGCACAAGGGTGGCCGCCACCATCAGAATACCAAGGGCCACACCCCCGAGCATAACAGCAGGGCTGTTCCCGAGGAATCTTTCCTCCCCCCCTACGGCAGGCATGTTAGGGTCCATGCTAAGCGTGGGGTCATGATGTATCAGTCGTGCATCATCCTGCAGGGGATACACGAACCATATCTCCGCCCCCCCCTCCAGGGGGTGTACTATGGAGGCGGCCCGGGAGGGCGTATCGGCCTCACCCGCTCCCACCATGATATCCTCTCTCCAGGAATAGCTCCCGTAGGGCCTCTTTCCCTCCTTCTTCAGGGTTATGGAGTATTCGCCATCTCCACCCTCTCCCGAGGCGATCTCGGTGGAGAGCTTCCCGGTCTCATCTTTCAATACGTGTCTGACACCCAGAAAGTCCGCGTCGAGAGGCTGCCACAGGTCCAGGTCTATGTCGAACTTCTGGGAAGGAGGCTCCACTTCCATGTGCTCGGAGGAGAGGGAGAATGTCATCCTTGCCCATCCGACGGTATCTCCCGTTCCGGCGAGCTTCAGGTCAAGTATACCGTAGAGGACAATGTTGTATCCCCCGGAGAAATCCGTCTCTATCTCCCAGTTGACGTCCTCGAGATCGGTGTGGTATTTTTCCGTGTCAGCATCGGCATCGAGAATCCCGTTTCCGTTTGTATCCTCGAAGGCCGCCAGCTCCAGATAGGAAACGGAAGCTCTCGATATGCTGCTGGCCCTGCCGGAGTACGAGAAGGTCAGCACGGGTCTTGTCCGGTTCATCCTCACCTCCATCAGGGGGCCCTCGAGAACGATCTCATCACCCACGATGGAGACCTCCGTACCTGCCCCGTCGGAAGGCGGTTCGAAATCAGTATGGGAGTATTCGTTCACCGACATGTAATCCCTGGACCTTGTCTCCATCTCCGGGTCCCTGGAATAGGCATCGACGTGCAGGTTCACCTTCCCGTCCATTTGAGACCTGGATATCGGTCCTCCCGGAAACCTCAGTTCGATGATGTGGGAACCAATCCCGAGATCGAAGGGGCCCGCATTGGCCCTCATGTCCTCGCCCAGTTCCCCGTGAAGACCGTAGCTTCCCGGGACATACACTATCAATTCGACGTTCATCAGCAGATATTCGTAGATCCCGTCCCCGTCCCGGTCCAGCACATCCTCCGAGACCAGTCTTCCCAGCGCTATCTTCACCGTGTCCTGGGATCCTGCCGGGGGTGCCGAGGGAACCAGCATCAGGAGCAGCAGTCCCATCGTCACGATAATGGCAGTATGGTGTCCGGGGATCTCTTCCTTGAGCATCATGACCCCTCCTTTGGCATTCACTAGCGGAGTAGGTAGGCTGTGATTATTTAAGGTTTGTAGGTCGGTCGCGGAAGATGTCCACCCACTCTTCTATCCCTGGAACACCTCGTTCGGGATCTCGAGCACCTCTATGTTCATGGACTCTATGAGGTTTCTCAACCCGTTATCCGGTCGATTGTTCAGATGGAATATCACGAGTCCCTTCCCCTTTTCCCTGGATATCCTCAGCAGGAGCTCCATGAACCTTCTTATCTGATCGTCATTGTTGTAGGTCCGGAGTTCGGACAGGTTGTCCAGGACCAGCAGATCCACATCGTCAAGGGACAGTCTATCAATCTCCTGGTCAACCTTGAACAGCTTGAATATCGTCGGTATCTCCAGCGGGGAGCCGTTCTCGTCAAGTATTATCTTCGATGAGGATGGTTTCGAGGAATCCCTGCAGACATAGAGAACCATGTCCATGAAATGGATAGATCTGGTGCTGACCCCTCTGTTCATCAAAATCTTCTGAACGAAGATGTGGGGCCTGCCGACACAGATGTAGAGGACGGCCTTCTTCCTGTTGACGAGCATGTCTGTCATGAGCTCCACGGATACGTGATTGATGAAGAAGGGAGAGAAGGAGAGAAGGTACTCCGAACTGGGATTGAGCAGTTCCAGGTATTCCTCTATCCTTGAGCTTCCATGGTTCAAGATCATCAACTCCTCACTTGAACCCCACCTGGACGGAAAGACCGTCCCGGGAGATGTCGACCATATGCCTTCCTGTAACATGATCCGTGCCCCTCATCTTCAGAATCTCGATGTACCTTCTCCTGCCATCCTGATGTTCCAGATTGTAAAGAAGTATTATGCCGTCGGAGGTGTAGGCGACCTCCATGGGATAACGCTGATCGAAAGCGGCCTCCCCTGTAAGCAGTGTTGTCGCCTGCCAGTTCTTGAGCGATTGGGAAAGGTCGAACACGAATTCCCTGTACTGCTCCCTTAGTATGCCTCCAACGGCCGTGATGGGATCTATCACTATTCTCTGGGGCATCAGCTCCACGATCTTCTCCTCGATGACCCTCTTCAGCGTTTCGTATCTGTCCTCGGGAGGATACCTGGTCTTGAAGTAGGGTCCGAGGTCGAAGTAGATGATGTCCCTGCCGATAGCCTCCCTGTCAACGAACTTGAACCTGGAGGTGAATCTCAGCATCCAGTTGGCCGGTTCGGAAAGGGTCGTGAAGAACAGCCCCCTCTCCCCTCTCCTGGCTCCTTCCGAAAGGAACTGGAGGCAGAATGTGGTCTTCCCGCATCCACTTTCACCGGCAAGGAGAATGGTTGAGGGGAAGGGAAAACCCCCTTCTATCATTCCATCCAGACCGGGGATGCCCGTATTGATTCTGAGGAAATCCTCTTCCATTGCACTCACCGTTTTCCTTGTGAAAAAAGTCACATCTTCTTTACTTATATCTTGCCTTTTGAAAATCAATCCCAAAACTCTCTTGATGCGGACACCGCGTTTCGGGGAGATGATCCAACGGATGTCAATGGGACTTCGCCGGGAGAAAAAGGGAACCTGGATCGGCCGCATCCACAGTCTGGCCTTTCTGAAAAAAAGGTACAGATAAAAACTTATACCAGGGAAAAAGTAATATGTACACAATGTCGGCCAGCTTCCCCGCTCCGCAAGGAACCTCCTTTTCGGGAGGGCCTCCAGGGGAAGGACCGAAGGGATCCGGCATTGTGTTCATCGTTTTCCTTCTTCTGTTCATCGGTTCATCGTTCGCGTTCATGGAGGGAGCGTCGAGGGTTTCCACATCCATCATGAAAGGTGGCGAGACCTATGATGACGTCATCATAGGGTTCGGCCCCATGGGGGGGATGGATCCGAGCCTATCCATGCCGGTTCCGGACGGGGGTCCGGTTCTATCCTCTTCCCTCAAGATATCGACCGTCGAGGGAGAACCCTCTCCGCCTTCCGTCTCCATCGACGTGGGTATGGACGGAAGGGTGGACTGGTCCTTTGGCGGAGGTCCCTTCGGGGCACTGGGTTCCCAGGAGAATTTTATCTCCGGGGAGGGGGTGAAGAGGGTCCTTCAGGGAACCGACGGGGGGACCTTTTCGTTCCTCTTGCCCGCTGACGCATTGATAGACAGTTCATCTCTCGTCCTCTCAACGCCCCCCCTGCCCGGGCCGGACGTGAATCCGACTTCTCTGAACATTCATCCGGGAACCATGGGCGTTGAATCCCTGGATGCGGGGGATATCGACGGGGACGGATACGATGAGATGATATTCCATTCCGCGGCGGATTCGACCGTGTATCTTCTCGAAAGGGACGGAGGAACAACCTGGTCTCTCAGGGAAATGATGGATGGAGTGGTGCTGCCTCCGGTGATACGCATCCTTGACCCGTCCGAGTTCCGGGTTCACGGTTTCATAATTCAATACACGGATCCATCGACCGGCACGGATAATGTTTCCATAATCAAGCTTACCCAGTACTCGGTGCCTGAGGAGATTCATCTGTCCGGGGGGCTCGCAAGGGGCTCGGTGGGATTCCAGAAAGGTTCGGGAAGGGTTCACGGCTCGGGGGCCATCCTCGTTCTCGGGAACAACTCGGGCAGGGTGCTCGAGTATCGCTTCAACCACAACGGGGCCCTCTCCAGGCAGGTCGTTCTCGATATGTTCGGACCCACCATCGGCATCGGGGGAGGGGACCTGGACGGGAACGGTTACGGGGATCTGGTAATGTTCCCCCCGCCGGATAGGGGCAACATCTCGCTCATCATGGGTGGTCCCAACGGATCCGTCACGGTCTATCCCTTCGACGAGGATCCAACACAGCTCACACCCTCGGGTGAGGGAACTGCGGTAGATATGGACGGAGACGGCCGGGAGGAGTTCTTCTTCCCTGCACGGCCCGGGAACGAGACTGCTGTGCTCGGTGTTGAAGACGGTGTTCCATTCCTCTCAAGCTTCGGTCCCAACGGGAGCTTCGCCTCCCCCAGAAGCGTGCCTCGCGAATCGTACGGGGACGGGGGCGCATACTCCGGCGGTGAGGCCCTTCTCTACCTCCTCACGAGTGAGGGGGATTACAGGGTCCTCCCGGTCTCGACACCTTCCGGGGACTATCTCGTCCAGTCTCTACCGGGCATCGGCGGTCCGGCCGTGATAGGCTCGATCGATGAGACCGGGGAGGGCCTTCTTTACTGGTTCGGCAAGAGGGACGGTTCGTGGGTGTCCGATATATCATGGTCCTATCCCGGGTCCGTCATCCTGTCCAGGGGGGGAAGGGAAATGGTCCTGGAGCGGGTCAGGCCGGATCCGGCTGCCGTTGACCTCGGAATGCTCATCACGGATCATCCCTCGGGCAACCTCACGATGGACGGTTTCAACAACCCCTTCGTCCTGATGGAGGTGAGCTCCGGAGGGGACGGGGGTCTGGTATCCTTTTCCGGGCTCTCTGTGGATTACGATGTTACCCTGGATGCCGGCCTGTCCAGGGGCTTCCTTGAAGCTCAAATAAGGGCCCAGAGGGATTTCGGCGGGGAGACCATTCCCTTCATGGTAACGGCTTCGGGTGGCGGCTCCGTCAGGGTGGGGCCCTCCGTGGTGGTCCATGACGCTCCACCCGTTTTTCTTTCAGACGTTCCAAGGACACTGGAGATAGACGAGGGCTCCCTCGGTCAGACCATATTGAAGATATCGGATGTTGTGGTCGACGACATGACCGACCCCGCGGACCTGGATGTGGATATAGTTCCCGTGTCCGAGATACCCCCTGGCCTCCTGCTCATAGGAAGGAACAACGAGCTCATATCCCACGCTTCCACATATCCTGACCTCTTCGGCACCCTTGTCTTCGAGATCTCCGTTTCGGACGGCAGCAGCAGCACGCTCTCCGCACCAATCACACTCATAATCAGACCGGTGGAGGATCCCCCCTCCGTGAACATTCCTCTCGAAGATATCGTAATGGCGGAGGGAAGCGAGTATCGATTGAGGCTCTCCGGTCCGAACGGGACCTTCACGGATGTTGACGGGGACACCCTCCATTTCGTTCCCAGGCTGTCGTACATGGATCCACCGGACATGAACGATTTCATCCGGATGGAGGTCTCGGATGCGGAACTGGTGATAAGGCCCTCTGTGGAGGGAAGGGGAGGCAGGGCCAGGCTCGAGATCACGGCTTACGACAGGGAAGGGGGCACACTCCCGGGAGTCACGTCCGTATGTCTGCTGACGGTTACGGATACGGACGCTCCACCGACGATCCTCTCGAATCCCGGCCTTGTGGTTCTCAGCGAGGACCAGGATACCCCGACAAGGATCCAGCTTGATGGATGGATTCATGACCCCGACACGGATATCGGACTGTTCGACATCATCGCCTACTCCTCCGATCCAAGATTGAAGGTCAGCGTGGAGCTCTATGGCGGCAGCCCCTATCTCTTTCTGCTTCCAACCTCGGACCTGACCGGAAAGATGACCGTGTGGATCGAAGTTAAGGACGGGAACACGACTCTTGTGGACCGTCTTCTTATCGATATCGAACCCCAGAATGACCTTCCCGGTGTCTCGATCGACGATGTGGAATACCATCCGGGAATGGGATACGTGGTCTCCGGGAGTGTTGCGGACCCTGATGACCGCGGTGGTTCCGTGGAATACCGGCTCGGGAACGGGGAATGGATGAATGCATGGGGGTTCGAGAGATGGTCCTTCCTTGTGGATGAGCGCTCCCTTCCCCCCACCGGTCTCTACGTTTTCGTCAGGGCGAACGACGGGAAGGATTATTCGGCGGTGGAGTTCACGAAGATCGTCCCCTCATATACGGCTCCCGATCAACCGACGGTGAATGAGCCCGTCGATGAGGGGAACGAACCTGGCAGTGGAGAGAGTTCCTACAGTCACCCCATCCCGGCAGATCCCGGTAACGGAGGTCCCAGCTGGCTGATAGCGGGAGGCATGGGTGCAATCATCATCGGCGGCCTCCTATTCATTCTCTGGACGGAAGTCGGATATGTGACGATAACCACCTCGTTGATAACACTCTATTCCAAACTGTCCAAGAAGGACATCTTGAACCACGAGATAAGGGGTCTCATCAGGGGTTACATAATAGCAAATCCCGGGGATCACTATTCCTCCATCAAGAGGAACCTGGACCTGAACAACGGTACACTTGCATATCATCTCAGGGTGCTGGAGCAGAACGGTTTTGTGAAATCGATGTACGATGGCATATACAAGCGGTACTATCCGGCCAACATAAATATCAGCAGATTGAAGAAGAACATCTCCAAGCAGGAGGAGATCTTCAACATGATACTCGAGCATCCGGGGATCACGATGGAGCAGATAGGAAGGCTGATAGGAGCATCACGCCAGGTTGTCAACTACCATGTGAAGAACCTGATAAGGGCCGGTGTCGTGACATATTCGAGGGACGGGAAATCCGCAAGGTTCTATCCGGCCGAACAGACCCCTTCGATGGACCAGACCTGACCAGAAACGTTAAACGAGCAGTTGATGATTAAAGGGTATGAAGATAGGGGTCATAGCGGGGTCGGTCCTTCCCGCGGATGAAACGGGATTCCCTCCTCCCCTGGAAACGGATTTCGGTCCAACGTCGAGCGGCATACTGCGGATGAACGCCGGTCCGCATGACCTCCTCATCATCTCAAGGCACGGCGTCCCCCCGAACATTCCGCCCCACATGGTGAACCACAGGGCCAATGTCCGGTCATTGATGGAAGCGGGTGCGGAATGCCTCATATCGATCTGTTCCACGGGGGCCCTTCACAGCGGCATGAGGGTTCCTGGCCTCACGATTCCCCGGGACTACATCGATCTGTTCTCCGGTGCGACCTTCCATGATGGTGACATATTCCATGCCACTCCTGCAATTGATGGGGATATTCTCTCGGCCCTTGCACGGAGCTCCAGGAAGGTTGCCCCTCACACGACGGAAGGTACGGTTTACGTCCAGACCAGGGGGCCAAGGCTCGAGACCAGGGCCGAGGTGAGACTTCTGTCCGAATGGGGGGATGTGGTCGGAATGAACATGGGCCCCGAGGCGACCCTGGCCTCGGAGCTTGGTATGAGGTTCGGGGCCATACTCACCGTGGACAATTATGCGAACGGCGTCGTGGATGAGGCTCTTGACTTCAGGGACATACTCGATCGGGCGAAAATGAACTGGCCCCTCCTGCTCAGGGTTCTTTCGCTTCTCCCTGAGCGTTTCTGAACATGCGGCGAACCTTTTTTTAGAGGGCAAGCACCTTCGTGCATCATGAGCAGTCTTGTCATCGAGGGTGCAATGAACCTTGAGGGGGAGACCCTGACAGTGGTGATAGAGGGGAACAGGATATCCGAGATCCTGGAGGGCAGGGTCCGGGGCAGGGACGCCGACAGGACCCTGAAAGGGGACGGTCTCCTGGTGATGCCCGGACTGTGCAATTCCCACACTCATGCGGCAATGACGATCCTGAGGGGGGTGGGAGAGGACAAGGAACTCCACCCGTGGCTTGAAGAGGACATATGGCCGCTGGAGTCGAGGATGCGTGTTGAACACATACGGGCCGGGATGGCACTGGCATGCGTGGAGATGATAGGGTCCGGGACCACGCTGTTCAATGATATGTATTTCATGGAAGGGGATGTTGCGGATGTGGTGGCGGACTCCGGGCTGAGGGCCGTGCTGGGAGAGGGATTCATCGACCTGGGGGACAGGGAGAGAATGGAGGATCAGATACGCGGCGTCGAGAGATCCATCAGAGGAATCGAGTCCCTTGGCTGCTCCCGGGTCATGCCCTCCATTTCCCCTCACGCCGTTTACACCGTGTCCCCGGACGGATTCAGGTGGTGCGCGGAAAGATCGGGGGAGCTGGATATCCCGCTGCACGTGCATCTCTCCGAAACCGCCGAGGAGGTGAAACAGTGCAGGTCGGCACATGGAATGTCCCCGGCGGAGGTCATCGACGGATACGGGGCCCTGTCGGAGAGGACGGTCGCTGCCCATTGCGTTCACATGACGGATGGGGATATCTCGCTTCTGAGGGAGAGGAACGTCTCCGTTTGCCATGTGCCTGTATCCAACATGAAACTCTCGGTTGGCGGCCAGTTCAGATATCCGGAGTTCGGGAGGGCGGGGATCAATATATGTCTGGGGACCGACGGAGCCGCATCGAACAACAGCCTTGATATGTTCCAGACGGGAAAGATGACGGGTCTTCTCTGCCGGCAGGGATTCGGTGCCTCGTCCATAAGGACCGCGGACATCCTCCGTATGGCCACCTTGAACGGATACCGGGCTCTGGGAGTGGACGGAGGGAGGCTCGAGGAGGGGGCTCTTGCCGACATCATCCTTCTGGATCTGAAGCACCCCTCGATGGTCCCTTACCATGATATGATCTCGAATGTTATCTACTCGGCAGGCCCTTCCGCAGTGGTCCATTCCGTGATCGACGGGGAGGTCGTCATGGAGAACGGCAGGGTGAGGAACGGGGATCGTATCGTGGAGATGGCGGTTAACCTTGCACGAGACCTTATGGCAGGTGATGGCAATGAATGAGAGAGCTCTCGATTTCCTGATGGGATCCTTCCGAGACATTCCCGTTGTGACCAGGGAGGGCGGGTACAGGTACTTCGTCCACCCCCTCTCTGACGGGATACCCTTGATAGACCTCGACGTGCTCGAGGCTGCAGCCTGGCTGGTATCGGAGGAGGTGGACGGGATGGGAGGGGCCGACCTCCTGGTCACGGCGGAGTCCATGGGCATCCCCCTGACCACTGCAGTATCGATGATGACGGGTATTCCATACAGTATTGTGAGGAAGAGAAGCTACGGTCTTGAGGGGGAGATCGAGGTTGCTCAGAAGACCGGCTATTCGTCCTCGGAGCTCCACGTCCTTCTTCCCGGGGGGGAGGGAGATGTGATAATCCTCGACGATGTTCTCTCGACGGGCGGGACACTCCGGGCCCTTGCGGAGGGAGTTGGAAAAGCTTCCCGGGACGTGAAGGGAGCCGTCATTCTGTTCAACAAGATGGGAAGACGCTCCGCGGAATTATCCCGGCAGCTGGGTTTTCCGATAGTGGCGATCCTTGATGTCGAGGTCTCCGGGAAAGGATGCACCGTCGTACCGGCCGAAAGATGATGAGGATTCTCGTCCCGGGATCCTGCTCGAGCGCCCGTTCCCGCCCGGGAATTCGTAGGCCCCGAACCGGTGACCGCATCTCCCCCTTCACCGCAAGGAGGGGCACAATCGTTATCTATTCGCGGTCTCCTCGTGGAAGCATGGCCAGGGTAATGATCGTCAAGGAGGGTGAGGCATGGAGGGAGGGCGAGATCTGGCATGCCTTCCCCACCACGGTGCTCATCGAATCGAATGGAAGGAAGGTCCTTGTGGACCCCGGGAACCACCCCTCCCTCCTGGAATTTCTGGAGAGAAGGTCCGTATGGAAAGAGGATATCGATATGATATTCGCAACCCACCATCATCCGGACCATACAATGAACATAGGATGGTTTCCCGGTGTTCCGGTGGTGGATGGTGAATATGTGTACGAGGAGACCCGGATCTCCCCCCATAGCGGCAGGATACCGGGGACGGATATCGATGTGATACCGACACCCGGGCATTCCCCCGAGCACGCCTCACTTCTTGTGAGGTCCCCGGAAGCTTCCACGGTGATTTGCGGTGACCTCATATGGTGGACCCGGGATGAGGCGCCCTTTACCGACCGCGAATGGTTCATGGGGCATCCTGATGAGTTCGCGGAGGACCCCGAACAGCTTGCCAGGAGCAGGGAAAGGGTCCTCTCCCTGGAAGCTGACATCCACATACCGGGCCACGGAAAACCCTTCATGATGAAGGAAAACCCCCGAGATCCATGATCCGAAGCTGACCGGCGGGGGGAATGGTCCGCTGCATTGTTTTGGAAAAGAACGGTGCGATCAGTACCCCATCTTTCCGACAAGCGGAACGAAGACGCAGTAGGTAAGGGGGGTCTTCGTTATCTCTCCCCCCGATCCCCTCTCGTATCGTATCAGCCTCTGGGTGGAATGTGCGGGCCCCTCCACCGACAGGAGGATCCCGCCCTCGCCGAGCTGGTCCATGACGGTGTCGGGAACTCCTGGTGCGGCACAGGTGTAGTATATTCTATCGTATGGTGCGTTGTTCGGGTACCCGACGGATCCGTCGCCGATGACGACCTCCACATTGTGTGCCGATATGCTTGCAAGCGCCTTCTTTGCCCTCTCTGCCAGTTCCCTGACCACCTCCACGGTGGTTATCCTTCCTCCCGGAAGTATGGCCCTTGAAACGACGGCCGCGTGATATCCGGACCCCGTGCCTATCTCGAGCACTTTCAGCCCGGGCTCCAGCATGAGCTCCTCGCACATGATGGCAACCATGTGGGGCGCGGATATGGTCTGCCCCTTGCCTATGGGCAGGGGTCTGTCTATGTATGCGTGTCCCGAAAGGTAGGACGGAACGAAAGCTTCCCTGGGAACCTTCATGAACGCATCCGTGATGCGCTGCGTCCTCAGCAGCCCCTCCCTTTGAAGGGCCTTCACCAGATGTTTTCTCCTTTCCCGTGTATCGGGCTCTCTCATAGCCCCTCACCCGAAAGGTCCATTGTCTGCTCCCTTCCCTTTCCGAAGGACAGCATTATGATGTTTGCCAGAACCTCCCTCTCGATCAGGTCCATGTAATCCCGGACCCTTCTGGGTATCTCTCCGGATGCCTTGATCTCCATCCAGTCCTCGGTGCTCATGTCCTCCCATCCCTTCACCTTGATATAGACGGGTTCCGCCCGGGCCAGAAGCTCGATCTGGGATGGGAAATGTCTGAGCGTCGTCCCCGTACCGTGGAGTTCGGCTGCGTCCTGGGGTATCCTGTATTCCTTGCAT
>Ga0164318_10001634_pt1 | contig 20135 bp, 27 predicted proteins | sample GuaBasSedimGuay9_FD_113734 | JGI IMG/M metagenome (GOLD analysis project Ga0164318, IMG submission 113734) | Subseafloor sediment microbial communities from Guaymas Basin, Gulf of California, Mexico - Guay9, Core 4571-4, 0-3 cm | ecosystem: Environmental > Aquatic > Marine > Hydrothermal vents... | reverse complement strand
TATATGAGATACCCATACAAAATAATCCCTATTCATGAAAAAATAGATAAAACAATAACATGAACACCATAACTTTTATGTAAAAATGATGGCGATTGTGCAAAAACCATAAAACAAAATCGTTAACTGTCGCTGTCCATGATAATTCATTCTATAAAAATAGAGTATTTTGTGCTATTTGTCCAAAAAAATCAAGATGCCTTAGCCGCTAATTTTGCTAAACAAATACCTTTTTTTTATGGTATGGCTTTGATGTCTTTCAGGTTCTCTTTGAGTTTCTTTACGGATTCGTGAACTTCTTCTTCTGATTTTCCACCGGTGCATACGACTTTCCCGGAGCTGAATAAAAGAAATACTGTTTTTGGACCATTGAGGCGATAAACCAAACCCGGAAACTGTTCCGGCTCGTATTCTGTTCCTTCAAGCTGAAATGCTATCTGGTTTAGATTTAATTCTGCGCCGACGCTAGCTGATGCTACTATATTTTGGATTTTGAGTTCGTTTATCTCGTTGATATTTATTCCTAAGGTGTTTATTTTCCTGACTATGTTCCCAACAGCCTCTTTTGCCTGATGTGGCGATTTTGTTCCGGTGCATACTATTTTTCCTGTGTTGAATATCAATGCTGCTGCTTTTGGATTTTCTAGTCTCATAACCAGCCCGGGAAATTGTTCGGGCTCATATTCTGTGCCTTCAAGTTCCATTGCAAGTCTTGATAATGGAATCTTTGAGTCTGCAGCGCATGAAGCAACGACATTATGTATTTTAATTGTATTACTCATAAACGTCCCCCCCCTCTCTTAATTTACTTTTCCCAATTTTAAGAAGTGTTTTGTATGATAAGTTCTTAAATATTAGTAAATATTATGTTTATTTGGTGCCTGGATTTTAATCTCAAATGGATTTTTGAGTTATTTAAATGTTACTCTTGTGGTGGTGAACTAAATGTGTCTTGTGAAAAAGTTTGATCTTGATTTGAAGAGGTATTTTGTGACAGGGTATTGTGTTGCATGCCTGAGGAAGCTGGGGTCACCTCTTGTTGATATGTGTTTTTTTTCAGGTGAGGGAAAACCAACGCTGATTGGTGGGTATGCTATTACTCCGGTTGATGCTGTGCGACTTGGGAATGAGTTGATTGTGAATGCTAACAGGGCGCGTGTGTCTACGCCTGATGAGAGAAAAAGTGTTGCTGAGATGTATCTTGTTAGTGCCTATCGGCTCCTGAAAGATTCTGATAAAGGTGCTGCAAAAAAACTTAAGGAGTCAATGAATATTAGGGAAGTCAAGCCGAAGGAGTTGGATCTGGGATATGTGGGTTAATTATTTAATGTTTTTGTTGTAACGTGTCTTGTGTGAATTTTATGAAGTCAGAAATGCTTTTTTTGGTTGTTTTGTTATTAGTGCATTTTAGTTTGGGGTGTACTTCTGGTTATGTGCCTTCGGATGATGATGTTAAAGATGGTGATGGAAATACGGGTGATACTATGGGTAAAGAGAAGATGATTGTAGTTATGGAAACAAGCAAAGGAAATATTGAGATTGAGCTTTATGAGGATAAAGCGCCAATAACGACACAAAATTTTTTGGAGTATGTGAATAGTAATTTTTATGACGGGACCGTGTTTCACAGGGTAATAAAGGATTTTATGGTTCAGTGTGGTGGATTTACTGTGGATGGGTCAGAGAAGCAGAATCGGGCGCCAATCAAAAATGAAGCAGATAACGGGCTTAAGAATGAAAAAGGGACGCTTGCTATGGCAAGAACTGCGGTTGTTGATTCTGCTACTTCGCAATTTTTTATTAATGTGAATGATAATAGTTTTCTTGATCATGGTGCAAGGGATTATGGTTATGCTGTATTTGGGAAGGTTGTTAAAGGGTATGATGTTGTGGAGTCTATATCTTTGGTAGATACATCTGTTAAACATAATATGCAGGACTGGCCGAGTGAGGATGTTGTGATAAATAAGATGTATGTGAAGGGTCTGTGAGTTGGTGGGTAATTACCCAATTGAGAACCTCAACTAAGAATGTTTTTGGTTAGACTATTTTCAATAAATCTGCTTTTGTGATTATTCCGAGAATTTTTTCTTTTTTTGTTATTATTGTAGCCTGATTGTGCTTTAATAGTGGGAGGATGGCTTTTAGTGGGGTATTTTCATTGAGTGTAGGATATGCTTCGTCCATTATGTCTTCTACTTTCAGGTTTGAGAGGTTGGTGTATTCAAGTTCAATGACTTTGTTCAGTACTGATTTTTCAGATATGCTCCCTATGATGAGGCCGTCTGAGGTGACTGGTATTTGAGAAAGCCCGTACTTTTTCATTGTCCTGATGGATTCACTTACGAATTTGCTTTTGTCTGTGGTGATTACTTTTTTGTTCATGATGTTTTTTGCTCTTAATCCATTCTTGGTTTCGATATAGTCAAGCACTTCAAAAAGTTTCTGCACTGCGGAGTATGATGGCTCTATCTTGTTTGCCTCGATTTTTGCGATAAGTGACTGGGAAACCCCGGCTTTGTAGGCAAGTTCGAATTGAGTGAGGCCTGCTTTTTTTCTTCTCTGTTTTATTTCTGTGATTTTCGGGAGCATAGTAGTAATATTGTAGATATCTTTTTATTCCTTTCGGAATAAGTCGGATGGATTATGTATTAGAAAATGTTCTGTTTGAGCGGGTTTGTTTGTGTCTGTTGAATGTGTTTTAGGATGTGTATGTTGAATTATGCTGTGAATGCATGTCATGGTTTGTCATGCTTGTTAAGGGCGTTCCTGAAGGGGATAAACCTGTTTTCGAGATTTTCGAGTGCTCCTTTGTGTTCTAATTGTTCATATACTGATGCGCATCTAATGGTTGAGTCTAAGTCAATGAATGAATGTTCTATGTTTTGCACTTCGTCTTTGTATTCAAGGATTGATTTGCCGATGTCATATTCATTTATTTTTACTTTTCCGATGAATTTTATGCGGCTTTCGAGTGTGCTGATTAGATTGCTTGTTTCTTCTATTTGTCTTTTGATGTTTTTGCTGAATTGTTCTATTTCCTTTTCCGGTAGTGTGTTGTCTATGTCTGTCACCCTGTCTTTTGTGAATCTTGTCTGTAATGTCGTTCCTTATTGTGGAGTAATTATTGGGTGTTTTTAATTGTATTTGTGACCCGATAAGTGAAGTGCCCGGGATTCTCTGTTGATGCTCTAATGATTCTATGATTTTTAATAATCTTTCGTTTTTTGTTACTCTCTGAGCATTACTTTTGTGTTTTCATCGGGTGATGTTGCTGGTTGTTTTTTTTGGCGGGGTTGGTCACGACTAAACTTTTAAATTTGTTTGTGGAATAGTATGTTATGGATTATGCTGATTTACTTTCGAGGCTTGAGATATTTTTCTCTGAGGTGTGCTATAGTGCGCTTCTTAAAGCTGTCCAGGACAGGGATGCGCTTGTTGTAGATTTTTCTGATATTGAGAAGTTTGATGTGGATGTTGCTGATTATCTTCTGGAGGGGCCGGATGAGTTTTTTAAGGCGTCTGAGGAGGCGATGAGGAATGTGGATGTGGGGGAGGAGCTGGAGTCACAGATACATTTTCGGATAAAGGGGCTGCCTGAGTCGCAGGTTGTTAGTATCAAGAATTTGCGTAGCAAGCACCTGAAGAAGTTTATTGCTGTTAAGGGTATAATAAAGCAGGCCTCGGAGGTTCGACCGGAGATTGTTCTTGCTACTTTTGAGTGCCGTGCGTGCGGGGAGAGAATTATGATGCTTCAGGAGGGGCAGGATCTGACTACTCCGTATATGTGTGAGTGTGGGAATAAGAGGGGCTTTGATATGGTGGAGCGTAAGATGGTGGATATACAAAGGCTTGAGGTGGAGGAGGCGCCTGAGGCGCTTGAGGGTAGTGCGCAGGCGAGGAAGATTGGGGTGTATATTAAGAATGATCTGGTTGATCCGAAGTTCCAGAGGAGGGTTGTCCCAGGGAGTAAGGTTGTTATTACCGGTGTTCTTGATGATATACCGATTAAGACTGATAAGGGTAAGGAGAGTAAGAGGAGGGATATTTATATTGACGGCAATTATGTTGAGCCTATTGAGTTTGAGTTTGAGGATATTGAGGTTTCTGCCAAAGATGAGGAGAGGATTAAGGAGCTTGCGGCGAACCCGAAGATTTTTGATCTGCTGGCTGATTCGATTGCGCCTTCTATTTACGGGTATCGTGATATTAAGCAGGCGATTTCTTTGCAGCTTTTCGGGGGTGTGAGGAAGGTGAGGCCGGATGGGGTTGTGACGAGGGGGGATATTCATATACTGCTTGTTGGTGATCCCGGGGCGGGTAAGAGTCAGTTGCTTAAGTATACGGCCGGGCTTGCGCCGAAGGCGCGTTACGTTGTGGGAAAATCGACGTCTGGCGCGGGACTTACTGCTACGGTTGTCAAAGATGAATTCATGAGGGGGTGGGCGCTTGAGGCAGGTGCGCTTGTGCTTGCCAATAAGGGGCTTGTTGCGATTGATGAGCTTGATAAGATGTCTGCGGAGGATAGGAGTTCGATGCATGAGGTTGCGGAGCAACAGACTGTGACTGTCTCCAAGGCGAATATACAGGCGACGCTGAATGCGCAGACGACAATTCTTGCGGCTGCGAATCCCAAGTTCGGGAGGTTTGATCCATATCAGTCTATCCCGGAGCAGATTGACATTCCGGATACTCTTCTGAGCAGGTTTGATCTTACTTTTCCGATAAGGGATGTGCCTGATAAGAAGAAGGATACTTTGCTTGTCCGTCATATTCTTAAGATGCATGAGAATCCGGAGGTGCAGGATCCACCGCTTGATACTGAGATTTTGAGGAAGTATATTTCTTATGTGAAGGCGAATATCCGGCCGAAGCTTGCGAAGCCTGCGCAGGTTGTGATTGAGAAGTTTTATGTCGGTCTTAGGGGTAAGTATGCCGGTGGTGATGAGGTTTCGTCGGTGCCTATAGGTGCCCGGCAGCTGGAGGCGCTTGTGAGGCTTTCGGAGGCGTCGGCGAGGGTGAGGCTTTCGGATACGGTTAAGAAGGATGATGCGCAGAGGGCGATTAAACTGCTGACTGATTGCCTTATGCAGGTGGGGATTGATCCTGAGACAGGGAAGTTTGATATTGACCGGCTTGAGAGTGGTACGACGAGTACCCAGAGGAATAAGATTAAGATTATACTTACGCTTGTCAGTGAGATGCAGAAGGATTCTGCTGATAAGTCTGTGCTTATTGAGGATATTAAGGCGGCTGCTGAGGAGCAGGGTCTTGAGGATGCTGAGGAGATCATACAGAAGCTTAAGCGTGAGGGTGAGTTGTTTGAGCCGAAGCATGGCCATATAAGGAGGGTGTGAATGTGATTGATACGATGAGGTTTACTGCGCAGAAGTGCAGGATTAAGGAGGTTGTTTGCGGGAAGTATGTTTCTTCAGATGGAGTTGGTTGTGGGTATGTTCTTTTAGAGGACGGGCGTGAGGTTTCGTCGGTGCATCTACTTGGGACTGTTGTGACTTCTTACGTGAGTGATGACGGGAAGTATGGTTTTGTTGTTCTTGATGACGGTTCTGGCATGATTCGGGTGAAGGTGTTCCAGGATACGAGTGTGATTCGCGGGGTGAAGAAGGGGGATATTGTGGATGTTGTGGGGCGCTTGCGGCAGTATAATGATGAGGTGCATATATTTCCTGAGTTTGTGAAGGTAGTGGATGATCCGAATTATGAGACTTTGAGAAAGATTGAGCTTGTTTGGATGGCTTTTGAGCAGGCGGCAAAGAGGGATGTTGTTCTTTCTCTTGCGAAGGAGCATAAGGATGTTTCTGAGATGGAGGAGAGTCTTTCTGAAAAAGATATCAAGGGTGATGATGTACGTAAGGTTCTTGCGGCTGAGAAGGTGCGCGAGGAGAAGGATGATGAGGCGGGCGCTGAGGTTGATATGAAGGTTGCTAAGAATCTTATTGTCAAGTCTGTTGAGGAGATGGATGAGGGGGATGGTGTTGAGTATACGAGGATTGTTGAAAAAGTGGGGTTGCCTGAGGCTATCAGTGAGTCTGCGATTGATGAGCTTCTGGCTGAGGGGTCGTGTTATGAGCCGAGGGCAGGGAGAATCAAGGCATTATAATTGTACTATAAGATGCCATTTATAGTTCACGCCGCTACTATATTGACAAATAGAGCCAAAAAACAATAGGCGTTAACTAGATGGCAAAGACACATAGTCCAGAAAGTTATGTCTTTGACTATATATTGCATAAATACATCGAAGATTGAAGATTTTTACGGGTTGATGCTGTTGCATAACTATCGGGGATTATATGTACTGTTGCTGTTTTTAAGAATATGACCAAAAATCGCTAAACGACATCAGCAAGCCATTTGGTCAAGACTTGTGCAACAACACCAATCATAGGTGCGTTTGCGGTAATAATATAAAGTTGACTTGAGTATTAGGTATTATGTCTAAGTATGATTATGGAAAATTGCTTTCGCGGGCGCGGGAGCAGCTTCCAGAGAAAGTAATTGAGGAGGAGCGCCTTGAGATGCCCAGGCTTATTGTTATGGTTATGGGTAACAGGACTATGATTAAGAATCTGATTGAGGCTGCGGGTGTTATCCGGCGTGACCCGAAACATCTTTTGAAGTATCTTGCAAAGGAGCTTGCGACGCAGGCGGGTATGGAGGGAAATGTGGGTGTGTTCCAGGGTAAGTTCGGGGGATTTATGGTTAATAAGAAGTTTGAGAGGTATGTTGAGGAGTATGTTCTTTGTTCTGAGTGCAAGAAGCCAGATACGAATATTGTGAAGAAGGGCCGGCTTGTGTTTGTGAAGTGCGAGGCTTGCGGGGCTGAGAGACCTGTTCGGAGTATTAAGTAGCTTTAGTGTGTTTTTTATGGGATGCTTGCTTCGGGTGCATGGAGATTCTGTGGTTGCTGTTTGTGATGCTGATATTGTTGGCAGGAAGTTTTTTGAGGATGACTTAGTTGTTGATGTTGATTCTGATTTTTTCGGGGGGAAGCATGCTTCTGTTGATGAGGTTCTGGATGCTGTTCGTGGGGCTTCTAGTGTGAATGCTGTCGGGAATGATGTTGTTGGCCTGCTTATTGAGCGGGGGGTTGTTTCATTGGCTGGTGTGAGGGTGGTTGATGGGGTTAAGATTGCGCATGTTTATCGGGTTTGATGTGTCTTGTTATTTGATTAAGTCTGTCCAAAGTTCTTCGTATTTTTCTGGGTTTGCGAATAGGTCGTTGCAGTGGAGGTTGTTTGTGTGTAAGTCTATGAATTTTAATGTGTTTGGGTCACCGTCTATTATTATCGCTTCTTTATCAGGTCGTTCCATATATAGTTGTTCTGTTTCGGGGTCAATACCGATAGGGTACTCAGAATCACCAAATGTGCTGCACATTGTTTGCTTTCTGCTGCAAATGTCTGTGTAACGTATGGCGAGGAACATTGATTGTTCTTTTAATTCTTCGACAATCGGGGGTGCTTCACCATTGAAGTATTTGTTTATTGCATTGTTGTATCTTAGGTGTGGGAATTTGGCTCTTACTGTTTTTGAATTTGCGTCTAGTCTGTCCTTTAAGGGAGTATATGTGCGCTTACCGGTTCCAGGCACAATACCGTCGAATACTGTTCTTCGTGAAAAATTGGGGGTACTCATTAAAATCACCATTTTTGTTTTTTGCTTATTCTTTTTTGCTTTTTTCTTTGTTTGAGTCTTTTGGTTGTTTTCTTTTGCGAAGATGGAGTGTGAAGATACATCTGAGGCGTAGTAAATTTATAAATCTTTTGTGTTTTTCTTTCTGGTTGTCGTCGTTTGACGATGTGGCGCAAGTTTTAAAAGTGGTGCGCGTCCACTATTGTTATGCTTCGTAAATTTTGTCCTAAGTGTGCCAAGGAGACTGATGTGTTGTTTGAAGGGCTTTGCAAGGATTGTTATCTCAAGGGCGCGAAGTTTGTTGAGGTGCCGCAGAATATAAGTGTGTTAGTCTGCCGCTGCGGGCGCTCGAATGAGAAGAAGAGGTGGGTACAAAATGCGTCGGTTGAGGAGATGATTGAGCGCGTTGTTACATCAAGTATTAAGAAGGATAAGGATACTGATGTTCGCCTTGAGTATGAGCCGTTTGAGGTGAGTGGCAAGACTAAGGTGCCTGTTAGTGTTGTTGCGCGCAGGGTTGTTGGCGGCAGGGAGATTGAGAAGTGTGCGCAGGTTGTTTTTACGATTATACCGCAGACTTGCGATGTTTGTTCGCGGGTGTCCGGCGGGTATTATGAGGCGATAATACAGATAAGGGGGTCTAAGTACAAGCAGAATCAGGTGCTTGAGCTTGTGGAGCGTATTGTGGGCCAATATAAGGATACAGATAAATTTTCGTTTATTACCCAAGTGCAGGATTCTAAGGGTGGTATTGATGTGTATCTCGGGTCTTCGAAGATTGCCGGTAAGATTGAGCAGGAAAGCAAAAGAATATATAATGTTGCCTCGAAAGTAACACATAGTGTTTGCGGCATGAAAGATGGGCGCACACTCAATAGGATTACAATACTTTTGAGGATTAGTGATTAGATGTATAAGAAACCTAGAACTTTTAAGAAATTTAAGCCGCAGACTCAGGATTCCGGTGAAATTGTGAGAGTGAGGACACCGAGGGATAAAGAGGTTCTTGGAGTGATTGAGTCTCGTCTCGGTTTTGGAAAGATGCATGTGCTTTGTGCTGATAAGAAGATGAGGATATGCCGTGTGCCTGGGAAGTATCGCAGGAGAATATGGGTGCGTGACGGTGATATTGTGCTTGCTGTGCCTTGGGAGTTTGAGGGCGACAAGAAGGGTGATATTATCTATAAGTACAGGAAGGCGCAGGTTGATTGGCTGCGGAATAAGGGATTTCTGGAAGCGCTTGATGTTTAACCGTCTTGTAAATGGTAGATCATTAGAGCGACTGTAATGCTTCGATTTGGGTTGCAGGCGCTTTGCTTAAGTACATATGTGTTATTTTGCTTCAGGTTGCTTGTTCACTGTTCGAGTGCGCTGGTTTTTTTATTTGCGCTAAGAGTGGCGATAGCAGTTTTCTCTTATGAAATTCATTGATTCGGTGCTTATTGGTTTGAATTTGATTCCTTGTTCTATCTTGCTTAAATCTTCAATAGTTATTATATCTGTGATTTCTTCGGGCAGTTTTATTGTGGTTGCTTCTCTGTAATCGTTTTTTTCCAATACGGTCTGTTGTCCACCTGAATAGTCTGCTTCGACTATTCGTCCAGTTGAATCTGTTAGGTTTACCATGATTCCATAGGTTTCGAAAGGATTGTGAGAGTAATCACTGAGCCAATCACTTGTTTCTGCTAGTACGACGTCTGCTATTGCATAGTTGTTTGGGTCATATGCGTGTGTTCTGATTCTTGCTTCTATTTCATCTTCAGATAATAGTCTTTCAAATTTGTTTTGCTTGCCTTGTTTTTGTATTTTGTTTATGAAGTTGTCTATATTTCCATATACTTTTATTGGATTTGTCCCTTTGCATAGAAAGTATGTTTCGTGGGTGTTAAGGTCTGTTACAAATTCGCCGTTTTCCCAGATATCGCGGAAATATGTTGTTCCGATTTCATAATTGAATGGTGCGTAGTTTTGTTTATTGAATGTTTCAGGTGAAGAATTGGTTGTGACTGTGTCACCTTCTATCTTCGTTACTTTAAAGACTAAATTGTATATTGCGTTGCCTGGTCCTTCTTCAATTGGTGTTCCTTTTGTTTTTAGGGGGGTATTTTGTTTACTCTTTAGTAGTTTTATATGTTTTTTGCTTGTCTTTTGTTCTTGATATATTATCCTAATAATGTGGCAAAGAGTAGATAACAATAAAATCATTGATGACCATTAGATGTAGTGGGATGTGTATATAGTATGACGTGGACTTTGAAGGATTCTAATGACTGGAAGGTTGTCGAGGGTATTCTTGACATCAGTACTGTGAAGGCTATATATCATCTCCAGTCTCGGGGGATTATAGGGCATCTTTCTGGGGTTGTGAAGGAGGGGAAGGAGAGTACTATTGTTGTTGCTGATGATAAGGAGGGTAATAAGATTATTGTTAAGATTTTTAAGATTGAGGCGTCGCAATTCCAGAAGATGCAGAAGTATATTGTGGGGGATAAGAGGTTTGTGGGAATGAAGCTTGGGCGCAGGTCTTTGGTCTTTGAGTGGTGCCGCAAGGAGTTTTCGAATCTCAAGAGGGCGGATGCGGCAGGTGTCAATGTTCCTCGCCCTATTGGGTTTTACCGTAATGTGCTTGTGATGGAGTATATTGGCAATGGGGGGCTTTCGCCTAAGCTTAAGGATGCGCAGCTTGAGAGTCCTTTGAAGGTGTTTAATGCGATTGTGCGGGAGCTTAGGAAGCTTTACCAGGATGCGGGGCTTGTTCATGCTGATCTTAGTGAGTTCAATATTCTTGTAAAGGATGGCGTTGTTGTGATACATGATATGGGGCAGTCGGTTGAGAAGAGCCACCAACTTGCGCATGAGTTTCTTGTGCGTGATGTTAATAATCTTTGCAGGTATTTTGAGAAATTAGGGGTTTGTCGGGATAAGGAGAAAGTGCTTGATGAGATAATAAAGACATAAATATCTATGTGTGCAATGAGTGTATGTTTGTTTTGCTGCGCTGGAAACGGTTGCAGGGGCACAGTAAATTTATGTAAAGATATTTAAAGATTACAGGTGAAAGAAATTACGGAGTTCTTGAAGATACCAAAATCACGTATTGGGACATTGATTGGTAAGAATGGGGAGACCAAGAAGAGGCTTGAGAAGGAACTTAAGTGTAGGATAACTGTGTCTGAGTTCGGTGAGGTTGATTATTCTTCTAAGGATTCTATTTACCAGATGAAACTTAAGAGTATTATCAAGGCAATCGGGCGGGGTTTTACGTGTGATGAGGCGCTGGTGCTTCTTGATGATGATTATGTTTTTCGTATGGTGAGTCTTAAGGAGTATGCGCTTAAGAGTGAGAAGAAACTGATACGGGTTAAGTCAAGGCTGATAGGCACTGACGGGAAATCGAGGAAAATTATTGAGCAGTTGACGGATACTACTGTTGTGGTGTTTGGGAAGACTGTGTCTGTAATCGGGAAATATGATGATGTTGGTACCGCCAGTGAAGCAATATTCATGCTGATAGAGGGTGCAACGCACAGGAAAGTTAGGATATTGCTTGAGAGAAGGGCAAGGGAAAAGAAATATGTATTATGAGGGTGACATGATGACAACAAATGTTGCAGAGACTATGGCAAAGACGCACAAGGCAATTTCGATTGCTGAATTTTTTGAGAAGAATAAGCATCTTTTGGGGTATGAGAATCTACAGAAGTCGCTTTTGACTGTTGTGCGTGAGGGTGTGGATAATTCGCTTGATGCGTGTGAAGAGGCGCGGATTCTGCCGGATGTTTATGTTGAGCTTCAGAAGGGTACGACAGGGGATAATAAGTTCAAGGTCATTATTGAGGATAACGGGCCCGGGATTGTGAAAGCGAATATCCCGAAGATTTTTGGGAAGCTGCTTTATGGTTCTAAGTTTCACCGGCTGCGCCAGAGTAGGGGTCAGCAGGGTATTGGTATTTCTGCTGCGGTGCTTTACGGGCAGTTGACTACCGGAAAGTCTGCAAAGATATATTCGAGGATAAATGATGGTAAGACGCATATTTATGAGCTGCATGTGGATATACAGACTAATGAGCCTAGTGTTGTGGGTGAAGATACTGTGTATGGTTCTGGTCACGGCACGAGGATTGAGTTGAATGTGAAGGGCAGGTATGTTAAGGGGAAGCAGTCGATTTATGAGTATATCCAGGAGACTGCTATCATGAACCCGTTTGCAAAGATTGTGTTTGTGGATCCTGAGGGTGAGAAGTTTGAGTTCCCGAGGGCTGTTGAAGAGCTGCCGAGAGAGCCGAGGGAGATTAAGCCGCATGCGTCAGGGATTGAGTTTGGGACGCTGCTTCGGATGATGAAGAATAGCAAGGCGAGGATTATCAGCGGGTTTCTTGCTACTGAGTTTTCGAGGATAAGTTCTGAGAAGGCGAAGGAGCTTTGTGTTCTTGCGAATATTGATCCGAAGGTCTCGACTACTTCGTTGACGCGGGATGAGGCTGAGGCGCTTCATGACCAAATGCAGAAGGCGAAACTTCAGAATCCGCCTATGGATTGCCTGTCACCGATTACTGCAAAGCCGATTGAGGAAGGCCTGAAGAAGGAGCTTGCGCCTGAGTTTGTGACTGCGGTTTCAAGGTCTGCGAATGTGTATTCCGGGAATCCGTTTCTTGTTGAGGTTGGTATTGCTTATGGTGGTAATCTTGATCAGGACGGGTCGGTTCACCTGATGCGGTATGCTAATAAGGTGCCGCTGCTTTATGAGCAGTCTGCGTGTGCTATCACGAAGTCTGTGATTCAGACTGATTGGAGGCGTTATAAGCTTAGCCAGAGCGGCGGGTCGTTGCCTGTCGGGCCTGTGGCTATCACAATTCATTTTGCGTCTGTGTGGGTGCCTTATACGTCAGAGGGGAAGGAGGCGATTGCTTCTTATCCTGTTATCATAAAGGAGATCAAGCTTGCTATTCAGGAGGCTGCGAGGCGGATGGGTGTGTATCTATCGCGCAAGAGGCGGGCTAATGAGGTTGAGGAGAGGAAGGCTATCTTTCGTCGGTATGTGGGTGAGCTTGCGGGTGCGCTGCATGGGCTTACTGGCAAGGATGAGGAGAAGATTGCAACTCAGATGAGTGAGCTTATTGAGGAGAAGCTGAAGACCATGGTTCTTGTGGAAGAGCCGGAAGATAGCGGGCACGATGCTGAGGATCTGAAAGATGTTGATAATGAGATACCTGATGAGGATAATGGTGAGAAAGAGGACGGAGAGTGAAGGATATGATGAAGATAGATGCGCAAAGCGGTAAGGAGATTGCATTGAGGCTGGAGGCGCTTGGTAATGATGTTTTGGCTGATATTGAGCTTAAGAAGAACCCGTCTTTGTCTATACTTACGCGGTCTCTTAATAATGTGTATTTTGATGAGGATCAGGGCCTGATCAGGCTTGGGGATAAGAAGCAGAGCCGGAATTATATTAATCTTAACCAGGCGAAGAAGTTCATGCAGACTTTGCTTGTCGCAAAGCAGATTAAGTGGCTGCTTGATCAGCAGAAGCCTGCGCTTAGTATCAGGCAGTTGTATTATACACTTAAGCATAGTATCCCGGGGTCGAAGGAGAATACGTTTGATACGCAGGATGAGTCGGATCCTCTGATTGAGGATGTTGAGGTTATGGTTGATGCGCTGCGTGAGGAGTTGAAGCTTATTGCAACGCCTAAGGGGGTTCTTGCAGGTCCGATGGTTGTTCTTGACCAGACTGGTGATACGCTTGATTTTTCGAAGATGGGTTCTGCCGGTGGGGCTGTGCCCCCGAGTGTTGAGGAGAATACTTTTAAGATTAAGGAGTGCAGTGCTGATTTTATTCTTGTTATCGAGAAGTTTGCGGTTTGGAATCTTTTGAACCAGGGGAAGTACTGGAAGGATGCTAATTGCATGATCATGACTGGTAAGGGGCAGCCTGCGAGGGCTGAGAGGCGGCTTCTTCACAGGATGCAGAAGGAGTTGAATATACCAATTTATGTGTTTACTGATATGGACCCGTGGGGGTATTATATTTATTCTGTGTATAAGCAGGGCAGTATTAATCTTGCGTTCTTTTCTGAGAAGGCGGGGGCGCCTAAGGCGAGGTATCTTGGGTTTTCCACGGGTGATGTCAAGCAGTTTGATGTCCCGAGGAGTGCGTATATCAAGCTTAAGGATATTGATTATAAGAGGATTAAGGAAATAGAGGCTTATGATTGGTTTAAGTCGAAGGGGTGGAAGGATGAGTTTGCTGCTATGAAGCAGTTTGGGTATAAGGTTGAACAGGATTCTCTTGTTGCGAAGTCTATTGAGTTTACAGCTAAGGAGTATCTGCCGACTAAGATTGAGAATAAGCAGTTCATTAACTAAATAGATTTAAAGGTTTCTGTGCTATTGTTGGCAAGTGGTATATATGGATGATATTGTACGTGCGGTTCTGGAGAGAGAAGATCAGACGGAGAGGAAGAGTGCGCCTGCTTTGAAGCATCACAGTATTGATTCTGAGTTGAAGAAGCTTATTGAGAAGAAGTTTGTTGATATCATGATTGTCGGGTGCGGTGGCGCCGGTAATAATACTTTGAACAGGCTGCACCAGATCGGTATCGAGGGTACTAAGAGTGTTGCGATTAATACTGATGCGCAGGATCTTCTGGAGAGTTATGCTGATGAGAAGGTGCTGATTGGTGAGGAGATTACCCGCGGGCTTGGTGCGGGGTCTGATCCAAAGCTTGGTGAGGAGTCTGCACGGGAGTCAAAGATGGAGATCCGTAATGTGATTGGGAAGTCGAATATGGTGTTTATCACATGCGGGCTTGGCGGCGGGACTGGGACTGGGACTGTTCCTGTGGTTGCTGAGATTTCGAAGTCGATTGGGGCGCTTACGATTGCTATTGTTACTTTGCCGTTTGATATGGAGGGTGATAACAGGATTTTTAATGCGCGCAGCGGGCTTTTGAAGCTTTCGAAGCTGGTTGATACGCTTATTGTGATTCCGAATGAGAAGCTGCTTGAGATGGTGCCTGATGTGCCGATTGATCAGGCGTTCAGGGTTGCGGATGAGATTCTTGTGGGGGCTATGAAGGGGATTACTGAGCTTATTACGAAGCCCGGTCTTATTAATCTTGATTTTGCGGATGTGAGGTCTGTGATGTCTGATGGAGGGCTGTCAATGATAGGTGTCGGGTTTGATGATTCTCACCAGAGGGTTGAGAAGGCGGTGTATAATGCGCTTACTAATCCGCTGCTTGCTGTTGATATTCAGGATGCTACAGGTGCGCTTATCAATGTTACGGGTGGTCCGGATCTTACGCTTAAGGAGTCGCAGGATATTGTTAATATGATTAGGAAGAATCTTTCGCCTAATGCGAAGATTATATGGGGCGCGTCTGTGACGAATAGTGTGAAGGCGCCGCTTGGGGTTATGGTTGTTGTTACAGGGGTTCAGCATTCTGTTGAGGATATATTTGATGAAGTCAAGTGTCATGAAGAAGTTCCAAGGAAGGAGATTGTGGGACTTGGGATTGATATGTTTTGAGTGCTATTTCTGATAGTGAATTGTGGCTGGGGCTGACATTTTGTTATATATGTAATGTTAACGCCTTTCGGCGTTAACTATAAAGAAAAAAGTTATTAGAACGATATAAACTAATTATATTGATATTAGTATTTTCTATGTTTAGCATAACATTCTCTGCAGTAAACCGGCTTGCCTTCATGGGGTTTGAATGGGACTTCACATTCTTCTCCACAGTCTGCGCAAGTTGCTTTATGCATTTCGCGTGGTCCAAAATTTCTTTTGAAACCGCCCTGGTTCGAATCTCTCATGGTTTATTCCTCCTTGTGTTCACATAAAATGAAAACTAGGTTTTCATTTATGTGCTTACGATTGATTGGTTGTTAACTATTTAAAGGTTTCTGTTGCAGCCTTGTAAAAGGCTGGCGATTAAGTGCGTTTCGCTTCGCTCAAGCGCACACATGCATTGTCTGACTAATGATTTCGGTCACAGGCGCGTTGCTTAAATACATGAAAGGTCGGTTGCATGGTGTTAGAATATGTAGAGTGCGAAAGAGACATAATACGCCTGTTCTTGTTTTGTATTATTCGGATTTTTCGAATATTATGTCTATGTATGGTGCTACGCCTGCTATTGGTGGGCGAAGAGCTATTTTAGGTGCCAGCCTTCTTTTGCTTTTTCTTTGATGATTTCGCGATAGTCTTCTTTTGGTGTACTTGTTTAGCAAATCATAATCGATATGCGATACCCACGCAAAATAATCCCTATTCATGAAAATATTAAACTTTAACCAATCTTAAGACACGACCTATATTTTTTTGCTTAGGTTTGTCTAATTCAGTTTAGAAAGCGCTTGCACCCTCTTCACCATGTTCGGATGTGTGCTCATCATTTCCATGAATTTGTCTGCGCCGCTTACTTTTACTTTCTTGGTTCTTACGCGCATCAGTTCGGAATCATCTATTGAGCCGCTGCCGTCTACGTCTAGTTCTTTTAGTTCGCGGAGTTCGCGCATTGCGCGGGAGGGGTCGTTTGCGAAGAAGGCTTTCATGCCTTCGGTCTGTTTTAGGGTGGCTTTCGGGACTCTTGCGCTGCCGTAGACTAATTTGAAGAGGGCTGATGCCATGACGCTTGGGCGGTTGCCTAGTTTTACGCTGCCTTGGTCTGCTGCGTATTCTCTTATTCTTGATGCGTATAGTACCAGGAGATTTGTGAGGAAGTAGATTCCAAATGCGGCGATGCCTATTGCGAAGTTGCTGTTGCCTTCGCGGTCTCTTGAGAACATGAAGTTCCATGCCATGTACCATGCTATTGTGGGTACTATGCTGATTAGGGTGATGATTAGTACGTCTTTGTGCTTTACGTGGGATATCTCGTGGCCCAAGACTGCTTTTAGCTCTTCTTTTGTGAGGAGGTTCCTGATTTGTTCTGTTATGCATACTCTTGCGTCTTTTGTCCATCTGCCGAATGCGAATGCGTTTGGGACTGCTATCTTTGAGATGCCTATTCTTGGTTTTGGGATGCCTGCTTTTCTTGAGAGTTCGGCGACCATCCTGTGGAGTTCCGGTTCTTCCTGTTCTGTTACGTAGTGGACGCGCATTGACCAGTCCACTATTTTTGGGCCAATCATGTACTGGACTAGCATCATTACTGTTGCGAGGATGCCGTAGAACATGAAGTTGCCTACTCCAAAGCCCATGTAGGTGCCTGCTGCGACAATCAGAGAGTAGATTATTGCGAAGAAAGCGCCCATTACAAGATACATTTTTAGCTGTAGCCACATTGGTGTCACCAATGTATATACTGGAGTATATCTTTTTAAATTTAATAGTGTTGGGACCTAATAATGGTGTATGCTTGATATGAAGAGAGTCAGGGGGCTTCTTGGCGTGTCGCGGGATGTGATTGTTGATTGTGCGCAGAAGAATGGCGCTATTATTGCTGCTAATCCCAAGCATCTGGCTTATCCAAAGGATGCCAAAAATTACAGGTATGTGTGGCCGCGTGATGCGGCTTTTGCATGTGTTGCGCTTGATTTGCTTGATGAGAGTTTTGGGAAGAAAGGGGCTTTGTCGGTTCAGGAGAATTTTTTTAGGTGGTGCGAGAGGGCCGAGGGTTTTAAGAGGTATGGCTTGTTTTTTGAGAAGTATTATGTTAATGGTAAGAAGGCGCTTCACAGTTTCCAGCCGGACCAGACTGGGGCGGTGCTTTTTGCGGTATATCATCGTGTGCGCGCGGGCGGGGTTGATGTTGGTGAATTTCGCGATCTTGTTCTGAAAGCTGCGGACGGGCTTTGCAGGGTGTGGGATAAGGATCATTTTGTGAGGGTTACTAATGATTTGTGGGAGGAGAGATTTTGTTTTCCTGATTTTCGGGAGAATTTTACTTATTCGCTTGCGGCGTGTATTTGCGGGCTTAAGTGTGCAAATGAGATGATTCCTACAGACCGGTGGATGCGTACTGCATGTGAGATGGAGTCTGTCTTAAGGGGGCATTTCCAGGGTAAATCGCGTTTGTACAGGTCGTTTGGGGACATTAACGATGAGAGGATTGATGCGTCTTTGCTTGGGGTTGTTTATCCGTTTGGGGTTTATGATGCGGGGGATAAGGTTGTGAAGGATACTGTGCGGGAGATTGTTGATTGTCTTTGTGTTGATGAGGGCATCATGAGGTATGAAGGGGATGAGTATGACGGATGGATGTATGGCGGTGGCGTGCATAGGAAGAAGGGCGCAGGCGTTTGGCCGCTTTTGAGTTTCTGGCTTTCGGTTTATTATTCGAGGGTTGGGGATGTTCGCGCGGCAGAGAAGTGGATATGTTCTGTTCTTGACAGGGTTGATGGTTCTTATTTTCCTGAGCAGTTGTTTGGTAATTCTTTTCAGAAGTCGGTTACGCCGCTTTCGTGGAGCCATTGTATGTTTGTGATTGCGGTGCATGAGTTGATGAAGGTGAAGAAGCAGAAGTTTTAGTTTGTTGTATTATGGCGTATATCTCCCCGTTGGTTCTTTGTAATGTCCTTTCTCGAGTCCTCACCCACCCGATTTGTGGTTATGTTTTGATTTTTGTTCTTTGGCATTTTTTCTGTAATTTTGTCGAGGAGGAGGTCTGCCAGTTCTTTTTTTGGTGCTTTTTTTGTTTCGGTTATTTTTCCATTTTTGTTGATTATTATTATCTTGTTTTCGTCTGTTGCGAAGCCGCAGCCTTCTTCTGATACGTCGTTTGCTACTATCATGTCTGCGCCGGAGATTTTTAGTTTTTCTTCTGCTCTTTTTACAAGAGTTTGTTTTGAGACTGAGTATTCTGCTTTGAATCCTACAAGGAAGATGTCTTTTTTCAGGGCTTTTATCTTATCGAGGATTTTTATTGTCGGTTTCAGGGTGAGGGTGGTTTTGTTTTTTGTTGATATTTTTTGTTTTGATGCGTCAAATGTGAAGTCTGAGACTGATGCTGTGTGAATCAGGATGTCTGTGTCTTTTAGGTTGGATTTTATTGCGTTGTACATGTCTTGTGTTGTTTTTACGTGTATTGTCTTGTAGTCACAATTTTCTGTGTCTTTGTTTGCGATTATTAGTGTTGCTTGTGCGCCGCGCGCTTGTGCGGCTTCTGCAAGGTAGATGCCTGTTTTTCCTGAGCCGGGGTTTGTGATGATTCTTATTGGGTCAATGTATTCTATTGTTGGGCCTGCTGTGATTAGTATTTTCTTTTTTTTCAGGTCTTTTTTTTTGAATGTGCCTGTGATTGCTTTTGCGATGTATGCAGTTGGTTTCAGGTGGGCTTTGTTTTCTTTTATGTCCGGCTCTATGAATGTTATGCCTTGTTTTTTTAGGGTTTCTATGTTTTTTTTGATTATTGGGTTTGTGTACATTGATTCGTGCATTGCGGGGACGATCATGATGGGTATTTTTGAGCCTAGGGCTGTTGCTGCGAAGGTTGTAACTGTGGTGTCGTCTATGCCGCAAGCTATTTTTGAGATTGTGTTGGATGTTGCGGGGGCAATCAGGAGCAGGTCTGCTTTTCTGTTGTGTTTACCGCAGTGTTGGACGTGTTCGATTTGTCCTGTGAGTTTTGTTATGCATGTGTTTCCTGTTGCCCATTCTATTAGGTTTGGATGGATTATTTTTTTTGCGCTTCCGGTCATTACGGGGATTATATTTGCGCCTTTTCGCATGAGGGTGCGTGCGAGGTCCGGGAATTTTACTGCGGCGACAGAGCCTGTGATGCATAGGATTATTGTTTTTTCGGATAGTTCTGTGCTTTCGGTGCCTATTATTGATTTTGATGTGTGGTCTTCCATATGTTATACTACTGTTGGATATCTTTTAAAATATTGCGGGGTAATGTTGTGTGTATGTTGCAGATGTTGTATGATGAGGAAGTGCTTGCTGGTGTGAAGAAGATGGCGCGTGAGTCCAGGAGACGGAGGTATGCACGTTCGTTTTCTGAGCCAGGGGATAGGGTGCAGGTTATGCTTAATGCAGTTGAGCCTGATAGTTATGTGCGGCCACATAAGCATGAGTGTCCTGATAAGCTTGAGATTGTGCAGGCGGTTTGCGGTAGGATTGCTGTTGTTTGTTATGATGATGATGGGGGTGTTGTGAGGGTTGTTGTTAGTGATTGTTCGTCGCGTGATAATGTTGTTTCGATACTCAAGGGTACGTGGCATTCTATGGTCTCTCTTGAGAGTGGTTCTGTTATGCTTGAGATTCTCGAGGGGCCGTATGATTCTAAAACGCATAAGAAGTTTGCAGAGTGGTCTCCAGAAGAATATACAGAGGGCGCTGTTGGATTTTTGGAGGATTTGAGGAGTAAGATTGAGAGTGTTGAGTGATGTTTTTTGATGTGTCCTGGTGTTGTTGTATAAGTAACCCCTGAATCTGGTCTAAATTACCTTGAATCACCCAGAATCACTCAAAGTCTCATGATATTCCATGTAATTTGCTTGAATAAAAACTCTCTAACGATGGATTC
>Ga0164318_10001633_pt1 | contig 20135 bp, 18 predicted proteins | sample GuaBasSedimGuay9_FD_113734 | JGI IMG/M metagenome (GOLD analysis project Ga0164318, IMG submission 113734) | Subseafloor sediment microbial communities from Guaymas Basin, Gulf of California, Mexico - Guay9, Core 4571-4, 0-3 cm | ecosystem: Environmental > Aquatic > Marine > Hydrothermal vents... | reverse complement strand
GATGGCTGCCTCTATAACTGTTCATATTGCATCACAAAAAGAGCGAGAGGGCAACTCATTTCATATCCCATGGAGGAATTGGTTGAGGACGTGAAAAGGGCTCTGAGGAATGGAAGCATGGAAATACGCCTTACCGCCCAGGATACTGCTTCATACATACATAACGGAAATAATCTTGCGGATTTGATAAGGGAAGTTTCCAGCATTGATGGAAGATTTAGAATAAGGGTGGGAATGATGCATCCCCTTTCAGCAATAAAAATACTCGATGAACTTCTTGAGGCATATGAAAATGAAAAGGTTTACAAGTTCCTCCATCTCCCCCTACAATCTGCTTCCCCCCGCATTCTAAAAGCCATGAGAAGAGGCTATGATATTGACATGTTCAGAGAAATAGTAAAAGAATTTAGAAAGAAATTCCATGATTTTACACTCGCCACCGACATAATAGTTGCTTTTCCTGGAGAGAGTGATGATGACTTCGAAATGAGTTTGAACGCCATTGAAGAAATAAAGCCCGATGTGGTGAACATAACCCGCTTTTCCCCCCGCCCTGGCACAGATGCATGGAAAATGAAAAGGATGGACACAAGGGTGGCGAAAGAGAGGTCGAGGATAATGGCTGAGGTGGCTAATAAAATTTCCATGGAGAGAAATAGAAGGAAAATAGGCAAAGAATATGAAGTATTGATACTGGAAAAATATAAGGGGAGTTATGTGGGTAAAACAGATTCGTATACATCCGTTTTTGTTGATAGGGCAGAGATAGGGAAATTTTTTAAAGTAAGGATTTTGGATGCCTCAACAACCCATCTTCATGGAATTTTAACGGAGAAAATTGTGGAGCCGATTCTGGAATAAATTGATTCGCCAAAAAATTTTGTGAATCATGAATGCAATATATTTAAATAATCAGCAATTTACCTAAGCATGATTGATGAAGGGACAACAGTGCTGCCTGGAGATAAGGTGGCGATAAGTGAGGAACTCAAGGCAGGAAAGGGAACATATGAAAAGGATGGGGAGATAATAGCCAGCATGGTGGGAAAATTTAGAGTGAATAAGGAGGAGATGGCGGCAGAAGTGGAGCCCCTTTCTTCCATTCCATTAATCCTCAAAACCGGGGAGATTGCCATAGGGGAGATTAAGCAGATGACGGAATCCATGATAATACTGAAAATCATACATATAGCAGGAAAGAAGAGGGAAATGGCGGGGGAGAGGGATGCCGCCATCCATATTTCAAATGTGAGTGATGAGTTTGTTGAGAATCTGAGGGATAAATACAGGATAGGAGATATTTTGAGAGGGAGAGTGATAAGGGTGGAGCCAGCCATACATCTTTCCACAAGAGGAAAGGAATTTGGAGTGATAAAGGCATACTGCACAAATTGCAGAAACCCTCTTATAAGAAAGGATAATATACTTGAATGCCCTTCATGTGGAAGGGTGGAAACGAGAAAGATGGCGGATGATTATGGAGAGGGAAATCTGGACAGGGTGATTTAAATGGAGATAAAGGTAAAGAAGGAGAGTAAAAAGGAATTGGAATTTGAAGTGATAAAGGAGAAGACCATACTCAATCCTCTGAAGCAGAAATTGCTGGAATATGAGGAGGTAGAGTATGCAGAATGGAATGTTCCCCATCCTCTGGTGGGAAACCCTGAATTCTATGTGAGGGTAAGTAAAGGAGATGCAAGAGAAATTGTGAAAAAAGCAATAAAGGAATTGAAGGAGGAAATAGAGGAATTGATGGCTCAACTGGAGGAGCAGGAGTAATGCAGGAACAGATAGGCATAGATGTTTTCATAACATCATCAGAGGGTGTTGGAGGGAAGATAAAGAAGGAGCCGGAGGACTTTATTGTTGAAGAAGTTTCCACATATCCTCCTCCTTCCAATGGCAGATATGTTATAGCAAGAATTAAATCCAGAAACTGGGAAACCAACCGCCTTATTGAAATAATGGCTCACAAGCTTGGTATATCTCCCAATTCCATAGGATATGCGGGAATCAAGGATAAACGTGCCATCACCATCCAGATAATGTCCTTCCCAGTGGATATTAAAAGGCTTGTCTCCCTCCGCCTGTCTGATGTGGAGGTGGAGGTGTTATACAAATCATCAAAACCAGTGTATTCAGGCAAACTCATTGGCAACAGATTTCACATAGTGGTAAGGGATGTTGATGGAGAAAGGGTAAAAAAAATAATGGAGGAAGTGGAGAGCATTGGATATATGCCAAATTTTTTTGGAGTGCAACGCTTCGGAATAGCAAGACCCATAACCCATGTTGTTGGAAAACATATAATAAAAAATGAGATGGAAAAGGCTGTGATGACGTATGTGGCAAATCCAATAAAGGGGGAGGATGAAGAAAGTTATGAGGCAAGGAAATTCCTTGAGGAAACCCGAGATTTTGAAGAGGCATTGAAAATTTATCCAAAAAAACTTGTTTTTGAAAGAAGAATGATTGAATATCTTGCCTCCCATCCAGGAGAGTGGGAAAATGCTCTTCTCCTGCTTCCGAGGAATCTTCTAAAACTTTTTGTGCATGCCTATCAAGCATATTTGTTCAACAAAATACTTTCTCAAAGGGTAAAAATGGGATTTCCCATAGATGAGGCAATGCCTGGAGATATAATAATACCATGGGACAGGGGCATGGTGATACAGAGTTATGAAGGGATAAGGGTTAATGAAAGCAATATGGAGAAAATAAACAGGAGAATAAAAAAGAATAAATGCTTTCCATCGGCAGCCATAGTAGGGCATAACATGATGAAGGCAGGAGGAATAATGGGGGAAATAGAGCAGGAAGTGATAGAAGCAGAGGGTGTGGAGGAAAAGGAATTCAAAATCCAGCATATGCCCCAACTGGAGGGTAAAGGGATGAGGAGGGTTATGATTGTTCCACTGAAAAAAATAAAATGGGATTTTGATGGAAGTAATTTACATCTCAATTTTTTTCTTCCCCGTGGCTGTTATGCCACTTCTTTACTGAGAGAGATAATGAAGGCTGAGGATGTTTTCAGCTACTGAAATCATGAACCTCATATTCTATTTCTTCAATGGCATTGCGATTATATTCTTCTATCTTTGAGATGGCATATTTTATCTCCTTTCCCTCTCCCATAAGGATGACATTCAATCCTCTCTGAGCCATTTCAATGGCTGTATGGATGGCACAGAATTCAAAATCTTCCTTTAAATTCATCTTCTTCAGCACCGTTTTTCCCACAACATCCATCGCCCCTCTTTTATCTGCCTCTATTCCTTCCATAATCTTTTTCAATTTCTCCATATCAACTCTTTTGCTCCCCCCATCTTTTATGGAAGGTAGGGGAAAGAGATGGATTTTCCCTGGAGAGAGTTTTATCAGTCCCGTAATGTTTTTGATGGCAACATCCTCTCCTTTAAGTGCATTTTCTGCTGCAATGGCTTTTGCCTCCCCCCTCCTCCTCTTATATGCATGCAAATGTCCCTTTTCCATGAATAAATACACCTTCTCTCCCTTCTTTATATCCTCTCCTGCAATGGCTGCGGAGTATTCCATCATATTCAGTTTTTCCTTTTTTTCCTTCAGATATTTATCCAGATTATTGAGATATGAAAAAATTTTTTCAACACCTCTCATGGTAACTCTATATTGTCCCCCTGACGTTTCGATTAAGCCCTCCTCCCTCATCCTTTTCATATATTCATGAACTCCCTGCTTTGTTATTCCAACCTTTTCCGCAATCTGATCGAGAGTGCGATAATCACCTCCTGCAATTTCCAAGAGAATCATGTACTTTCTGGGAAGGATTTCATCAATTTCCATCTAAATCATATCATGGCACATTTTTATAATCTTTCCATTATTTTTACCCCTTCCTTCGTTCCTATAATAACTTCATCAGCCATTTTTATAAAGAGACCATTTTCAACCACTCCAGGAATATTGTTTATTCTCTTATTCAATTCTTCCAAATCATCGATTTTTTCATAGTGGCAATCCAGAATGTAATTTCCATTATCCGTAATAAATCCATGCCTTATCTGTGGATTGAGATTGAGGTGGAGAAGTTTATCCATTGTCCTTTTCCATCCAAATTTCACCACCTCTACGGGCAGAGGAAATGAAAATTTTTCCACCATTTTCCTTTCATCCACCACTATCACCTCCCTTCTGCTGCATGATGCAACAATCTTTTCCCTCAGTAAAGCCCCTCCACCCCCCTTTATTAAGTTAAGATTGGCATCAACCTGGTCAGCCCCATCTATGGTTATGTCAATCACCTCATATTCATTTATATCCTCCACCTTTATTCCCTCCATCATGGCAAGTTTTTCACTCTCCACAGAAGTTGCTATACCTATGATTTCCATGCCATCCCTCACCATCCTTCCAATTTCCATAATGGCATATTTTGCAGTGGAACCTGTGCCAAGCCCCACCACCATTCCATCCCTAACTCTTTTCACAGCCTCTTTTGCAGCCGCCTTTTTCAACTCCTCCATAATTGTAAGGGCGAAAATCTTTATAAAGAGTGCATATAATTTAAATGGAGCCGGGAGTGGGTGGGCGGCTCACGGTTCTGCCTGCCAGAACTGAGGAAATTCCCCCCTCGTTCCTGAGCCAGGGGTGTAAAAACCGGGGCGAGAGCCCCGACGGAGGGCGCAGAAACGCCACAGCCTGCAGCGAGGATGATTCCCTGAGGATGACGTTGCTGCAGGATATGGTGAAACGGCCCCCGCCCTGGAGCAAGTCCAAACACCGGTGGGGTTGCTCAGGACCGCCCGGAGGTGGGACGCTTAGATGAATGCCGCCTAAAACAGAAGGGGGATTACTGCCCACACCTGGCTCCGTTTTTATGATCTGGTGGAATGAAAAACGATAATGTAAGATTAATGAAGATTTGAAATGCAGGTTTTATTTGCCTTAATTTTTCACCACACCACCAGCACCATATAATCTATGGCTACTGGCTCGTTAATATCTATGGCTGCTCCAGCAGCAACGAGCACATAAATGCCTCTCTCCACTTCAAAGGTGCATCCCCATCCGTCATTCTTATTAAAGTCCCACTGACTGGCAGTCATATTCTTCTCTCTCGCATCGTAGAGAGCAAAATAGGTGGAGATTATATTTTCGCTCCCTTTCGCAGCCACCTCTATTTCATTTCCCATTCCAATAAGGATAACAGCATTTTTTATCGCCAGTATTTTGTCGCCATGCCAGTATATGCCAGGAGCCGGCTCCTCAATTTTTATCCATGAATCTGTAATGGCAGGAGTTTGAGGAATACTTAGTATAATCAAAACAGCAACAATTCCAAATACCAACACCTTTCTCATACTAAAAGAATTTTTGAGAGTATAAATAATTAATTGAAAAAATGGATGCAACAATGCGCCTTTCATTATTTTCTTTCCTTAAAATCTTTCTTTCAGCAACATAAAACATAACAAAATCTATATAAGTATTGGATATTTCCTTTTATATGAAAAGGGCGCTTATTATAACGCTACTAATACTCTTCACATTCTCAGCACATGCCCAGGAGACTTTATACTATTTCCATTATGATAAAAATCCTGCACATGGAGAATATTTTTTAATGGACTATTCCCGTCCCACTGGCGTTTCCCCTCGCTCTGTTAATTTGGATGAGGGTTATGTAGTGTGGGCGACCACACCCTTCACAAAGGATACAAAGATAAATGGAGATGTGAAAGTGATTCTCTTCATAGAAGCATATTTCATAAAGCCCGATGCCCTCCCAATGCAGATCAAAATAATCAAAGTTTCTCTCGTTGATATAGCACCATCCGGCAACATAGATGTAATAAAGGCTACAAAGTCCACACCTGTTGTGTTTTTCAAAAATGAAACCATAAAGGCACACACTTTCAAGATAAGTAATGTGGAAACTGTTATACCTGCAGGTCATTGTCTGGGTATAAAGGTGGAGAAAACTTTCGATATTTTTTCAATTTTCCCCTTCAGCACTCTCTCCCCATTCTTCTCCACAAATATATGGTTTGACTCACCCACCATGAAATCACATGCATCCATACCTTTCAACATAAGTGGGGGAGGAATAAGCATTGAATGCTTCAATCAGGAAAAGAATGTGAAGCCGGGCGGTGAGGTGATATATACAGTGCTTGTCTATAACAATGGAAATCAGAATGATACTGTAAGGCTCTCCACCAACTACAACGGAAACTTATGGAATGTGAAACTGGAACAGGAGCAGATTAACATACCTCCCAAATCCTTCAAGGATGTGGACATAACGATTACTGCACCTGAAAATGCAACTCAGGGAGAGTATCTAAACATAACAGTATCCGCCCAGGGAAATACGGGGAGTGATTCCATATGGCTGAATACAACCATATCTCCTCCAGAATATGGGGTAAAGGTAACTGCAAAAAATAATGAGGTTAAGGCATCACCTGGCGAGACTGCAACATTCACCTTTAATGTCAGGAATACGGGAGATTTATATGCCACATACAATCTTTTTGTCACATGTGTATGGGAAAATACACTGGAAAAAGAAAGCATAGCCCTTGATGCTGGAGAAAGTCAGGATGTGGAAGTGTTTGTTAAAGTGCCTGAGAATGCCACCAATGGAACCACCAGAGTTGTGGCTTTAACGGCTGAATGTGTGGAGGCAGATAAGGTAAGCACAGCACAGTCTACCCTAAGAGTGTATTATGAAACAACACCTGGAGGGGGCGGAGGAGGCAACATCGGCGAAAAAATAGGATTTGCTCTCTTTATTGTGGGTGTGATAGCCCTTCTGGCAATAGCATACTATATGGGAAGAACTGTGCAGAAAAGCATAATCATGGAATGCGATGAAAAAATGGTGGAGATTCCACCTGGAGGGAAAGCCATTTTCAAGATAAGATTGACGAATCCAATGGAAGGAGAGGAGAGGAGAAAATACAGGTTCAGGATAGAGGGGAGAATACCGGAGGGATGGAACGTTGACATGGACAGGGAAGAGATAATGCTCAGGGGAGGAGAAGAGGGAGAAATGGAAGTAATGGTGGTGGCTCCTTCCAATGCATCCCCAGATGAGTGGGCTTCCCTTGATTTAGTGGCAGTTCCTGAAAAGGGCAAAAGCGAGGCTCTTAATTTAATGGTTTCTCTTAGAGAACCCAGAGAGATACTGGAAACAGAAATGGAGCATGAACCGGAGGAATTTGAAGAAGGAGAAAGAATTGTGACCAAGGTTAAAATAAAGAATGTTGGAGAAAAAACGGCAGAGAACAAAAAAGTAATACTTTTGGTGAATGGCAAGGAAAAGAACAGGATAGAGGGAGTGGAGATTCCAGCAGGCGGAGAGATTGAAATAGAGATTCCGTGGATTGCAGAAGAAGAAAATGAAGTGGAATTAAAAATAGAATGAACTAAGAAGTTGTTATCGACACATCCCTAACCATTGCATATGGAGCAAAAACAGGATATTCTATTTCCCACCAGTAAATCTGTTTTCTTTCCTTGGAAAGCATTTCCACATTTTTGAGCATCTTCCCCAGATTATCAGTTATCCTTATCCCCTTTACTCCATACTCCACATTTCCATTTTTAATAAGGAAAGCCCCATCCCTTGCCACAGTGGAAAAATCTCCTGTTGAATAATTATGAAAGCGAGTGTACCACACATTTGTTATCATCAATCCATCTATTTCTTTCATCATATCATCCACTTTATTCCTCCCTTTCTCCACAATCAGATTCCATGGGTGAGGTGAAATAATTCCTGCATTTCCTGTGGTTTTTGTTCCATGAATCATTGCTGTTGTCCCATTATGAAGATATTTTTTGATGATGCCCTTTTCCATTATAACATTTCTTCTAGTTGCTACACCCTCATCATCAAATTTCCTGGAAAAAATTCCATCTTTCTCAATGCCGCTGTCATATATTGTTACATTTTCGCTTCCCACTTTTTCTCCAATTTTATCCTTCAAAAAAGAATAGCCAGCATCCACAGCAAAGGATGATGCACACATTCCAAAATTTGAAATCAAGTTGGCAAACGCCATGGGTGCCAGTATAACATCATATCTCCCCTCCTTTATTTTTTTTCTTTCCTTTCCCATTGATGCTATTTCTCCTGCCTCCTTCCCCACCTTTTCATCTATATTTCTCAACGTTCGGGAACAACTTACTGCATGTCCTGAAGATTCCTGAGTGAAAACCCTTATGGAAAGATAGGAACTGCTGTTTCTATCTTCACATACAACACCACGTGAATTATGAACCTTTATTTTCTCCATCGATGAATAGAGAACACCTGAAACATCCTTTCCATATTCCATTCCATTAACAATTGCCCCTTCCACTTTATCTTTCATCCTCTCATCATCTAATATTTCCTCATCCAGTATTTTATCGTTTTTGTATTGCCTCCCTTCCCCTATTTCAAAGGGAGATTGAACAAGATTGGGAAATATTTTTTCTGCCCTTTTCAGCATTTTTTCCGCTTTCCTTTCGTCTGCATTTTCCATGGAAATGTTGAGAAGTCTACCATCTTTATAGAGAAACCATTCCATTTCCCTGCTTTTCCATTCCTTTATTACCTCCATTTTCCCGCCATAAAACTTTATCTGTTTTGTCTCCTCCTCTTTCTCAATCGCCACAAATTTATCATACTTCTCCAGCATCCCCATCATTTTATCACCATATCTCTCAGCCTTAAATCAACCCCTCCTGTTGAAACTTCTATTCCCTGCATTGGATCTCCCTTTCCACAAGTGGCTGGATAGAATTCCAGATTTTTCCCAGCAGCATCCACCTTTCTGTAGAAATCAAAGGTAGATATTTCTATGGCGGGATGTTTTGCAATTCCCGTTAATTCACCTTCCTTTATTATATATGCCTCCTCCCCCACGTATTTCTGATTCATCCTCCTGTCATCTATATTCCATTCCATGAAAGTAGCCATATAAACACCTTCTTTTATCCCTTCCATCATCTCTTCCATTTCATAGTCGCCGGGCATAAAATATGTGTTTGCCATCCTTACTATTGGCTCCTTTCCATATACCCCTCTTGCAGATGCATTGCTTCCACACCCCATTTCATACGCTGTTTCTCTGTTATGTAAAAACTGGTTCACAATCCCATTTTTTATCAGTATCCTTTTTCCTGCTTTCACCCCTTCATCATCATAAAGATAGAAACCATAACTTTGAGGTATGGTGGGATCATCTGCAATACTTATGCATTCATTCCCAATTCTTTTTCCCAGAAGATTTCTGTCTGCATAGGATTTCCCCGCCTGCGCCGCCTCCCTCCCCAGTATTCTGTCAGCCTCAAACGGGTGCCCGCAACTTTCATGGGCTATAAGACCTGTTATGTAGGGGCTTAATATTACATCACCCCTATGAGGAGGTTTTTCTCCTTTTTTTATTAAATCTGAAAGAAATTTTATGTCATGCTGGAGATGCTTTATCACATCCCATTTTTCAACCATCTCCCATCCTCCTGTGTTGCCAAACTCCCTGTTCATCTGCTCGATTCCACCATTGGAAACTGTTATGAGGTAGTAAAGATATATCCTGGGAATTCTGGAGATTATTTTCCCTCCATCGCTATTCATATAAATTTTTTCTGTGATTTTGTCACTATAGGAAAATACTCTCTGATGTTTTTTTACCTCCCCATCAATACTCTTTATAAAATCCAGTTTTTCCTCTATATCTACCTCCTTACCATGAATTTCATATCGCCCTTCTTCCATCTTTTCTTCGCTCATTCCAACCCTTTTATTCCCAAGTTTTGCCATTTTTTCCGCTTTTTCCACCCCTTTTTTGATCTCTTCCCTGCTGATTTCATTGGAAAAATAAAATCCCATGCTACCATCTATAACCCTTATGGAAAAACCCTCCTTTTCCTTTATGTTGCTCTCTTTCATCACACCATTGACAAAAAGAATTTCATTTTCCTCTATTTTTTCCATACGAACCTCCACATATTTTGCCTTCGATATTTTGAGAGCATATTCAACCATGTCTTCATCCATGGAGATTAATGGATTGGTGATATTTATTGGATGGGGTTGGAAATCGAGAATAGGCAAGTAGTAAAAGTTAAATCCTTGATTCTATTAGGTTTAGTGGAGGTAAAGATGAAAAGATATTGGGTTATATTGGTTGCTCTGGGAATGATTCTGGCAAATGTAACCATTGCAGGGATGGAGAGGCATGTGACCAGTGAAAAAGGGGCAGAGACAAAAGCGGAAAGTGTGCATTTCTCACCCTATACAGTAATGAAAAAAGGAGAATATGCCACCATTTTCATGGAGGGTGCAAACTATCTTTATAATGAGGGAGAGCCCATGCTTCCTTATTATACCAAAGTTTATTACTTCCCTCTGGGGACAAGAGTAAAGGTTGAATGTGTGCCGAAGAGCATAGACATCAGCCATATAGACAGCAAAATAATACCAGCCCCAAAACCAAAGCCGCTTGGCTCTTCATACAGTGATGAAGTCATCAAGGATCAAAGTATATATGGGAGCGAGAAAGCATATCCCCAAACATGGTATACATATACCCTCGGGGGCGGGCTGGCGGACGGAAAGCATGTTACCATACTCTCATTGCATATATATCCCGTAAGGTATAAGCCATTGCTAAATGAGATAGAATTCTCCAGTGATTTCGAGGTAAAGATAGATTATACTCTCCCGGAAAGGAGTATCGGCGGAAATGATGCATACGACCTTCTCATAATATGCCCCGAAGAATGGAAAAATGCCATCGATACACTAAAACAGCACAAGGAAAGCCATGGTGTAAAAACAATGGTGGAAACGGTGGAGAATATTGTATCCAAATATGATGGTAGGGATGGGGCTGAGAAAATAAAGTATTTCATAAAGGATATGATCGAAACCTATGGCATAAAATATGTTTTACTTGTGGGAGGCAAAAAATCCTACTTTACAGGAAACTGGGGATATGATGGACCAACCCACCACGACGACAGTTTATGGTATTGCCCCGTGAGATATGTTGCCCTTAACGACAATGAAGAGGCAGGCTACCTAAGCGACCTATATTTTGCAGACATATATGATGCTGAGGGAAATTTCTCATCATGGGATACCAACGACGATGGAATATTTGGAGCATGGTCTTTCAGATATGGCAAGGATACAATTGATTTTTATCCTGATGTTTTTGTTGGGAGACTGGCATGCAGGAGCGAAAAGGAATTGCAGAATGTGATGAGCAAAATAATAACATATGAAAACAGCCACGTTAAAAATGAGGAGTGGTTCAACAGGATGCTCTTGGTGGGAGGAGATACCTTTAATGACGTGGATAACATTCCAGAGGGAGAGGTGTCCACACAATGGTTCTATGACCACTACATGGCTGGCGACTTTGACAAAACAAGTTTGTTTGTCAGCGATGGAACTTTAACATATGGACATACAGAACCCAATAAAATGGCAGGGAGAGTTGCATGGATAAATGTGATAAAAGAATTCAGTAAGGGTTATGGCTTCGTTGTTTTTGACGGACATGGAAGCCCCACAGCCTGGGCAACTCACTTTGTGGGATATGCAAGCCACAATGACCCATGGGTCAATGGTTTGATGACATACAACATGGATTTGCTGCAGAACAAAAACATGCTTCCCATTTTCATAATAGGGGGATGTCACAACAGCGAATTCAACATAAGTTTGTTCGACTTCTCCAAAAATGCATGGACATATCAGCCCACTTATGAATGCTTCGGATGGCATATTGTAAAGATGGCTGAAAGAGGGGCAATAGCAACCATAGGAAATACAGGATTGGGGTATGGCGATGATGGCAGAGATAAAAATGGAAATGGCGTGCCTGATTGTGTGGAATACAGTGGAGGATACATAGAAGATAGATTCTTTGAAGCATATGGTGCAGAAGGAAAGAATATTCTCGGAGAAACATGGGGAACTGCCATAAGGAACTATATAAATACATATCCACCAATGACAACCAAGGACAGAATAGATGCAAAGACAGTGGAAGAGTGGGCACTTCTGGGAGACCCCTCATTGATGATAGGGGGTTACTGACCTCTTCCCTTTTTATTTATTCATAAAGTTTCACAGCATTTATGCCCTGCGGGAGATGCATATCCTCTGCTATACTTTTGCATTTTACCCTGAGCAGATACACAATGGGTTTATAATCTGTTTCTGAAAATGCTTCATAGTTTGCCATTCCCTTGCTTATTATTAAAGATGCGTTACGTAATCTTTCCTTCAATTTTTCTGTTATTCCATTGAAATCCACACCAACAGCAAAATTTCCTGTGGTCATTATTTCATCGACGACCTTATCAAAACCCAGAGATTCTACATCCTGATAGGTGGCATCTGTGAGTATGGGATATTTTTTGCATACAAGAGTGAGATGCATATCATATTTTTCCTTCAATATTTTGCATACAACCTTATCGAACACAATTTCCCCACAGTTATCGGTGAAATACACTACATTTCCCTTAAGATGTTTCTCTATTTTGTCTAAATCATCATGTTGAATCCCCATTTTTATATATTCCTCAAATTTCCCCGCCAGTTCTTCAGGGCTGGATGCGCTTCCCTCTATTCCAAAATCTATTGAATTACCTGCTATGGAGCAAAGTATGGCTGTTCTCAAGGGCTCATTGCTTTCCTCAATCATTTTTTCTACTTTGGGCAGTATTTTGAGGGCGATGGAATTACTCCTCTCTTTCAATTCCTTGTAGGGATCCGGGTTTCCCAGGAGTTTGTATGCCAATGAATGTATCTCGGTTGCAATTTCCGCCGAACTTCTTCTGCTGGAATATATGGATGCCATTTTTTTCACAATCTCCTTCATAACCGTGGATTTCTTTTCCTCATCCTCCGTTACCAAATCTGCTTCAAAGAGAACCCTGTTGATTAAGCAGGGAACACACCTTGGCTTCATTTTCATGAGGGTGTAAGCGTGCAGGAATTAAAATGTTTTTATATTCTATTTCCATTCATTCTCAATGAAGGAACTGAATTCCAGCGATTTTGAAGAATTTATAAGAAAAAATCCCGTTTCCATAGTGGATTTCTGGGCTCCATGGTGTTCTCCATGTATAGCAATGGAACCTGCCCTGAAAAAACTGGAAGAAGAGATGGCTAACATTGCATTTGCCAAACTTAATGTGGATGATAACCCGGAGATAGCCAGAGAGTATGGAATAATGAGTATTCCCACCCTGCTGGTTTTTATAAATGGAAAGGAAATGGAAAGAATAATAGGTTTTTTATCCGAGGAAAGGCTAAGGGAAAAACTTTCCGATTACAGCGGCAATTTTCCACCATAAAATTCGTTTATGAGTTCTGCTGCTGAAACATACCATGCAAGAAATGCACATATCAATCCTATTCCGCCTCCTATTTTAACACTGAAGTCAAAAATGGAAGCAAAACCTAAAGCAAAGAATGTAAGCCAGAGTGTGAGAAAAACTAAAGATAACGCTTTCCCTATTTTAATGGATGGAATCCACATGTAGAACGTGAAAATACCCCATGCAATAAGCATTACTCCCAATGCCCTTGCTGTAAACTCAAAGGTTCCCATGGCGGTGAATAATTCAATCATCCCGAAGGAAAGCCAGAAGGAGCCATATGAAGAGAAGGCTGTACCCGCAAAATTATTTTCCCCCTTAAAACTCCACATTCCAGCAGCAAATTGAGCCATTCCCCCATAAAAGAAAGCAAGGGCAACGGCAACACTTCCTTCTATTATCCCAAGGTTAGCCATTGAAAGCACAAAGGTTGTTAAAGCAAAGGCAGCCAGACCAAGAGGGGCGGCATTCAGTTTCATAGAGGAAAATGAGGAAGAATATAAAAATATTAAGGAATTTTTGGTAATGGGGAATAAAAATGAGATGGTTGATGAGCCATTTACTCCTCCACCATCTGAGGACAAATCATATTAAGGTATCATATATTTTCTTTAATGAAAGTTCTTGTTACAGGTGGTACAGGTTTCATAGGAAAATATTTGGTCAATGAACTTTTAGAGAATAGTTATGACGTTGTTGTTTTCACCAGGAGAAAAAATTTTGAAATGGATGGTGTGGAAACAAAATATGGGGATATTACAGACTATAAAAGCATTTACAGGGCATGCAGGAACGTGGATGCTGTTTTTCATAATGCTGCCCTCGCCAGGGACTGGGGAAAATGGGGGGAGTTTTACAGAATAAATGTTGAGGGCACAAAAAATGTGGCTGAAGCATGCATTGAAAATGGGATTAGCCATATCATTTATACAAGTTCCGCAGGAGTGTATGGTTTCCCCAATACAGAAGAATGGATAACCGAGGAGAGCCAGGAAAAGCCACTCAATGCATACCACAAATCAAAACTCATGGGAGAGAAAGTGTTACAGGGCTATGACAACATCATCGCCTCTATGATCCGTCCTCCTCTTGTTCTTGGAGCAGGAGGAAATGCAACCAGAATAATTCTTTCAGGAATTGAGAAAGGAAGAATGGTGTATGTGGGAGACGGAAACCAGCACATTTCCATTGTTCATCCTTCAGATGTTGCCCAATGCCTCCGTCTCTGCCTTGAAAAAGATGAGGAGGGCAATATATTCAATGTGGTGAGTTTTGTATGCAGAATAAAGGAGTTGTTTGAAGAAATTGCAAGAGAAATGGGTGTGGAGAAAGTGAGAAAGCACATTCCCTATTCCATCGCATATATTTCTGCATGGATTTCGGAAAAATTGTCCAGAGAACCAAGTATCACCAGATTCAGAGTGAAATCTCTTGGCACAACCAGAAGGATAGATTGCCAAAAAGCCATGAATTTGCTGGGCTACAAGCCACGCTATGACTTGGAAAAGACAGTGGAAGAGATGGTATCGTGGTACAGGGCAAAAGTAAGGAGAGATTTCATAACACCATCCACATAGAAATTTATTTCTTCTTCTCCCACATTTTTGTCATTTAACAAATGGATATTTCCCTTTATTGTTTCCAGTATTTTGCCCCTGCTCAATTCATCCATTTTGTAGTTGTTTGCCTTCCAGAAAAGGAGGCGTTCCAGTAATGAAAAGACTATCATTTCCCTTATATTCTTTATTTCCTTATCGGTAAAGAATATTATTCCGCATCCATCCTCTCTAAATGCCATTTCAGTGGAAACCCCATAAAGTCCGCCTGTATGCCCTATCTGCAACCCTCCTCCTTTCTGCCATATCTGCCACCCCAGTCCGTAATCGAATCCATAACTGGAATACGCCTGTATGCTATGCATTTCTTCCACACTCCTCTCACTTAAAATTCTCACGCCGTTCCATACACCCCCATTCATATGTGCCATGAGGAAATGGGAGAGGTCAATTACCGTTGTCCTAAGCCCGCCCGCAGGATATACAAGTATACCGTAATGCAGGAATGGATAATATTCTCCTCTATAAATTGTATAGGGCACCGCCACCCTGTTTGTATCAAAACTTGAGAGATAAAAACTGGAATTATACATCTGGAGAGGTTCAAATATATTTTTTCTGCAGTATTCTTCAAACGGCATGCCCGATACTCTTTCCACCACATATCCCAGTATTCCATAGCCAACATTTGCATATTTCATCTTCTCTCCCGGTGGATAGTCACCCCATACCTGGGGTATGTAAATTCTTCCATTAGGAGTAAGATAATCTTTAAGCCATGGATAGGGATAACCCTCTATTTCAGGATCTCCAGGAATGTAAGCATAGAAGGTGATGGGGTCTTCATTCAAACTTGATGTATGGGAAAGAAGCATTCTGATGGTTATGGGTATATCAGGATAATTGGGGTTCCTCAGGGAAAAGGGGAGATATTTGTTAACATCATCATCTATATTGAGCAAGCCCTTTTCCTGAAGTTGCATTATGGCAGTCGCCGTTATGGTTTTTGAGATGGAAGCAACCAAATACACCGTATTCTCATCAGATGTAAAACCCTTCTCCCTATTGTATATACCATATCCTTTAACCCATTTTATTTCATTTCCATTAACAATTGCTGCAGATATGGATGACATATGTCCTATTTTCATCAACCCTTTAATCATGGAGTCAAAAAATTGGTCTGTAATGGCGACATTTCCATTAAATGAGGAATTTTTTTCAAATTCATCATTTGCTCTTTTCACATTCATTCCTCCAATGGAAGAAGCAGATAAAATCGCCAAAACCAGAATGCCCAAAGCATATTTTTTCAGCATGAAAAAAAACACATGAGGAATATTTATATCTTATCTCATCTCAAACGGAGTAACAGATTGTTTTTATTCAATATTCTCTCCATTTATAACCACATTTTGTGCATGTGTATATCCTTGTTTCAGGTTCATCGGCTGCTCTTGTTTGTCTTAAAATCCAGTATGCTTCATTGTTTCCACATTTTGGACATACAACGTTTGTTTTTGGCAGGAGCTGCATATCCTCCTCAATAATGGCAGAATCAAGGTCTCTCCTCTGAGAAACTATTATACGCTCTCCTTCCTTCTTTTTCTTGTATCCGCATCTCCTGCATACCAGATATTCGCCCTCTGGATAGAGAAGAGAGCCGCATTTGGGGCAGAACATGGAAAAAGGAAGGAAGATGCAATATAAATAATTTATCTGCAATACTTTTGGAATGTCTTTAAGTTTCAATAACAAATCGCAATTTTATTATACCAACAAGGAATTTTCTGTTATAGATGAAAACATTGGTTCTGTGTATTGACAGGGATAATGACTTCGGCAGAAAAACAGATTTTACTTCCCCCATTATAGGGAGGGAGGATAATTTGAGGGCTGCCCAGGCTCTTGCACTCTCAGACCCCGAGGATTCTGATTCCAACTGCCTTTTTGCAGCCATATCTTTGTATGACAGTCTGGAAGATGCAGAGATTGTAACCATATGTGGCGATATAAGTGTGGGAATAAATTCTGACACAAAGATTGCTTCCCAACTTGATGAGGTTCTAAAAAAAATAAAGCCTGATAGAGTGATTCTGGTGAGCGATGGGGCAGAGGACGAATATATCATCCCTCTGATTGAATCAAGGATAAAGATTGATGGTGTTAAAAGAATCGTGGTGAAGCAGAGCCAGACACTGGAAGGCACCTATTATTTGATAAAACGTCTCATGGATGATGAAAAATTGCAGAGAAGGTTCATGTTGCCTTTAGCCCTGATTTTCCTTATATGGGGCTTGTCCGCCATACTGGGTGCCATGTCTGTTGGATTTTCCATAATTCTGATTGTGCTCGGTCTTTATTTGCTTGTAAGAGTGTTTCATATGGAAAAAATGCTTGCTGAAATGGGGAGGGAACTGATAACGGGTTTAAAAATGGGGAGGATGACTCTCTTTTCATCAGTTCTTGCCGTCTTCATGGTTATAATATCTCTTGTTTCAGCATACAGGCTGCTGGAAGGAAAGGAACTGGTGGCAGGGGAGTATGTTATAAAATTCATAAATGAAATATTATGGTGGATAATCTCTGCTGCTCTAATTGTGGCTCTTGGCAGGGTGATAGATGCTTACTTTAAAGAGAAAAAGGTGTTGTGGAGTTATTCCATCCTTCCCTTCACAGCCATTGCCTTTGGTTTAATCCTCTCCGCATCTCTCAATGTTCTTCTGGAGGTCATACATGAAAAATCCCTCCATTTCATTTTAACCCAGAGAATTCTTTCTGTTCCATTCTTGGGAAAAATAATCGGTGGCTTGCTGATTGCATTCATAGGAAGTGTTCTCTATCATATCTTGGAGGATATTTATAAGGAGGAAAAGAAATGATAGAAATTGTGATTGCTCTATTTGCAGCATGGGCTATTCTTCTCTATATCGCCAAGAAATGGGGAGCAAAATATGGTTTTGAGCCATCAGGTCCTCTTTTAATGTGGAAGACAGAAAAGGGAAGGAAATTGATTGACAGAATATCAAGGAGGAGAGGATGGAAGGCATATGGGAATTTATCCATAGTGATATGCGCGGTGGCGATGATTTTAACCACCTTCCTGATAATCCTCAATGTAATCATATCTTTCCAGATTTCTCCGCAGAATGCGCCCTCCCCTCGCCTCATGCTGGGCATACCTGGCATAAATCCGATAATACCCATAGGATATGGAATAATTGCTCTGGCAATAGCCATCGTAATACATGAATTCTCCCATGGCATACTGGCAAGGTTTGAAAAGATAAAGGTGAAGACACTGGGCTTGATTTTTCTCATCGTCCCCCTGGGAGCATTTGTGGAGCCTGATGAGGAGCATTTAAATAAGGTAAAAAGGGCAAAGAGAGCAAGGGTGTTTGCAGCAGGTCCAACTTCCAATATAGTGCTTGCAATCTTATGCATAATTATCCTCTCCTTTGTTTTCTCTCCCTTGATTACCCCAAGAACAGATGGTGTTGTTGTTGCCCAGGATGCATTTGGTATCCCAAGATGGAGCGTAATAGATGGTATGGATAACGTAGATATTCACAGCCTTAAAGAAATGAAGGAGATGCTGGCAAAAATTGATGCGGGAAAATTTTACAATGTGACACTTTTTGGAAACAACTCAAAGAACTACATGATAATGAATGGTCTGTATGTGGCAAACGTTATTGATAACTCCCCTGCCCATGGGGAGATTGAAAAGGGATGCATAATTTACAAAATAGACAATGAGTATGTTGCCAACACAACAAAATTTCTGGACATAATGGACTCCAAGAAAGCAGGTGATAAAATAGAAATATCATACTATTATAACAATTCCTTTTTTAACAAAAACATCACCCTTTCCGACAGATATCAATTCACCAGGGAGGCGGGAAGCAAAGGGAAGGGATTCCTTGGAATAGAGGCATATGGAATGGAGGATGTGATTATTGATGCATCTTTCTTTTCCAATATTTATAATCCCCTTAAGGGAAGATTTCTGCCATATCTCGCCCTTCCATTTATGGGATTATCTCCTCCCCCACAGGAAATAATGGATATTTACACTCCTTCCCCTCTCTTCTGGAGCATTTATAATCTCATTTACTGGATTTTCTGGCTCAATTTTGCAGTTGGAACATTCAATGCACTGCCAGCAATTCCCCTGGACGGCGGATATTTGTTCAGAGATGGAGTGGACTATATCTTTTCATTAATTTTCAGAGACAAAAAGAAATCTGAAAAGTTCTCCTCTCTAACAGCCACCACCATCTCTCTCATAATCTTTCTCTCAGTATTTGCAATAATACTTGTGCCCCGCCTCAGAGAACTTATTTCTTTCTGATATAAAGGAAGGCAATGCAGACTATCAGGAAAAGAGCGAATGGCGGAATAATCCATATGGTTTCAGTTTTCCCTTTTCCCTTTTCTGCATGGTATAATGTGAGTTGTTTTGTTACAGTGTTGTAATAATAATCATAGTTACCGTCTCCATTGGAATCAAAGAATATTTCATCCACTCCATCATCATCCATATCTTTCATCCCCACATTCCTTGTGGCATTCTTATCTTTATCCCAGTAAATGTATTCATTGTCTTTTTCTATCCACAGGAGATAACCCTTTTCTCCGTTAATGCTTACATTTATTGTCCCACTGGCATTCTTTGGATTGGAACCCAGTTCAATTTCTATAGAATCTGGCACATCATCCATGTCATAGTCAATGGGGATTTCAAAATAACCCTTCTCGGATGCATTATAATTTTCATTTGCTGAGGAGTCCACAGCCCTTATATAGTAGTAGTATTCTCCAGGGGTGTCATATTTGCCGTCAAAATAATATATTTTATTGCCCCCTCCTTTCATATCATGGGTTTCTTCCTCTCCCCCTCTTCCAATTATCAGAACTGCTTCCTTTATACCACTTTCATCATCAATATAAGCAGAAATGTTCATCTTTCCCCCAATAACCTGTCTGGCATTTGGAGGATCTATAGATACTGCTCTTATTATTGGCGGATTGGTTTCTATTCCTTCATATATTATTCTAAATCTATACTCCCCACTTTCTGCCATATTAGGAACTGTGGCTGTATCCCATGCCTTTATCACCACCTTATAATACCCGATTTTATTGAAGGAGGTTGTGAAATAATAAAGATTTGTTGTTCCTATTCTATTCATGCAT
>Ga0164318_10001632_pt1 | contig 20141 bp, 15 predicted proteins | sample GuaBasSedimGuay9_FD_113734 | JGI IMG/M metagenome (GOLD analysis project Ga0164318, IMG submission 113734) | Subseafloor sediment microbial communities from Guaymas Basin, Gulf of California, Mexico - Guay9, Core 4571-4, 0-3 cm | ecosystem: Environmental > Aquatic > Marine > Hydrothermal vents... | reverse complement strand
TAATTATAAATGGCTTATTCCAAAATCCTCATTTCCCGGTATGTGTGTTGATGGATTAATTTTTGCCTCAGAAAAAATCCTTGAACACATAAAAGAAGAAGAAACATATAAGCAGATTGTAAATGTAGCACATCTTCCAGGGATCCAGAAATATTCTATAGGAATGCCGGATATTCATTGGGGCTATGGATTTCCTATTGGTGGTGTTGCAGCAATTGATGCATCTTCAGGTGTAATATCGCCCGGTGGTGTTGGTAGTGATATTAATTGTGGTGTAAGAGCTTTATTAACTCCTTTTTCGTTTCAAGATGTAAAAGATAAGGTGGAAGCTCTTATTCAGGAAATATATAACAATGTTCCCGCCGGGGTAGGCCTTAAAGGTAAGTTACGATTAAGCAAAAATGAGCTTGCAAAAGTAGCAAAGGAAGGTGCAAAATGGGCTGTATCTCAAGGATTGGGACTTGATGAAGACCTTGAATCAATTGAAGATTATGGAGCTTTACCACAAGGTTCACTTGAATATGTGAGTAAAGCAGCAATACAACGTGGGTTACCGCAACTTGGAACACTTGGCGCAGGTAATCATTTCCTTGAAATTCAAAAGGTAATTGAAATTTACGATAAAGAAATTGCAAAAAAATATGGAATATTTGATAATCAAATAACTGTAATGATTCATACAGGTTCAAGGGGATTTGGATACCAAATTTGTGAAGATTATATTCAAGTAATGCAAGCAGCAATGGTTAAATATAAAATTAAATTGCCTGACAAACAATTAGCTTCCGCACCTATTAATTCAAAAGAAGGCAGAGAGTATTTTACTGCTATGTCAGCAGCAGCAAATTATGCCTGGTGTAATCGTGAAGTTATTACACATTATGTAAGAGATGCTTTTTATTCTGTTCTAAAAATAAAGCATTCAGAATTAAAATTACTTTACGATGTAGCGCATAATATTGCAAAATTTGAAAAACATAAAATTAATGGCAATATCAAAACAGTTATTATTCATCGCAAAGGCGCAACAAGAGCTTTTCCAGCAAAAAATCCTATACTACCTGAAAAGTACAAAGAGACCGGACAACCTGTTATTATTCCGGGTGATATGGGCACTGCGTCATATATACTGGTTGGCTTAGATAATTCAATGCAAGAATCTTTTGGAACAGTATGCCACGGAGCAGGACGAGTTCTGAGTAGGCATAAAGCTAGAAAAGTTGCAAATAAAGAAAAACTTTATAGAGAAATGAGCGAAAAAGGAATTATTTTAAAAGCTGCAGGATGGCGCTCTGTCTCTGAAGAAATACCAGCAGCTTATAAAAATATTGATGAAGTAGTAGAAGTTGTAACACAGGCAAAACTTGCAAAGAAAGTAGCAAAACTTGTTCCTATAGCTGTAATGAAAGGATAACTATCAAAATGCTTGACCCAAAAACTATTATTAACAATAAATCTATTGTACTTGATATGCTGGAAAAAAGAAACCTTGTAAATGAAAAAAGTAAAATTGATGAATTTGAATCTCTCTATAAACAAAGAAATCAGTTATTGCAGAAAGTTGAACAGTTAAAATATACAAGAAATACTCAATCAAAGAAAATAGGAGAGCTAAAATTAGAAGGACAAGATATTAGTGCGCTTGTTAAAGAAATGAAAGATGTAAGTAACCGTATAAAAGAACTTGATGAAAAATTAAAAGAAATAGAAAGAGAAAGCAAAGAAATTCTATTAACCATTCCAAATCTGCTGGACGAAAGGGTGCCAGTAGGTCCAGACGAAACTTATAATAAAGTTGTAAGAGAATGGGGAGAAAAGCCGAAATTTAAATTTAAACCCAGACACCATTGGGAAATCGCGGAAAAAAACAGAATAGTTGATTTTAAAAGAGCAGCAAAACTTGCTGGCTCAAGATTTGCATTATATAAGGGAATTGGTGCAAAAATAGAAAGAGCACTTATAAATTTTATGCTTGATGTCCATCTTTCTGAACATAACTACATTGAATTTATTCCCCCTTTTATAGTTAATTCCCAAACAATGACTGGCACAGGTCAGTTGCCTAAATTTAAAGATGATTTATTTAAAATTGAGAATTATGACTATTACTTAATACCAACTGCTGAGGTGCCTTTAACAAATATTCATAGTAATGAAATTTTAAAAGAAGAAAATTTACCTCTCTATTATACAGCCTATACTCCTTGTTTCCGCTCAGAAGCTGGAAGTTGGGGTAAAGATACACGTGGACTTATAAGACAACATCAGTTTAATAAAGTTGAACTTGTAAAGATAGTGAAACCAGAAGATTCTAATCAAGAACTTGAAAAACTTGTGCAGGAAGCAGAAAAAATATTACAATATTTAGGTATTCATTACAGGGTGGTTATGCTTTCTTCAGGTGATACAGGATTCTCATCAGCAATAACTTACGATATAGAAGTTTGGTTACCAGCTCAAAATACTTATCGAGAAATTTCATCCTGTAGCAATTGCAAAGATTTCCAAGCACGAAGGGCAAATATAAAATTTCGGAGAAAAGATTCAGGTAAAGTAGAATATGTGCATACGCTTAATGGTTCAGGATTAGCTATTGGTAGAACATTTATTGCAATAATGGAAAATTTTCAACGAGAGGATTTAACTTTTGAAATTCCTAATATATTGAAAAAATATATGTAAATAATCTATATTTATAGCAAATTTTAAATAAGGAGGTTCAAAAAAATGGCAAAAAACTTAATTGAAAGAGAAGCAGAAGAAGAAAAAAATATTAGGACAGTTCTCGCAGAAGATATTAAATTTACTGGTAATCTTAAATTTACAAGTTCATTAAAAATTAAAGGCGAATTTGAAGGTGAAATTGATTCTACAGGTCATTTAGTTGTTGGAAAAAATGCACATCTAAATGCAAATGTAAAAGCAAAACACATAACAGTTTATGGGAAAATAAAGGGAAATCTTGAAGCCTCTGAACAAGTTGAAATATTTTCAGGTGCAGAAGTTACTGGTGATATAAAAACACCTGATTTGGTAATACAAAGTGGCTGTCGTTTTAATGGAAATTGTATAATGACATCCAAAGAAAAAATTGTTCCCATTCATACCCATACTAAAGAAGAAATAAAAGAAAAGAAAAGGTAACTCTATAAAAGAAAATTGACAATATATTTACTTTTTGTAATTTATAGCTAAATTTTAAAATAGGAGAAAAAAATGATAGAAAAAAGTATTATCCTTTTTAAATGCCGAAAAAAATTGAATTCTAAATTAAAAGAAAGAGTGATTGATCCTTTACAAAAAGTTTATATTGTTCATCGTATTAATGAACTTAAAAAACTTATTAGTGTAAAAAAATATCCAATTGTAATATATGATAAAAAAGAAAAAAATTCCTTTATTGAAATCATAAAAAAACTTTTAAATGAAAAAAAATTCTTTTCTGTAATAATAATGAGTAATAATGAGGCAAAGAAATTTAATTTTAAAAAACATCAATTTGAAAATATAATTTACATTTCAAATCCCTCCAGATTAGAGGAATTATCACAATTTCTTGAATTACTATTCAAAATTGCACTTTTACGGGAAAATGTATATGAATATGATAAAATAATTCAAGCATTTGAATCTACAAATGAATTAAGTAGAAAAGAATTACTTGATGCCTATGAAAGTTTAAAAGCTCGTGAACGTGTATCTGAACTAAGTAGAAAAGAATTAATGGAAACACGAGAAAGCCTTCGTGCTTGGGAACGTGTAGCAGAATTATCAAGAATAGAGAAAATTGAGAGGATACGTGAATTTGAAGCTTTAAAGCAAGTCCTGGAATTTTCCAGACAGGAACGAATTCTTGCAGAAAAAATCATAAATGCCTGGGAAAAAGTTATGGAATTAGGTAGAGAGGAACTTTTGAATGCATATAGTAAACTTCAGGAACTCATAAAAGAAAAAAATGAACTTATAAAAAAATTAATGGATAAATTCTCTCAAACATCCAGTACCACTAAAGAACACAGTAGTAAAGATTATATAACATAATACATAATTATATATCCGATAGGCGTGGGTTTTCTAACCTCGCCAAATATGCGGGACAGAAATGTCCAGCTTATCAGATTGATTAATGAATAAAAATTTATAAATTTTCAATATTTTGTTGTGAAAAAACATATTCTTGAGGAGGAGATTAATATGAATTTTGTTGAAAGAAAGAAAAAATTTACTTTTACAGGTTCATATGAAAAAGGTGCCCAACGAAGAAAACATGCAAGAATTTCTGTAGAAATAAAAGGAACTTTTACATATATGGATGCTAACAATAAATTTACAGAGACTTGTCTTATCACAAGCTTATCTACAGGTGGACTGGGATTTGAAACTAATGTTGTGTTACTTAAAGGTGATATTATTACAGTAATTTTTCCTCTTGAAGGTTATATTATAAAAGAAGATGCACAGATTACACGAACTCATGGAAAAGAGGTGGGTTGCAAATTTGTAGACCCAAAACCAACAAATGTTAAAAAAATTCAAGAATATATTTATAAAAAATTATTTCAATGAAAAAAATATTTAAAATATTTCTTTTATCATTCTCCGTATTTCTGGTAACAGCGATAATTGCAATTATTATAATTTATAAGATATATATTACAAAAGAATTTGTTAAAAATCAAATCATACATCTATTCAAATCATCTTTTAATAGAGAAATCTCTTTAAATATTACTGATATAAGTCTTTTTAAAGGGATAGAAGTAAAAAATCTTATAATTTATAATCCTCCTTTTGCCGATGAAAGAATATTTATTAAAATTGATAGATTAAAACTAAAATACGATATTTTTACCCTTTTATTTTTGAAACTAAAAATTAATGAAATTACATTTATAAATCCACAGATAAATCTTCAATATTTCCCTAACAGAAGAATCTGGAACTTTTCTGATTTTGTTAAATCTACACCCAAAAAAGAAAAAACTGAAAAGAAAAAAAGTCCTATTAAAGTCTCTATTGATATGAAAAAATTTTTTATAAAAAATCTAAAATTTCAATTAATCTCCAATCAATATTTTTTATTAAAAGGGATAAATATTTATAGCGAATTAAAATTTGAAAAATTATCTATAAGTGGAATAAATAAACTTATATTTAAAATTAATACTTCAGGGATAAAAAATATAATTTACAAAAAAGAAAATTTAAAATTTCAGTCACCACTTGATTTAGTTGTTGATATAAATATAAGCTCCAGAAAAAATGGAAATGCCAGAATAAATTATTCTCTTGAAAATCAGATGGTAGAAATAAATAAAAAATTTATTAAAATACCTGATATTAAATTCTTACTTGATACAGGCATAAATCTTGACAAAAATATAGTAAAAATAAAAAATATTAAACTTGATATAAATAAGAATTCAATATTAAATCTCTCTGGAAATATCTTTAATGTGGAAAAAATTCCTTCAGTAGATATTGTCTCTAAAAGTAATGAATTTAATCTATCCTCACTAAACGAGTTAGCCCGAATCTTTTTAAGTGATCCACAGCTTTATATCTCTGGAAAATTTAAAATAAATAAAATGTTCTTTTCAACAGATAAGAAAAAAAATTTACCATCTACATTAAAATTAGCTTTGAATGAATTTAATTTTGTTTCTCCAAAAAATAATATTAAATTAAATAATTGTTATCTTAAATTTATTATCCGTAAACTTTCTCAAATAATTAAATCATCGCTTGAAATTTACGCAAAAACAATCACTGCAAATTTATTAAAATTAAAGAACCTGGATATTTCAGCTAATACTTTATTTAATAAAAATTTTAAGCCAATAACTTTTATATTCAATATAAACAACACAATAGTAAATGATGGGACTCTAAATTCGGCAATAGAATATAAAAATAGATACATTCAAGGAAAAACTATATTAAAAGATTTAAACATTCATAAATTTAATCAGAAAATTTCAGGAAATCTTACATTTTCTAATATTATCGCAGGAGAAATAAATAATGTAAAACTTAAGTCTTTTCTTAATATTCCAAATTTTAAATTTTATATATCTGCAAGAACAAATAAATATTCTTCTAAAAAGATAAATTTAAATTTCAATTCTACTATAAATATCAAAAAAAATCTTGTAAAAATATCATCAGTGCAAGTAACATCTGGCAAAGCTGTAAAAATCTTTCTTGATGGAACTTATTATACTGATAAAAAGAAATTATATGCTAAAATTACTACTTTTACTATTATCCTTGATGATTTGATAGAAACACTTCCTACGCCCATAAAATATTCTATTCCATTTGAAAAGATAAATGGCACAATCTTTACCTATGGCAATATCTTTTCTGATAAAGGTGTTTTAACCGCAAAAATTGTTAGCACAAATAATCAGCTTCTCCTTGAAAATCCGGATTCAGGTTTTTTGATTAAAAAATTTATTTCTATTCTCAATTATAATAAAAAACAAAAAAAATCCAATATTGTTTACAATTTTGCTGCAACTAATATTGAAAACAAGAAAGTTTTATATTTTACAAATCAAAGTGGCGAACATTTATCGGAAATCAGCTATCAACCATTTGCAAATAAAATAGAAATAATTTCATTAGTTACATCAACACCATATAAAATTAATGTAAAAAAATTTATTATAAATATACCTGATTTAAATTTAACCAGTATGCTTGCAGGTAAAGTAATAAAAGTAAAAAGAAACAAGCAAAATATTAAATTTAAATATAATCTAAAATTTGAATCACCAGAAACAATTCTTGTTCTTAAAGATAGCTACATTCAAGGAAAATTAAATTTAATAGCAGATATATTTTCTTGCTCAGAAGATACTATAAAAATAAATGGAAAAGTAAATTTTGATAAAATAGGACTAAAAATCAAAGACATTTCAATTAACAATATAAATGGCTATTTCCCATTTACACATTTATTAGGGAAAAAAGAAAAGAAAAAAATTGATATTCTGAAAAGAAGTGCATTTAAAGATTTAATTACTTTAAATTATCCATTACATAGAGGTTATAACCCACCACCAGACAATATTACAGTTGAATCTTTGCAATTTAAAGACTTCATTATAAATGATATAAAATTTGATATAAATTACTCAGATAATTTTCTCAGCTTAAACAGGGGATTTTTTAGAATAGCAGGGGGCTCTATAAGTATTAATAATTCGTATATTGATCTTGCGGATTTAAAACCATCAAATTTTAAATATCAATTTAATGTTGAAATATCAGAGTTAGATGTGGCGAAATTTAAAAACATAAAAGTAGGAAAAGATGAAGATACAAAAATTTTTGCAAATGTAAAATTTAAAGGGAGAGGCGTTGATTTAAGCTATATTGATCAACTTTATGGTGCATTTAATATAACACATATTGGAAATGAACTGGCTCTAAAACTTTTCAACTCTTTAGATCCCGAAAAAAAAGATAAAGCAATTGACCAAATAAGAGATGCATTAGAAAGAGGAGCTTCACCTAAACTAATATCAATGGAAATAAAATATGGCCAAATTTATCCGTCATTCTGGTATAAAAGACCTTCTTGGTATAAGGACATCATCCATTTAATCTCTCTTAAAGCACCTGTGTTTATTCTTCCACCCTCACCTATTGAGGTAGAACCTAAACCTATAGAGCCAATTATAAAATTTATTACTAAGAAATAAATATAATATTTTATACTTTTCAAAAAACGCAAATTCTGAATCGCTTTACATTATTTATGTATAAAGTTGGAATTGTTGGCACAGGACGAATTGGATTTTTACTTGAATATGACCCACTAAGAATAAAACCTTGCACACATATAGGGGGTATTATTAAAAATAAAAAATTAAAAATTACAACAGCATGTGATATTAATAAAAATCGGCTAAATTTATTTGGAAAAAAATTTAATGTCAAAAATCTTTATACTAATTATAAACAGATGCTTAAACAAGAAAAAATTGATATTCTTGTAGTCTCTACCTGGACTAACTCACATAAAGAGATCACTATTGAAGCTGCAAAAAAAGGAATTAAACTTATTGTATGTGAAAAACCTATGGCATTTACAACAAAAGAGTGTAAAGCAATGGTTGCTGCATGCAAAAAATACAACACAATCCTTGTAATTAATCACGAGCGTAGATATGACCCAATGTATAGAAAAGTGAAAAAGATGCTTGACCAAAAAATTATTGGAGATGTCCGAACTGTTATTGCAAATGTCCTAACTTCCATTTCTTTTAAGAAAAAAAGTTTTATCATTGATAAAAGTTCACTTTTACATGATGGCACACATCTTATAGATATTTCTCTCTTTCTTTTTGGTAAACCTAAAAGAATTAGAGGATTTATACCTTCTTATAGAAAAGATACTGCATATGGAATTATTGAATTCAGAAACGGAATTATCCTTTTCCTTGAAGCAGGTGGTGATAGAAAATATTTTAATTTTGAACTTGATATCCAAGGCACAGAAGGTAGAATAATAGTAGGAAATGAATATTTAGAATTATGGAAACGAAAGAAAAGTCCAAGATATACAGGTTTTTTTGAACTTGAGCAACAAAAATTTCCAAAATTTCCTGATAAAAATCAATTTATTGAAGAATATAAAGAAGTTACTGCCTTACTTGATGGAAAAATAAAAATACCAACATCTTCTGGTGATGATGGAATGAAAACTATTGAACTCATTGAGAAATTAACGAAAAAAAGATTTCTTTTTTGATATTTTTAGATTTAATGTTATTATTAAAATATTATGAATTTTAAAATATATATTCTATTTTTGTTTATATCTATATCATTTATCACACCTGTTTTTGGTCTTATGCTTCCATATGACCTTAAATGGAAACAAATTGAAAGCAAACATTTTACAGTAGTATATCATATTAATGACCAAATTGCATTCAAAACAATAAATATAGCAGAAAATATTCATTATGCATTACACAACAAATTTCGTATTCCAGATAATATCCATACTTATATTGTAATTGTGGACTCTTCAGATATAGCAAATGGAATGGCAACAGTCCTGCCTGCGAATATTATATTTCTTTACTATACAGGTGTTGAAATAAACACTGAACCATCTATTTTAAATACATATCAGTGGTGGAAACTACTTATTCTTCACGAGTATATTCATATTCTCCATTTTAATCAGAGAAAAGATATAAACAAACTACTTAATTTTATTGGGTTAAAGTATATAATCTTAAATCCATTTCTTCCTGCATTTTGTATTGAAGGTGTAGCTGTTTGCTTTGAAACAGAATATACAAGAATGGGACGAGCAAGAAGTCTGTTTACTGATATGGTGCTGAGAACAGCAGTTTATGAAAACAGTGTCCCTTCTTTAGATGAAATTGCATTTTGGAATGTAAAAAAAATTTTACCAGGACAGGGAGCATATATATGGGGTGGCGCTTTTAATGAATATCTATTAAATGAATATAGCGAGGATGATTTATTAAAGCTTTATTATACCCATTCGGGTTGCGTTAACTGTTGTATGGGATACACAAAAAATAGCTGCTTATCACTTTTAACTCTTTCTCCATTAAATGGAATAAGTAAAGATGTTTTTGGTGCTGAACTCTATGATATATGGAAACATTGGGTTTATAAGATAAAACAAAAATATAGAAAAAAAATAAAAGAAATCCAGAGCAAAGGAATTACTGCAATAAAAAAAATTTCGGGTCTCTATTACAATATTTACAACTTAACATCAAAAAAAGGAAAAATAATTTTCTCTGCTTATAGCCCTCACAAAGGATATGGAATTTATAAAATTGAGAATAATAAAGATAAAATTATTGTGAAAAATAGATTCGTAAATTCACTTGTGTGGTTAAATCAAACTCTCTATTTTACAGGATATGAATATTTTAAAAATTATTATACATTTTTTGAATTGTTTAAAATTTCTTCAGAAAAAATTTCTCAGATTACAATAAAAGGAAGAATTCTTGCAATATTTAAGTATAATAAAAATCATTTTATAGCTATAAAAAATACTGCTAACAATAAACAGATTATTCTGTGTGATAAAAATGGAAAATCCATTAAAGTGTTAGCAAAATTTAAAAAAGAATCTATTATAGGAGATATAGGATATATTAAAGAAGAAAATACAATTTATTTTATTTTAAAACAAGAAAATGACTTTGTGGATATATTTAAACTAAACTTAAATAATAAAAAGATTGAAAGAATAACAAATAATCCTGCAATAGAAATTTCACTTTTTGTGGACGCAGATAAAAAAGGTTTTTATTTTATCTCAGATTTTGATGGTATCTATAATTTATATTTTTATTCAATAAAAGAAAAGAAATTTTACAAAAAGACAAATCTCGTTAGAGGTATCTTTAAAATATATAAGGTAAAAGAAAAACTTTACACTGTTGTATATTCTTCCTTTGGCTATTATATTGGTAAAATTTTAGGTCCACTAATAAATGAAGAAATAAATTATAATGCAAACAAAAACTATCCTAATTATGTAGAAGATGATAAAATTGATTTAAAATCATATCACGCATCAGCCCCACAGCCTTATTCTCCATTTGAAAATATGCCAAGCACAATCCTATATTTCCCATCATTTACAGTAAACAATGATTTTAAAAAATATGTGTTCATCATAGATTTATATTTAAGTGATATTCTTTTCTATCATATTTTCTTTATTAATTTAACTTATGACTATTTTACTAAAGATTTTAATTTTAAATGTAATTATTACAATTATTCCTTTAATCCAAATTTTAAAGTAACAGTTTATAAAAACTATAGTTCTGATGGCGGCTCTCTTTTGTTCCAATTCTTAAAACTTAAATGGCATTACTATTTGACATTTCTATCTGGTATTGAAATTGAAAGAGAAAATAGAAAAGATTATTATAATTCGTTGAGTGTGGCTGTTTCGTATAATTCAACTGAAAAATATCCCTATTCTATAACTATGGAACAAGGGTTCTATTCAAGTATAAAGTTTAATCTTTATGATAAAATACTTGGAAGTAAAGAAAACTTTCATACAATGGAAATATCAACTTCAAAATTTTTTCCTTTTATTTTTTTACATCATACTTTGCAATTAGATTTTAAGGGTGGCTTTTTGTTAAACAAATCTGATTATAAGCCATATAAAATTATAAGTTCATATTTTAACAACTTTCCACCTATTCATAAATATATGCTCACAGGATATTTTCAATTATGTAAAACTGGAAAGAATTATTTATCTGCGAAAATATCGTATAGCCTACCTCTTATCTGGATTGAACAGGGATACAAACTTTTTCCTTTTATGTTAGAAAAATTATGGTTTAAATTCTATTATAATGCTGTAGAAGTATTTGATAAAATTCCTGTTATTGAAAATATCTATGATAATATTGGAACAGAATTCCTTTCAACCATAAAAATGTTTTATAGTATAAAAACTGATATAGGTGTAGGAATAAGTAAAGGACTTAAAAATGGTGGAAAATTTGTAATTTATCTTACAATAAAAATTGGATTTTAATAATATAGTTGTAGTTGTGGGGACGGTGCAAAACTTTATTAACTTTGTAACTTTACGCACAGTTCTCAGAGTGCTCAGTGTCCTCAGTGTTCAGAAATTATAAAATTAACAAAGTTGTGCACCGTCCCTCTCTATATTAGTGTTCAGAAATTATAAAATTAATAAAGTTGTGCACCGTCCCTCTCTATATTATGGTTGACTTTTTATAATAAATAAAGTATTCTATAATAATAAAGAATAAAATATCATAGATACAATTATGAGATATTATTACGAAATAAACAAAAATATTGCAAGGAAAGCTGGAATAATCACATTTGTAATTTTTTTAATCATTACTTCTCTTATTATCATTTTAATTATACAAAATACTACTGCAAAATATTATCCAATAAAGGTAAAATTTCGATTTATTGGTGATTTAAAGAAAGGAGCACCTGTAAAATACTTAGGTGGTATGAAAATAGGATATGTAAAAGATATTTATATTTCTGGCAACTATGTTGAAGTTTTAGTTTATATAAAAAATGGATTTAAAATAAAAGAGAACTCTGAATTTTGTATCTATACTGTTGGATTTGTTGGAGCACGGTATATAGAAGTTGATCCTCCACTTATCAAGACAACAGAAAGATATTTAAAACCTGGCAGCACCGTATGGGGAAATGATGCAATGGGAATAGAAATAATTCAGCAAAATTTAGCAAAACTTTCCCAGAGGTTTATTTATTCTAAATTTACAGAACCACCACCTCCGCTGCCTATACTCTTGCAGAGAATGGTTAACTCATTATATTTTTTTAATAATAAAATACTTATAATGCGACCAGAATTTAAAAAAGGATTAAAAATTGTAAACCAAAATGCACTAAATGTATTACAAAATATAAGAGATATGGAACTAAAATTAAATAAATTTAAAAAAAATTTATCCAATCTTAAAAAAGAAGATATATTAAATTATCTTTCATTTATAATTCAAATAGAACAGATTATGCGAGAGTTAAATAATTCTATAGAAAGCCTTGCTGATGTTTCTGAAAAATTAACATACCATACAGATGAAATACGAGATAAAAAAACATCTATTGGGAAGCTTGTATATAGTAATGATGTTTATAAAAAGCTAATTGATGTCACTGAAGAGATGTGTGATATTACAGAGGAAATTTGTGAAAAACCTGTATTTCTTAAATAGCTTTCTGCACTTTTCCTGATTTAAGACACTGCACACAAACTTTTATTCTTTTTACCCTGCCATCAATGTAAGCTTTTACTTTCTGGATATTAGGTTTCCATTTCCTTCTTGTTTTTAGATGTGAATGACTTATACTATTACCTGTTCTAACTCCTTTACCACATATTTCACATTTTGCCATTTTTACACTCTCCAATAATATTAAATTTATAGTTAAATGCATAAATAATTGCACAATTCTTAACACATATTGTCATTCCCGCGAAAGCGGGAATCTATAATTGAAACAATATAAGTAATTATAGACTCCTGCATTCGCAGAGCCTGCCCCTGCATATGCAGGAGAGTAACAATCTTATCTATATTGTTACGAATATTTATGCATTTAACTATAATACTGAACTGAAAATATATAAAATAAAAATAAAATGTCAACTTAAATTTATCATCACCATTAATATCTCTTCTAATGTATTTGATTTGGTAGTGCTGTGGTATCAACAATTATTCCTTTCTCACAGTGTACAAACTTAGAAATATATTTAAAAAAAACCTTTTCTAATTTTTCATCTTCTATTTCTTTTAAAAATTCGCTTATCCACTGCTAAATATTTTGTTTTTTGTCTTGTTTTTTAGTTTTGAATTCCAGTAAGAAATTATTCTGAAAAAGTTTTTATTTTTATAACTTCGTCGATATTACCATCTGAATCCTCATATTTTAAATATGGGAATGATGATTTTGTATAAAAATAAAGATATACTTTTGTTCTGTACAGCAACTTGACGAGAGGGCTTAACGGTTCAACTAAAATTTTATAAGCAGTAAATTTACCAGCTGGAATTTTAATTTTATAAATTCCCAAATTCTTTGCACGCATTCTTACAATTCTTCCATTATTAAGAATAATATTAAATTTTACATAACTTTTGTCCCATGGATAACCGCGCAAAACATATTGTAAACTCTTTATATCATAAACTGGTTCATTTATTTTTATTGATTTATTTATATTTTCAGATGGCACAATTAAATGAATCTTATTATTATAAATTTCAAATTTTCGTTCAATTATTCCATTATCAATCTGTAAAAATTTTGCCGTAATTAAATCCTTATTAAGTAGTTCTATTCTTTTAAAACCTTCTGAACTATGTGTATAAATTTTATAATAAGTCTCCCCCATAATATTTGTTTTTATCAGTCTTTTTTCTATGATTTTAATATTAGTGCTTGTTTTTTTAATTGCACGATATCTTATAATTTCCATTTCAGGGAAATCAGGAGCAACAAATAATTTTTCAGCAAACAGATTCACTGTTATTTGTAAAAAAATTATAATAAAGATTATCTTATCCTTCATAAATAAACATCCCATAATATTCCCTAAATTTTTCAATATTTTTTTTATCTTTTTTTATTTCTTTAAAAAATTTCTTCACATTAATGTTTCTCCTGTATTTAAATGCAGACATAATTAAACCAAATTTTTCCTTTATTTCTTCTGGAAATTTCTTAAAAGTTTTCATATCAGTTATAAAATATATTTTTCTTTTTTCAGTTTTTATTTCCTGTAAATATTTTACAATCTCATTTATATCCGAATTTTCAAAAAATTTATCTATATCTTTTTTTCTGTAAATTGTAATTCTCCATCTGTCCGGAGTCTTTAAATTATTTGTGATTAAAAGGTCATCTTTTTTTATTTTTTTAAACTCATTTTTAATAAACAAATTTATAGGTTTTGGATTTATATCCGGAATAATTAACCCTATTATAATAGAATATGTTAAAATAAAAGTTAAGGTGATAGTTATAACCTGAAGTTTAAACTTTTGTTTTATAGTTGAATATATTAAAAAAAGCAAGCCAAGAAATAAAATAAAAAAAAGAATATATAATTTATAAAAATGACACGGTATATCAATACTTTTTAATTCAAACACTAAAATTCCATCAATTATTAATAAACTAAGAAATATTACCACTGAAATTGAGATAAAAATAACCCAGTTAATACATTTTAGAAGCCATTTATTCTCTATTATTGATAAATAATTTCCTATTAACAATGAAAATGGAACAACTATTGAAAGAATATATCTTGAATGATGTTCCTGTATAAAAAATATAAAAAGGATTAAAATCAATAATATCCATATAAACAAAAATAAAATTTCTTTTCTATTTTCGTGACACAACAGTTTATCTCTTTCTTTTTTAAATAGAAAAAGTCCCGGAAACAAAATAGAGAATGGAAATAGATGCCGCAAAAAGGCAATAGAGTAATAATGAATGTTTTTAATATTAATTAATTGATGTGAAATTCTATGGACTGTCTCATACCCTATTATATAGTAAAGGTAAGCATTTCCATAAATAATATACATATATAGATACCAGGAAACACCTATAATTAAAAATGTAATAATACTGGGAAATGTAAAAAGTTTTATAAATTTATTCAAAAAATTTTTTTTCATCATAATTAAACAGAAAGCAAGAATTACAGTAAGTGGAAGAATAAACCCTATATATCCTTTTATTAAAGTTCCAGCGCCCATAGCACCCATTGATAAAAGAGAATATTTTCTTTCATTTGTAAAATATAATTTCAAAAAATAATAAATTGAAAGTATTATAAAAAAAGTTAAGCACATATCTGTGATGGCACACCTTGAATAAATGAATGTAGAATATAACGAAAAATAACTTATTACTGCATAAAATTTACTCTTTTTATTGTTAAAAAGTAATGAAGCAATTTTAAAAATTAAAAATCCTGTTAAAAGACCAAATATCAATGAAACCAATCTTGCATTAAAAATACTGATACCAAAAATTTTATATATTAATGAAATAAACAAATAGAATAAAATAGGTTTTTGAAACCTAACTTTACCTTCATATTGTGGTATAAAATAATTTCCAGAATTAACCATATTCATAGATGTTCCCATATAATATGCTTCATCAAAACAATAGGTAGTTGTATCTGATAAAAAGAATATGTTAAAGATAAAAAAAATTAATATTATAGAAACAGTATAAGATTTTAATTTTTTAATATAGTACATTTTTATACTTCTTCCCGATTGAATAATTCAAAATAAATTTCCAGATAATGTTTTACAGTATTATTAAAGTTAAATTTTTTTTGAATAGTTTTTTTCGCATTTTCTCCAAGATGTTTACATAAATTTTTATTCTTTATTAACTTATATAATGCGGATGTCAAATCGTCTACATTTTCATATTCAGCCATTAAACCATTATAATTATGAGTAACAATTTCAGGGAAGGCGCCTGTATCCGAACATATTACGGGTTTACTAAATCCCATTGCTTCTAATAATACATTACCACCTGCTTCTGCTTTTGATGGCACAACAATTATATCAATATTTCTATAAAAATAATCTACATCCCACCTAAATCCTGTAAATATAATGTTATTTATATGATTAATCTTTCTTGAAAATGACTTAAGAGATTCTTCCAGTTCTCCCTTCCCAACGAAAAATATTTTAAAGTTATTAATTTTATATTTCTCTTTTAAGAGCTTTACAGATTTTAAAACCCAGAAATGACCTTTACCATAATTTAATTGACCTATTAATCCTATTGTTATATCATTTTTATTTAGATTGAATTCCTTTAAAAACTTTTTTTTATCATCAATTTTATGAGAATATTTTTTTAAATCAACTCCATTATATACTATTTTAATTTTATCTTGTAAATATGGAGCAGCATTTATAAATCTACTTTTAACATATTCTGAAATCGCTACTATCTGGTCAACTCTATTATAAATATATCTGTGAAATATATCATTCTTTTTTACATTCATACCCATTCTATGTGTAAATACCAATTTTATATCTCTTTTACTTAATTTTCTTGCAATGTGTAAAAATAGAAGGGATTTTGAAATATGTGTATGAATAATATCAATTTTGTATAATTTTAAAAATTTTACTAATTGTGGAATAGATTTTAAATTTAATCTGCCATCTATTTTTAATTCAATATAAGGTAAATGATACTTTTTTATAAGAGGAATAGTTTGGGAATTTTTTTTCACAAGCATAAAAGTTTTATGCCCAAACTGGCGCATCTTATAAGCAAGTTTAACAGGTTGAATCTCGCGACCACCCAGTCCACCTGATGCTACTACCTGCAATATATTCAACTTTTATTTCCTATAAAGAATATCAGTAAAGTAAATAAAATTCCTGCTATCACATCCACAGCATAATGCTCACCAAGATAAATTAATGCAAAAAAAATGAACAATAGAAATGGCAAAAATATGATAAAATTTCTTTTTTTATATTTTCCCAGATGAAGATATATTAAAGTAGGATAAGCAGAATGTATTGAAGGCATTGCACCATACATATTTCCTATATTTTTGAAATATATTTCTTTAAGATTTAAGGAAGAAAACATTTCTGCTAATTTAAAGATATATTTATGAACTTGTGAAATAAAACCTTTTTGAGATGCAATCCAGGGTGGTGCAGTTGGTATTAATAAATATATACCAAATCCTGTAAGTGAAAGTATTATTAAATCTGTTAAGAATTGTCCAAAATATTTTTTTTCCTTTAACAAAAAAAATAAGCCCGTTATAATTGGGAAAACAAAATGAAGCAAATAGACAGTTATGCACACTATATCAAGAAAAGTTGCTTTTGGACTTCCTATATTTTTCTGAAGAAAATGTGGAAGGATTGTGCCAAATAAAAATTTTTCTATTTTAATCACATACTGATAATATATCACTCCTTTCCCGGAAATGTTATGCATTGCCGAATAAATTGCCACAACATAAATTATTGCAAATATCGGTTTTAGAAAATCTTTTAATTTTACAGTAAAAAGAAATAAATTTAATAACAAAAAAAATCCAATATACTTATCAAAGGGAAGATGATATGCAATCAAATAATAAAAGAGCAACCAGATATAAAAAATCAAACTTATAATTACTATCTTATGTTTTCGTGTTATTTCAAAGTTTTCAAAAAAAATTTTCATACAATTTTCTCTTCTCATTGTTTTAATTTTTTACAAACATATACCATTCTCTGTATTGCAGTAATATTTGCAAAAACAGATAAAATAATCAAAAAGATATAAAGTTGATTAAAAATCAAACCTACGCCCAATATCACAACTCGTTCAGGTCTTTGAAAAAAACCAATTTTAATACTTTTTATAAAATTTTCACCTCGCGCTTTTGTATAACTTGTTAAAACTGACCCAACAAAACTTACAAAAGATAATATTATAATTGTTTTATAATCTTCTCTAAATTGAAATGCATAAACAACAATAGAAAGATATATTATTGCCTCACTATACCTATCAATTGTTGAATCAAGAAAAGCACCAAACTTTGATTTTTTTTCTATTGTGCGGGCTACCATCCCATCAAGAAAATCTAATCCACTAAAAACTAAAAAAATAATTCCACCAATTAATAATTCTCCTTTAATTATAAAATATCCAGATATAAACATTCCTGCCAATGAACTAAATGTTAAAAAATCAGGTGTAATCTTTAATATACAAAGTAATTTTACAACAGGTCTAAATAAAATTTCATTGTATTTTCTTAATTTTTCCAGCATTTTACAATTTCTCTTTTTTAATTTAAGACTGTTCGTAAATTATAATTTAAACCATACCTAAAATTATAAATCACACACTTTGAATTTATCTGCTTCCCACTTAAATTACCGAACAGTCTCTAATTTATAAAAATTCATTATAGATTTAAAAATTTCATCTATTCCAATTATAATCCATATTACAATTATCTTGTTATGAAAAAATTTTGTTCCCAGAAATCCTCCAATTAATACAAATAAAACTGTGCTTATTAATGTTACCTGTGTAAGCCATTTTAATTTATCTGACTTCTTTAATCCATAACTGACAATTATATTAAGTGCTTTAAAAAATTGGAAGGAAAGCATTACAAATAATCCATCTTTTATATATTGAACATATTTTAGTGACTCAATTTTTTTATAATATTTTTCGTTGAAATTTAAGAAAAATGTTATAATAGAGTTATGAAATATAATAATAATTAAAGTAATTAAAATAACAACCATAAAAATATGCAATAATACTTTTTTTAATAATTTAGATTTATCAATTGTATCATTATAATGAACAAAAAAATTAATACCAATACCCTGGTATATCATTGTAATAAATGACTGAATAGAACGCACTATATTATGGGAAGCGAGAATTACAGGTGAAAATATGCCTGCAAGAAATGTTAAATATGTCTGTCCTGAAGCCCAGAGTAATTGTTCAGAGCCTATATAAAAACTTCTTTTAAATATCTTTTTTATTATCTCTGGTCTTAACTTTATTAAATCTATAATTTTTAATTTTAAATTAAAAAAATCAATTACAGATAAAAAAGTAATTAAAATAAATCCAACTATATTGGAGAATAGTAAGCAGAACCCAGCGATTTTTATTCCATTTTTTATAAACAATTCTTTGTTATGAAAATAAAATAAAAGTGCTCCTAAATTTATTATATTAATAATTAAATTAATTCCAAAACTTTTACTCCCTTCACCGCAACTTCTTATTAAGCCTGTGTAAATAAAATTAAAGCTCATTATTGGTATTGTAATTGCTATTATTTTTAGAAAATTATTCACTGAAGAGATATCTGTTTTTAAAACCAATTTTTCAATAGAAGGAATTGAGAAATAAAATAATATTCCTATGATTAAAGAAAAATAAAAAGTGATTATTATTGTATGACTAAAAATATGATTCGCATATTCTGTGTCATTATCTTCTTTACACTTTAAAATTAAGATTGAACTTCCAGTATTTAATGTAAAGAAAAAAGTAGATATAAGAATTATTATTTGTGCAATAAGACCAAAAATACCTATTGCTGCTATACTAATATAACTTATCAGATAGATTTCAACAAGCCACATTAAAGGCAGTAAAACCATATCAGCAGCAATAGGTAATGTCCTTTTAACTAAATCCTTATGATTGACTTCATTCATTTTTATTCTTTTATTCCTGCAAAATTCTTTAACATTTTTAATGCTGTTGCATCATCATATTGCTTAACAGGGGACTTAAAGAGATATGCAGATGCTTCTATTATTGGACCTATCATTTTTTTATCCAGAGCAACTTTGGCAGCGCGTATTGCATCAGTTATTACACCCGCTGAATTTGGTGAATCTTCAACAGAAAGTTTTAAATCAATATATAATGGAACTCCCCCATAATGTTCGCCTTCTACTCTTATATAACAAACTTTATTATCTTTCAGCCAGGGCACATAATCTGATGGT
>Ga0164318_10001631_pt1 | contig 20141 bp, 18 predicted proteins | sample GuaBasSedimGuay9_FD_113734 | JGI IMG/M metagenome (GOLD analysis project Ga0164318, IMG submission 113734) | Subseafloor sediment microbial communities from Guaymas Basin, Gulf of California, Mexico - Guay9, Core 4571-4, 0-3 cm | ecosystem: Environmental > Aquatic > Marine > Hydrothermal vents... | reverse complement strand
CTTGTCTATGTATTCGGTTGGTGTACCGTCTGCTCCTATACCTATTTTCCTACCCAAGTTTATATTCTCAAACTGTAGCTTTTTTACAGTCCTTGCTATCTCTCTTGCAATTTTCATTGAGAGCTGCTTGATTTCTTTCTCCATTTTTTCATCCTCTTTTTGTACAGATATTCAACTCCGATTACCATAGACATACCGATAGCTATGGATATTATTGTAGTTACCGAAAAAAGGCTTGAGTCAACCAACAATCTATCTAGAGGTCTCTTTAAGCCACCTATCATAATACCTATGAGAAACGACAAGGTAACAAACCTATATCTCTTTATAAGGAATGAAAGAACATGCGAGAAGGCAATTATGCCCATGACTGCACCCGCTAGATATGCGGTAATAGGAATCACGGAAAAACTCTTCAGAGCGTTAATCATATAGTCATACTGTCCAAGAAGTAGCATTATAAAAGCTCCCGAAATTCCAGGAAGAATCATGGCACAGATGGATACAATGCCTGATACAAAGATTACAGGTAGAGAATGATTCAGCTGAATCTCTGATAGGCTTAGAAGCGCATAAGCGAAGATAATGCCAAGAGTTAAAGGTATTAGGTAAAGTAGCCGTTTCTTTTCCATTCTGGTATAGAGGATGGCAGCAGAGGCAATTATCAACCCAAGGAAAAAAGAATATACGTAGATATCATAGTTAGCAATCATAAAATGTATAATTTGAGCAAGTACGAGAAAGGCAGTTGCTATGCCAAAAACGAGCGGCAAAAGAAATTCAAAATCTATGGAAAAAAAAGTTTTTTTCGTTTTCTTCAAATAATCTCTATCATATAATGCTAAAAACGGATAAACCAAGAAGCGAGGATCGATTGATTTAATGGTAAAAAGAAGGTCATCATATATCCCCATAATAAGAGCGATTGTTCCACCAGATATGCCAGGTATTATGTCTGCACTTCCCATCAATAATCCCTTCAAAAATAGGATTATTGGCTTATCCTTCCCAGTTGATCCTTTCATTTCCTCCCCGCTATGGACTCTCCTTACTTAAACCTTCAGATTCCACAAATCTTCCAAATCCTCTCTCCCCAACAAGTTCTCTACTCTCTATGATTCTTTCTCCTCTAACGAAAACATCCTTTGGAAACACCGCTGGAAAACCTTCAAACGGCGTCCACCCGCATCTTGAATGCAACTCCTCGGATTTTATACTAATAATATTTTTCAAGTCGACCACTATGAAGTCGGCGTCTCTACCTTGCTCTATCTTCCCCTTGTTTATCCCAAAGGTTTCCGCGGGTTTCTCACAGGCTAAGGATATTAGTCTGCTGAGGGGTATGTCGCGCTTTATGAACTGGTAGAGCATCAGGGGCAGCATTGTTTCTGTTCCAGGTATGCCACTTGGCGCCTTTTCAAACTCCTGCTCCTTTTCCTCGACGGTATGAGGAGCATGATCGGATTCTAAAACATCTATGGTTCCTTTGATGATGGCGTCCCAGAGTGAATCCCTGTCAACTGGGCTACGTAGGGGTGGGTTAACCTTATAGTATGTTTCTTTAAACGTTAAATTATCCTTAGATGTAAGCAGTAGGTGATGAGGTGTTACACCAACTGTAACCCACTCTGGTTTGTTTGTGAGGTCGCTCATGGTTGCAGCAGATGATACATGACAGATGTGTACCCTATGATTTGTTGATGTGGAGAAAACCCTTAGTATTTCCTTCACAGCTTTCTTTTCACATTCACCCGGCCTGCTTATAGCATGGTCTCCGAGGTTGTTTTCTTTAATCCTGTTCATGGAAAGACATTTTTCGTCTTCAGCATGAAAGGCAAAAACCTTCTCAAGGGTTTTAGAAGCAAGAACATTGAGTAAATCCATGTTGAAGGCTTCGGTATTTGTGCTTCCCCCAAGGTACACTTTGAACGCAGAGGCTACCTTTGATATATCACAGAGTTGTTCAAGGTTTTCCTTTGTAACGCCTGCGTAGATGCCGAAGTCTATGTATGCTTTACGTTCAGCAATTGAAATCTTGTCTCTGCATGACGCTGATGTTGTTGTTGGTGGTTTAGTATTTGGCATATCAAGAACACAGGATACTCCTCCAAATGCTGCAGCTTTTGTACCTGTGGAAAAATCCTCTTTTTGAGGGAAACCTGGTTCTCTGAAATGCACATGCACATCAATAGCCGCAGGAAGTATCAAACCCTTTTTGAACCTTATGGTTTCTTCTCCTTTCAACACCTTTTTAACAGCAACTATCCTTTCCTCTTCTACACCAATGCAGCATTCTATAAATGCACCGTCGACGTACGCTTTTCCCTCAATTACCTTCTCTATCAATACGCCTCTCCTCTACATCTCCATAGGGCTTCTTTTCAGCAAATATTTGACCGGAGAACTTGTACATCTTGGTGTCTTTATCAAACCAAGCATCAGGTGGTAAACCTGCTTTCATGCAGGTTTGTGATAGAAACTCCTCTGTATCCCAGTTGTATTCAACTGGAACCTGTGGAAGCAGTAAACCCCGGAAAAACCCTTGTTCAGCTATAAGACCATCTCTACCAACAACGATCTTTGATAAATATTCCCGGGGGTTTTTAACATTGATTAGCTCAGGTTTTGTGAGAATAGTTGTCTCAACTATGATTGTATTGAGTTCTCTTTTATCAACTGGTGGAAACCTCGGGTCTCTTGTTGCGGAACTCGCTGCTTCTTTGATAGCATCCTTTAACTGCATGATCGGTTCAGGTATACCTATACATCCCCTTAAATCACGGCGGGGAAATGTTAGAAGTGTGACAAATGCACCGTTTTTTTGTTTGAATTTTTCGCTGAGTTTAACCTCAGGAACAGGTTGATGTTTAACGGTAGCGTCCACTACAGTTCTTGCAAACCTAACAGCCTCTACTCCCTCCTCAAACGACAGCATCTTGGTAGGGTAATTGGTTTATTGTTAAAAAACTTTGAGAGGGTTTTTAAACCCTCCTCTTTTGTTAGCAGTATATTGAAGTTTTTCACTGGATCCTGCCCTATTGACAATGACAGAGTACCCTTGTATTCGTATTTTGTTGTCTTATTTGTCTCTATGTTTGTAACCATTACACTTGCTGACACATTGTAAACCCCTGGTTTCAAATCAACTGTGTAGTAACCAGTGCTTTCATTTGATGTAGCCGTTGCAAACTCAGCGGTGTTGTTTTTCACGACAGCTGGTGAGAATTCTATGGTCACATTCCAAAGTGGTGCACCATTCTCCTGTTTCTTTGTGTAACCAGATACAGGTATTGGTGTAAGTGACAGGAAGATATTCTTTGTTAGTGTTTCATTTGCTTTAAGTGTTACATCCTCGCTTGCCTCATATGCTACTCTGCCATTTGTTGTGTTTAATATCGTAGCGTTTATCCTATAGTCTCCAGGCACAAGGTTGTTAAACCTGTAGTAACCGGTTGAGTTTGTGATTGAGGAATCTATAACTGCACCGGTTTTTGAGTAGATGAGCTGTACATCCGCGTTTTTCATCTCCTCACCTGAATCATACTCTCTGTTGTTGTTGGCATCATAGAATATTATACCCTCAACGCTGGATGGCTTGGGTTTAGTTATGTTGTAGGTGTTTTCATCTGGTTTGAGGAAAAGACTCTCGTTTTTGTATATCTCAAATCCATCTAAGGTTGCGGTCAGCTTGTATATACTTGGGAAAAGGTTTGACAGGTGGTAGTACCCGGTTTCGTTAGAGGTGGCTACGTATGTTCCTTGGTTAACTTGATCCTCAAGTTTGATCTGCACATTTGCTAATGGGGTATCTATGTTTTTATCAAAGCTTCCATTGTCGTTGATGTCGTCGAAGACGTAACCCGATAGTGAGGAGCTGTTGACGTTTATGTGTAGAAAACGGGTGTAGTTGACCCCAGGTCTTCTGGTGGCTTCATCCTCTGTTATAGGGTAGTAATCTGGGTCTGTTGTGCTGTTGAAGACTATATCCTTGATCACGTACTCGTTTCTTCCATGTACTAAGTAAAGATGAAGAGTTACGTTTCCAGCAGGGGCAAGCAGGCTGAAACTGCCGTTTTCATCTGTTGCTGTGAGATCATGTTTTATTGCAACGCTTGTTCCATCTGGTGTTTTCTCAATCGCTGCTGCAGACAGCATAGGTTTGTCCATACATCTAAGGGTGCAGTTCAACCTCGCTCCCTCATAGTATTTTGCGATAACCACTGCCGGCATCCCAAGGCATTCACTGGCTCTATTAAAGTAAAGCGGTTTCTCATTGGTTACTGGTGAGATGTACTCTGCAACAAAGTGTTTTAAACCCTGCGTTGGGCCATACAGGTTGTTGAGCAGCAGGAGTTGGAAGAAGTAGCCTGTGGAGGTATACTTCTGATAGTCATCTTTTCCAACTGTTCCAACATAGGTTTTATACACCATTGAGTTGAAAAATGGGTCTTTTTTCTCAACATATGGTTTAAGCTGGAGATCATATATCTCCTGTTGAGTCATCTTTTTACTAAGGTTTTTAACCTCATCTATTGTATACGTTTTATCGTTTTTATCCTTGTACATTAGTTTAAAGTAGTCATCTTCTGTGGTTTCGTAGTTGAAAACACCTTTGTCTGCGAGAAATGTGAAGACGTTGAAGATGTTGACGTCATACCCTTCAACCGCGTAGTAACGTATACTTTTACCGGTCTCAAGTTGAAGGTCCCGGTACAGCATTGTTATACCTTCATCATCAAGATGATCCGTTAGGAATTTGGTTGCATCATGGTACATCGCGTTGTCTTTTCTAACCGTGTATTTTTTTCCACCATACTCTTTACCTATTACTGTATCATAGGAGGAGTTTTGATGGTGGATTGGGTCCTCAAGTATTTGGGTTAGGGCTGTGCTGTTGTTACCTAGATGGCTTGTGAAAACCTGTTTCACACCCTGTGAGAGTTTTCCGTCATGTCTATGCATATCGCCTTCTGCAAGCCTAACTATAAGGACAGCAACAGCCTCCTGTTCACTCTGCGAGGTGTGGAAGTTTGCAGCAGGTGGTATGCCATCCTGGAAGTTATCAGCCACTGTAGGGTTGTCTCCAGCTGAGACACAGTAAAACCCGTAGTCCCACCAGGATATGACAGCTGGTTTATCGGTTTCGTTTTCTATGTTTTTGTTTTGTTGTTTAAGCCAGTCGAAGGCGTCAGTCCAGTACTGCTCAGTGTGTAAATCTAAACCGAAGGCTCCTCTGTAGTCTTTGCTAAAAATCTTTCCTTTCTCAGATGGGGGCACCGCAGCATCGAAGGAAAGAAAAGCATTGGGTATAAGTATGAGGAAGGCAACGAAGAGTATACCAAAAACATGTGACAGTTTCACTGCACGTTTTATTCCTCTGAGTGTTCCTATGTTTTTTATGCTTTTTATCATCTGCTTGTAGTTGAACTTTGAAAGCATGAACCATACCAGTGCACCTGAGAGGAGAGCCACGAGAGGTACGAGATCATTTATGAAACGACCCGCTGAGGCTGTGAGATACGATTCTAGTAGGAACCATAGTGTGATGAACACCGCGGCAGGCTCCTGTTTATGTAGCACTCTTTTCCATATGAGAAGGTAAATTAAACTTAGCCATGCCATCAGGTAGAGTGCTGGGCCAAAGGACATTATCGTTCTGCTTATGCCGAATGTTGAAGCCTCTGCGATGGTTAATGAAACTTTGGTATGGTACACTCCTCCAAAGATTGTTGTTGACAAAGAGGCTAATGGTGTAAGAAGTGGGTTGGTTGTGGTTCTGATCATGTAGAGGAAGATTAATGCCCCAGCTCCAACGCCAAATATTGCAGGCAGAGAGATTATCCATGGTACCTTCGCTTTTCCCAGTCCAAGGTATATTAATCCAAACACTGTGACACCGGCTACAATGTAAAATGGTAGGATTGGTTTGAAACCAAATTTTATGTAATACAAGGGAAATGTGATTAAGTAGCCAGTTAGAAGGGGTGTTACTGTTGAGATAAAGGTGTGTTTGTTTATTTTTGAGGTCGCAATGTCTATAATCATTTGCACTATGGCGTAGAGTGAGATGACCGCGTAAATGTACTGAGCTGAGACCCATGTTAATGACACTCCTGCAACGAAAACACCTGAAAACATTGCATATAGCAGTTTTCTCTTGGTGTCTTCTTCTTTAAGGCTGAATATTAGAAACATGAAGGCTGTGGTTGTAAGCAGTAGGATAAATGAGTCGTGGTCGTACAGTGAGTAAGCAGCTCCATGACCTGAACCGATGTGAACAGGAATAAGAGGTACAAGAAAAGCCGCAATTAATCCTACTTTACGGTTAAACAATCTTTTTCCGATGAAATAAACTGGGATAACAAGTAATGCACCATATAATGCTGGGAGAAACTGCATAGAGTAACCTAATGCATCATCGGAGCTCATGAACGGAACCAGAAGCCTTGATACTCCTATGGTTAACATGTTGAAAAGTGGTGGTCTACCACCGGAGCTACCAATCGGGTAGTTTAGCAGTGGATCCAAACCACCATATAATCCGCCAAGATATGGGTAACGGCCGGTTTCTACAGTTTTTTCTATTAACCTGGCGTTGTAGTAAGGGTCTGGACCAGAGAGATAGAATTTATCAGTCAGTGAGTTTCCGCTGCCAAATGCTATACCTGATGTGAAGTTGAAGTAGCTCGTCAGAAACATCACTATAAGTATGATGGCTCCAAGAAACAAAGCGGTTTGCCATTCTTTTTTCAGCCGTGGAGGTTTTTCACTGTAACTCAAACCGCTTCTTCTACTGGTTTTACTATTCTCAATCTTTTGTGTTTGCATTCTCCTCTGTGCACGTTTTCTCATAAGATCACCAGAATGTTACAACCGTAAATCTATTTTCTTATAAATACCTTACTTACATTATTCTAGTAGTTGTTTTTTCAGCACAGGAGCTATAACAGGTGCAACCTTTATTTTACTGAAACCTGTGATAATGGTGTCTGTAGCGAGTATCTCCTTTGCTGAACCAAGTTTCTCTGCAGCGTTTCCAACAAAAAGCCCGTGGGTGCAGGCGACATAAACCTCTTTTGCACCTTGTTTTTTCATCTCATTCACCGCCTTTGCCATTGTTCCACCTGTTGATATTATGTCATCGATTATTGCAACGGTTTTACCGTTGACATCGAGTTTTTTTGTTTTTATCTCTATGGTTTTGTCATCAATCCTTTTTTTCTCAAGAAAATCATGTTCACAACCGATTATTTTAGCTGCTTTTTCTGCTCTACCTGCAGCACCTTTGTCTGGAGCAAGCACGATTTCAACCTTTTTTTCTTTTAAATGTTTGGCGATTTCCGGTACAGCAGAACAGTTGTACGCTGGGATGTCGAAGAAATCAAGTATGTAGTCTTTGTGTGGATCCACCGTTACAACCCCGTTTGCATTCATACCCAAGTGTTTAGCCATCGCCTTTGCACTAACCGGTTCACCCTCTTGGAACTTCCTGTCTTGACGAGCATAGCCATAGTAGGGTATAACAAGGAACACGGTTTTCGCGTTTGCCTCTACAGCAGCATCCTGCAGAAGAAGCATTTCTATGATGTTGCGGTCAGGGTAGGTTGTTTGCACTATAACCACATCTTCACCATTTACATCATCGTTTATTTTCACGTAGCATTCGTTGTCGATAAACCGTTTGATTGTAACGTCAGCAAGCGGTTGATCAAGTATTTTTGAAAGGTCTTCTGCTATGTTTTTTGATGCACTTCCCCCAATTATGTACATGAGAGAGTCTACATGGTTATTGTGTTTTTAGCTCTTTTGCTGACGGATTATTTTTATATAGGGTTGTCGCCTTTAAGCTGTTTGATGGTGGTGTGGAAAAGTATTACTAAATCTTTCCTGTCTTTACTTTTGGTTGTTTTACTTTGTTTAAACCATTTCGCCTTCTCTGGCGAGGCTGCTTCGTCTCCAACTCCTTCTGACACTTGGGTTGATGCAACCTTTGATTTGATGGTTGTTAATGGAACCGTCTTTGATGTTGACGTGAAACTTAATGCTCATAAGATAAAGATTTTTGATGAGAGTTATAGTGCAGAGGAGATTAGGCAGAGGTATGATGAGGATGGAGCCGCCTTTAAACTGGTGTTGTATAACAGTGTGGAATCTCTTTTAGAGGAGGTTTTTAATGATTGTGAGTTGACGATCTCTCGTCCAACTGTGGATGAAAACAGTTTAGCTTCAACTGGTGGTGTTAACCCTTTTAATCCGCCGGTGGTGTTTCACATGGATTGCCGTGTTTCCTTAACTCCTGCTTTTTTTGATGTGGAAAACATCACATCCATAGGTAATCTTGTGGATGGTGTACTTGACATGGGTGGACGGGTTGTTTATTCCTTTGGTTTTTCTGCTGATGTTGGTTGGAATGTAACCTACAGTTTTTTTCTCCCAAAGGCTATGAGAACAACTGAGGTGAAAGGCGGCATTCTTTCGCTCTCTGGTGATGAAATAACCTGGGAGGTTGAGAACTGGGATGGTAATGAGGAAAAAACAGAGGATGGTTCTTTTGTTTTGAAGTACGTGAACCCCACCTCAAGTTTTGATCATGAGAGTATAACCATGGATGTATCCTTCGATCTTAGACCTCTGCGTTACACAAGGTTGAACTGCACATTTAACGTGTATGCTGTTAATTTAACAAAACTGACTCAGCCTCCCTCTGTTGTTTCAGGTTTGTCCTTTATCCCAGCTGATGGTGTAAGGTTGTTTGTTGACGAGGGCTTGTTCTCTTGGGATGAATTTTATTCTAAGGTTTTTGAACCTTTGAGGGAGGTTGCTGAAGAGTCGTTGAGTTCTTCTTTGAATATCACGTTCAACCCTGTTGTTAAGGTTAATGTTTCTTCAACATCAAACTGTTCTCAACCCTATGATACATCTAAGATGGATGTTTCTCCTCCTTTGTCAGCTGTTGTTTCGGATGATGTAGATTTAAAGGTTTGTAACCTCTCTGCACGTGCTTTGTTGGGTTTTGTTTACGCTGGTGGAACCGTTGAGTTGTCTAAGTATAGTATACCTGTTGGGGATATGGGGTATCCTTTTGTCGCACATCTTGTGTTGCCTGATGATGTTAATGGTGGTGTGTCTTGGAATTTTTCTTCGCCTTTAAACACTTCTTTGTGGTGTAGTGGTGCACCACATTATAAGGGTGAGAGGGTTGAAAGGGTTGTTGAGGGTGATTTAAAGAGTATTGACCTTGATTTAACCAGTGTTTTAACCGGTAAAAGCGATGTCATTGTCACGGTTGATGCAACTGAGTACTACAACATTTATCATGTTAAACCACCTGCAGAGTTTGTTTTACCTCGGGAAATCCATATTTCTCAGATTAACGCTGATCTTATGCGGCTTTGTTTGGAGGAGGGTGTGTTCAGTGATGAGAGTTTTCAGATGTTTTTATCTAATCAGGAAAAAACCGCTGAGCAGCATTTTCTCAGTATGTTTGGTGTCCCAGATGTAAAGGCGTACATTGATAAGAATAAGCTTGGGGAGAGTATGAGTTGGGATGGTGATGTTAGTGATATGAGTGACGAAAAACCTTTTACTGTACCTTCATACACCCATATATCCTACAACACAGGTTTCAGGTTTTCGCTTATCCCCTTTTCCTTTGTTGTTGAGAATCAGAGTATAGTCTGTAGTGGTGTGCCTGGTGAGAGGGTGGTGTATCGTGTTGTTCTCCCAAGGGGTGTGGATGTTTTATGTAATGAGACAGGTGTTTTTATCAATAGAACCGATGATGGCAGAGAGGTTATCGAAATAGTTTTTGATGAGAACGCTGGAAATGAGACAAGGGTGATTTCGTATTCTTTAAAAGCTTCTCCAATGTTTGTTGTATTAACTTTTCTACCGTGTTTGGTGGGTTTGTTGATTATTATACTGTTGGTTGTGATACTTGTTATGGTTCGTAGGAGGAGACGGCGGGCTCCACCAGTTTACAGACAGGATGAAACTACACCGCCATCACAAAAGTAGATGCATCATTTTTGGTAGTAGATGCAGGAGTTTAGGTGAGTTTTTTATTATTGGGAACAGGAGACGTGAGGGGTAGTCGATGTCACCGTACTGTGATATTATTGAAATTATGGTTTCATCCTCTAGATAGGTGAAGTAGTGTTCTATTTCATTGTCGTTCATGTGTATGAATCGTTTACGTATCTTCATGCCGAAGCTTATCTCTCGTTTTATGTCTTTTGTCCATAGTTCATGGTATTTTTTTAGAGTATCAAATGTGGGTTTGTTTTCCTCCAACGCCTCTGCTGCAACCTCTGAGCAGTGTTTTGAGGAGAGCAAACCTGTGTATAACCCTCCTCCTGAGATTGGTTTAACTTGTGCCGCTGCATCACCGACTATCATAACATTATCTTTAACGGTTTCGTTTATGATGCCAAGCGGTATGTTTCCTGCTGTTATGTTGGTTATCACCGCATGTTGAAGGTAGTTTTTTGTGGTGGGGTAGTTGAAGAGGTCGTTGAACAGCGTTTTAACTGGTTTTGGAAGGGGTTGTGTGGAGCCTAAACCTATGCGTGCTTTATTTTTTTCTGTTGGTATTATCCAGGCGAAGAAACCTGGTGCTATTTTTTTACCAAGAAAAACGTGCACGTACTGCGGTTCAACGTCAATGTTTTCCACCTCTGCCCCAATTCCTAGCAGCATCTCCTGTGGCTCAGGGAGGTTAAACATTTTTCTAACCTTTGATCTTGCACCATCTGCTCCTATCAGTATTTTTGAGGAGATGAACGTGTTTTCGTTGCCATGTTTAACCCTTGTTTTCAAAAAACCGTTTCCTTTTTCTATTTCATCTAACGTTGTGTTCATCAGGTAAACAGCTCCGTTTTTCTTCGCCACCTCTGCAAGGCTTTTGTCAAACAGCACTCTATCTATTGCAAAGGCACGGGGTTTGTCATTTTTTATTAAAACTGTTTTTCCCTTAGGTGAGTGGATGTATGCGCCGTAGAGCTTGTTTTGTGTTACTGTTTCTGCATCTATGTTTACAAGGTCAAAAACTCTTTTTGAGACCAATCCTGCGCATTTCAATGGCACTCCGATCTCCTTTTTTTGTTCAACAACCGTTACATCGTATCCTTTTTGTGCAAGTGATGCTGCTGTGCTGCTGCCTATCGGACCGCCGCCGATTATGGTAGCATCCCCATTTATTTTCATTAGATTTAAGTATCATGCATGGATTTATAACAAAATCGGTGACATCATGGATGGGGTAATGTTTACTGGATTAACTGGGTTGATAGTGTTTTTGGAGAGTGTTTGCGGCCTGTTTTTTTTGTCAAGGAGGAAGAAAAACGTTGAACAGGTGGAGGAGGAGAAGCCTGACCTTATTTCTAGGTTTGTTGTGGATGGCTCCGGCAAGAAACTTGGTGAAAGTATATCCGTTGATGATGACGTGCTTATCATTAAAACATCAGGTAAATACCTTGGCGTTCCTCTTAAACATGTCGAGGAGAAGGATGATGTTTTGCAGGTGAAGGGACTTGTAAGCTTTGACAAGGCTGAGGAGCTTGGCAGGGAATGGCAGAGTAAATATTCTAAACCCGGGGAGTAGACGTGGATTACAAAATGGTTGTTGTTACCCGTAGCGATTTACCTCTTTCTCCGGGTAAACTTGCTGTTCAGGTTGCTCATGCTGCTGTGGTTTGCGCTTTAGCTACTAAAAGGAAGAAACCAAAATGGTTTCAAGCTTGGCAGAGTGAGGGGGGTAAGAAGGTTGTTGTTAAGGTTGAGAGTGAGGAGGGTTTTTATGGGTTAAAGAAAAAGGCAGAGAAACTTGACATAGTTGCTGAGATTATCACGGATGCGGGTTTAACTGAGGTTCCACCTGGTACAAGGACGGTGCTTGGTGTTGGCCCTGCACCAAACAACTTGATTGATCAGGTAACCGGCGATCTTCCTCTTTTATAGCTTGGGGTGCAAAAGTTATTTTTAGAATAAACCTGTTTTTTTGTTTGGCAGAGTAATGAAAAAACAGATTCGCGTAATTGGTATAGATGATGGTCCTTTTACTTTTGATCAAAAAAAGGTTGTTGTTGTTGGTGTTGTGATGAGAGGCAGTGGTTACATTGAGGGTGTGCTTAAGGAGGAGGTCACGGTAGACGGCGATGATGCCACTGGAGTTTTAGTGGGCATGATAAACCGTACGAGGCATCATGATCAACTTCGTGCTGTCATGCTTGATGGTGTAGCATTGGGTGGTTTCAACGTGGTTGATGTTGACATGCTCTACCGTGAGACAGGCATTCCTGTTGTGACCTTGACGAGGGATCCACCGGATTTTGACAGCATGAAGAAAACGTTGAGAAGTAAGTTTGTTGATTGGGAGAAACGGTGGGAGGTTATCGAAAGTAATGTACTTTTTGAGGTTAAAACGAAACATAACCCTGTGTATGTTTCTTCATCCGGTGTTTCAAGAGAGGAGACGGAAGAAATAATAAGGATGTTCACGATACGAGGGGTTGTGCCTGAGCCTTTGAGGGTTGCTCATCTGATAGCGTCGGCGATAGTGAGAGGTGAATCATATGGGAAAGCCTAAAGCGGTTGTTAATCGTGAGGTATGTTTAGCCTGTGGTGGATGTGTTTCTGTTTGTCCAGAGGATGCAATTATGTTGGTTGCCGGTAAAGCGGTTGTTGATAGAAAATGTTGTATAAGTTGCGGCATCTGTGTTAAAACCTGTCCCGTTGCTGCAATATCTTTTGAGGAGGTTGCCAAATGAGGTATGATGTGGTTGTTGTTGGTAGTGGTCCTGCTGGGAGTGTTACCGCACGGTTTGCTGCAGAGAGAGGCGCTAAGGTTTTGATTGTTGAAAGACGTAGTGAGGTAGGTGTTCCTGTCCTTTGTGCCGAGGGGATTAGTAAGAAGGTTGATAGCTATAACCTGGTTGAGGGAACAAAGTGGAAGGCTGCAAGTATGGCTGGTGCCAGGATTTTTTCACCAGATAGAACAATGGTGAGATTATCTGCGGAACTTGCTGGTGCAGAGACAGGTTATGTGTTGAATAGGGAGTTTTTTGATAAGGAGCTTGCACGTGGGGCTTTGAAGGCTGGTGCAAAGCTTTTGGTTAACACCTTGGCGACGGGTTTGATCACGGATGGAGGAAGAATCAAAGGTGTTAGGATTAAGCGCTTTGGTGAGGAGTTTGATGTTGAAGCAGATATAGTTGTTGGTGCTGATGGTGTTGAGTCCAGGGTTGGTAAATGGGCTGGGATTAACACGACCTTGAAACCCCATGATTTAGAGACCTGCGCTCAGTACACTCTTTCAAATGTTGATTTTGAAGAGGGTTACTCGGATTTCTATCTCGGGAAGCAGATTGCTCCAGGTGGTTATGTGTGGGTTTTTCCTAAAGGAAAGGATGTTGCTAATGTTGGTATAGGTGTCCTTGCTAGTTTAAGTAAACCTGGTGAAGCTAAACGTTTACTTGATGAGTTTATCGCTTCTCATCCTGATTTAAAAGATGGTGAACCTCTTCGTTTCCTTGCTGGTGCGGTGCCTGTTGCAAAACCTATTGAGGCTACCAGAGACAATCTTGTTCTGGTTGGCGATGCTGCACGTCAGGTTGACCCAATAACTGGTGGTGGTTTGATGGCTTCTATTGAGGCGGGTAAGGTGGCCGGTGAAACTATTGGTAAAGCGGTTGAGTTGCAAAGGTTTGATAAAGAGTTGTTGTCTGAATATGAGGAGAGGTTGAGGCAGACGCTTTACAGGAAATTTGAGAGGAACTATGTTGTTAAAGAAACCATGTTAGGTTTTGATGATAAAACCCTCAACATGTTGGCTGATTCTTTGAAGGATTACAACTTTGAGGAGTTGAGTACGCTTAGTTTGATTAAAGCCCTGGTTTCGAAACATCCAAGTTTGTTACCTAAGTTGAAACCACTTCTTAAGGCGAGGTAAAGACATGAGATGGGGTTTGGTTGCTAAACCGAATGACAAAACCGTTGAGAGGATAGCGAAAGAGGTTTATAGTTTTATTAAGGAAAACGGTGAGGTTTTTGCTGAGACGAAGATCGCAAAGCCTCTTGGTATAAAGGGCTTTTCAACCGCTGAGATAAATAAGGAGGCGGAGGTTGTTGTTACCGTTGGTGGTGATGGTACAATACTGTTTGCACTTAAGGAAATCGATAAACCTATTTTTGCTATTAACTCCAGTGCAATGGGTTTTTTGACTGAGGTTGATGCAAAGTATGCTGAGAGTGGACTTAAGAAACTACTCAAAGGTGATTACAATGTTGAGGAACGGGCGAAGCTTAAGGTGTTATTGGATGAGGAAAGGCTGCCTGATGCTGCAAATGAAGTCACGGTGCAGACTGCTACTATTGCAAAGATAATTGATTTTAACATATTTGTTGACGATGAAGTGATTGATGTGCTTAAGGCTGATGGTGTTATCATAGCTACACCTACTGGTGCTACAGGGTATGCGTTGAGTGTTGGTGGACCCATTGTGGATCCCCGGGTGGATGCCGCTGTTATCGCCCCCATTGCTCCATTCAGGTTGTCAACCCGTCCATGGATAGTGCCGATTGACAAGAGGGTATGTGTTGAATTGGCTGGTGAGAGTAAGGTCGCTAAACTTGTTGTAGATGGTAGAGACTCCTTTGATCTGCATCCAGGACAGAGGGTGTGTATAACTCTATCTGAGACGAGAGCAAGATTTATAAGGTTTGGTGAAACGTTTTATCAAACAGTAAGATTGAAGCTGGTTAGGTAGATACGTTGTTTTGGAAGAAAAGAAGGGTAGCTGAAACAGGTTTTGTTCACTGGCGGATTAAAAAAAGATGTTTGGAGATGATTTTGGAGAGCTCAAAGTCTACTTATCCAAACGAGTTTGGCGCTCTTCTTCGTGCCCGTGATAACCTCATTACTGAGGTGATTTTGCTTCCTGGTACCGTTGAGGGTGATAGGCATGCTATATTTAATTTCGCTATGCTTCCAATCGATTACTCGATTGTGGGTACTGTGCACAGTCATCCATCTGGTAACCCAACACCATCTGATGCTGATCTTCAACTGTTTTCTAAAAGAGGCAAGGTTCATATTATCGTTGCTATGCCCTTTGACGAGTACTCTTGGAGAGGTTATGATGGGCATGGAAACTCGATTGATATTGAGGTTGTTGAATAGACAACTTTTTAATTACTAAAAAGCTTCTTAGCAGGAGGATGTTGATGGATTACTCTTTGGTTGATGTTTTAGTGTTTGCTCCACTTGCTCCTCTTTTGGCGTTAATCCTGTTTTGGTTTATTCAGCTTCTGATGATTGAGAGTTTGAAGCATCAGCTTTCTAAGATATGGGAGAACCATGGTGCATTGTGCAGGTTTTCAAACTTCATGGGCGTACTCTTCCAAACGATTGCGCATGTCGCTGGTTATACTCTTACCGGCATAGGTGTTGCTGAGTTTTCTTTAAGCGTTGATGATAGCAGGGTTTCACCGAAGAGGGAGAGGAAGGGTGTTCCTGAGTGGATTGCAAATCTTTTTCTTACTCTTGGCCCCTTTTTCATACCCTCCTTTGTTGTTTTTCTTCTACTGTTGTTTTCTCCAGACGTTTATGCTGTTTTAAGTAATCTTGTGGTGGATGATAGTTTCACTTTTTCAGGTATGTTGATTTCCTTTGGTTCTCTTCTTCATCAGTTTGGTGTAGCTTTTTTAACGTTTTTGATAAACCTTGATCTTTTCAATCCTTTTCATGTTGGTTTTCTTGTTCTTTTCCTGTTTTTTGGTCTTGGTATAAGACCAAGCTATATCGGTGAGGAAAGAAGAAGGGTAAGTATGCTTTATGATCTGTCGATGATTAAAAAAATGCTAACAAATCATCCTGTCTATGTTATAGCAACTATTGCAGTAATTTACATCATTTTTTATCTTTTTTTCCTTTTGAAAGTACAGTTTTATGTTATATTTTTTTCATTTCTTGGATGGCTTTCGATTATAGCTATTGTGGCCATTTTAGCAGCCCATGTTTTGGTGATGATGTTTAGGGTAAGCGACCTGTTACCCTCATACAAACGCTTTCTACCGTTCGTTGTGCCGGTTGTCTCGTACATAATACTCCGTCTTTTTTTCCTGGTTTTTCCAACCAGTTTACAGTACTCTTTGTCATTGGTTTTGACCGTTGTTGCAACCGTTGTTGTCAGCATACTCTTACTCGAGTTTGAGACCAATAAGCTTAAAATGTTTTCGAAGATAGGGCAAAGGAAAGGAGAGGATGTTGAAGATGAAAAACGAGGATGATATCTTCCTTAAAGATGAGCATATAAAAAAGATTCTTTCTCCGCATCCCTTGTCATTTATGGGGCTGCAGTCACTGTGGCTTTTCATACTGCTATGGGGTATTGTGCTGTGGTGGCTGGCAAGCTTTTCTCAGTACACCTCCTTTTTTGGTGACTGGGCTGTTTTGCTCGCTGTTTGGTGGCTGGTCACTGTGGTTGTTGGTGTTATAGCGTCACTTGTTGCTATACGGTGGCGTATACTTTTCATCTACGTTGGCATACTGCTGTTGGGCACCTTTGTTTTATGGCAGACCAGTTGGCTTTATGACACTGGTTTGGTAAAGCTTTTCATACTGCTTTACTCCATAGGCATGGCTGGTTTAATGTTCTTGGTAGTGTTTGCGTATGTTAAATCTCATAAGTACATTATAACGGATTTACGTATAATATTTAGAGGTGGAATTATTAAGAAACGTGAGAGAACACTCCGTTACGATAAGGTAACTGATGTGGATGGTGAACAGAGTATACTCGGTCAGATTTTTGGGTTTGGAACCATTATACCAATCACTCAGTCAGGTTTTGGCTTGGGATCTGATCAAACCTTTGCTGCTGGTGGAGTGGAAGCGCAGGGTAAAAAGATAGGGATTTTCGGTCTCGCAGGCGGCAGTAAGGAGGTGAAAACCCCAAGGGCGAGAAGCTATTATGAACTGCATGGTGTTTACCCATATCGTGAGATTAGGAAACTAGTTGAGGAGCTTATCCAGGGAAGCGTTATAACACCATATCAGAAGGAGCAGGTTGAACTTCAAAAAGAGCAGGTTGAGCTTCATAAGGAGGAGATTGAGCTTCATAAGGCTATGAAATCGTTTTTGGAGAAGCAGAAACAACTTAATGATGACAAGTAACTGATAGATAGTTTTAAAATCTGAATGTAAATATACCTGGAGCATGGTACCGAAGACCGTGTTTTTCACAAAAGGCGTCGGTAGACACCGTGACCGTTTGCAATCCTTTGAGTTAGCCCTTAGAAACGCTGGTATACAGATGTGTAACATTGTGAGGGTTTCAAGTATTATTCCACCAAACTGCAAGGTTATATCAAGGGAGAAGGGTATAGCGAAGCTTAAACCAGGGGAGATAACCTACTGTGTGATATCGCAGAATGAAACAAATGAGCCTAACAGGTTGATTGCTGCATCAATCGGTGTTGCTATACCTAAGGACAGGAACACCTATGGTTACATTTCTGAGCATCACAGTTACGGTGAGGTGAGTAAGAAAGCGGGAGATTATGCTGAGGATCTGGCTGCGACCATGCTTGCGACAACCCTTGGTTTGGATTTTGACATCGAGAAGGCCTGGGATGAACGTAAACAGGAGTTTAAGATGAGCGGTAGAATCGTTAAAACAAGTAGTGTGACGCAGACCGCTGTTGGTGACAAAAACGGGAAGTGGACAACGGTTATCGCTGCCGCGGTTTTTGTAGAGGAGTAGTTTTTAATCGCTCAACATAAGGTTGAACTCTTTTGCTTCACGTGTTTTTTTCCAGTTACCTGAGTGATAGGCGTAGCTGGCTATCAAAGGGAGAGCAATCGTTGCTTCTGAGAAAACCATCTGCGTGTTTCTGTCGGCAACCTTGCCCCAGGAGTGTGCCTCCTTCAACGTTGAGCCAGATAAACCTCCGTCGCGTTCATCTGCTACTGTGATTTGTATAGCATACTTGTGCATCGGCGTGTTTTCACCTATAATATCAGCTGCTATAGTAACGTCTTGAGCAAAGTTTTTCGGTACACCTCCACTCACCATGAACAAGCCTGTATCCTTGGATTTGATTTTTATTTTTGTTAATTCAAGGAAATCTTTTGCTGAATCAATGTGAATCATGGGTTTGTTTTTTCTATGCCATTGATGGTAAACTAAACCAAAACCTGCGCTGCAGTCTGAGAAAGCTGGAACAAATATTGGAAGATTTTTTTTGTAGGCAAGCCTAACCACAGAGTCTTCTCCTTTACCTTCCTTTTCTAGGTACTCCCCCATTGCCTGTATGAACTCTCTTGATGAGTATGCACCTGGTGTGAGTGAGTCAGCTATCTCCGCTATGGTCATGTCGCAAACCCGTAGTTCATCTTCGTCTATGAACGTGTCGTATATCCTGTCTATCCTGTTTCTAAACAATTCTTCGTCATCTACGAGGGGTGTGCCCTGGTAGTGTTTGAAACCCAGTGCTTCAAAAAAATCCTGGTCGACTATGATTGCCCCTGATGAAACTATGACGTCCACCATGTTGTTGTCAACGAGGTCATAAACGATTTTTTTTAAACCTGCGCTGAAAAGAGAGCCTGCTAGGCATAGTATTATACTGCAGTCCCTGTCTGACAGCATTTTTTTGTAGAGTTTTGCAGCGTTCGCAAGGTTTTTTGCTTGAAAAGCAGTTTTTTCAAACTGTTCTATTATTGGTGTAGTATCAAAGTTTTTTATGTCTATGTGTTGAACATTATCCTTGAGAAGCCTTTCATCCATGTGTGCCGCAAATAACTCAAACGTTTTTCTCTTTTTCGAAAGTATTAACATACTTAGGATGTTACTTGTTTTGAACGGTCATGAAAACGCTTGTTGTGTTTTACTCAAGGACAGGTACAACAAAAGCTGTTGCAGAAAGGTTAGTGGAGGCTTTGGGTTGTGATAGTGAGGAGATTGTTGACACAAAAAACAGGAGGGGTTCGATTGGTTTCTTACGCTCCGGGTATGATGCTGTTAAAAGGAGGTTAACCACGATAAAACCAACTCGTAGAGATCCCTCAGAGTATAATCTAGTGGTTGTTGGCACCCCTGTTTGGGTGGGTACGTTTTCAGCGGCTGTTAGAACATATCTTTATTTAAATCAGAATCTACCTGAGAATGTAGCCTTTTTTTGCACATACGGCAGGGGTTCAGAGGATGCTGAGAAGGTTTTTGCTGAGATGCAGAGGGTGAGTAAAAGGAAACCGGTTGCTGTGATGGGTTTGAAGGCTAAGGATGTGAAGAAAGGAGTGTATGAGCACGCTATACAACGTTTTGTTGATGAAATCAAAGGTTCTGCTCGACAGGTGAAGTAAAAAGTGTTTCATAAAAACTCTATTATGATGGGGGCAAGGTTTTAATACTGCTTGTTTTATCTGGGTTCTCCAGCTATTGTTTAAGAGGTAATGGATATGGAAGAAGTGTTTATCAAATGGTTTGAGGAACTTGGTATTGATGATGTACCACTTGTTGGTGGAAAAAACGCTTCACTCGGCGAGATGATAAGGAGCCTTAGTGAGAAAGGGGTTAGTGTGCCCTCTGGTTTCGCTATCACCGCTTATGCTTACAAGTACACGGTTGAGAAGGCAGGGATAGATAAGAAAATTAGAGAGATTCTCTCTGATCTTGACACCCATGATGTTAATAACCTTGCTGAGCGAGGAGAGAAGATAAGGAATTTGATTAAAAACACTCCACTTCCAAAGGAGTTGGAGGAGGAGATAAGGAAGTTTTACAGGGAGATGGAGAAACGTTATGGTGAAAACGTTGATGTTGCTGTGCGTAGCAGTGCAACCGCTGAGGATCTTCCTGATGCAAGTTTTGCTGGGCAGCAGGAAACGTATTTGAATGTTAGAGGTGAAGAGGAGCTTCTTGAGAAGGTGAGGGAGTGTTTTGCTTCATTGTTCACAAACAGAGCTATATCGTATAGGGTAGACAAGGGTTTTGATCATTTCAGTGTTTACCTTTCTGTTGGTGTGCAGAAGATGGTCCGCTCTGATCTTGCTTCTTCTGGTGTTATGTTTTCTATTGACACTGAGAGTGGTTTCAAGGATGTTGTTTACATCACAGGCGCCTATGGTTTAGGTGAGAATG
>Ga0164318_10001630_pt1 | contig 20143 bp, 23 predicted proteins | sample GuaBasSedimGuay9_FD_113734 | JGI IMG/M metagenome (GOLD analysis project Ga0164318, IMG submission 113734) | Subseafloor sediment microbial communities from Guaymas Basin, Gulf of California, Mexico - Guay9, Core 4571-4, 0-3 cm | ecosystem: Environmental > Aquatic > Marine > Hydrothermal vents... | reverse complement strand
TCATCGAATGCGACTCCTGGAACAACTATTAAATCCAGATTTACTTCTTCATCTATGGCTTCTCTAGGCTCCATTATATTGAATTTCCCAGGTCTTAACTCTGAAAAACTTCTTATTCTTCCCAATGTGATTTCTTCCCTGGTTATAGGGAGATACACCTCTTTTCCTTTGGACAAGAGCCAAGAGATTATTCCCCTGGTATCCACTTCATTCCTAATCGGATAGTAAATAGCTATTCTATCAGACTTTGCGAATTCATCAGAGGAAAGAAACCTCTCTTCTATTTTCTTACTCTTCTCCAGGACCTCTTCTTTCCTCATGGATTCTCTCCTTTTAATCATCAATCTCCTTATCTCTTCTTTGGCCCTGATCAAATGATTCCCTCGTTTATTTTCGTAGCTATGACAGTGTTCTCCAAAAGAGAATACCTAGTCATTGGTCCAACTCCTCCTGGCATTGGAGTTATCTTAGACACCTTCTCCAAGACCTCCTCGAAGTCGAAGTCCCCCATTAGTTTTCCTTCCAAGAAACTCATTCCTATGTCTACGGCAACCACACCATCTTTTAGCATTTCACTTCCTATGTGAAATTTCGGCCTTCTTCCAACAGCTGAAACTACTATGTCCCCCATCCTTGTTATTTCCTCTATGTTTACGGTCTTGGAGTGACAAATCGTCACAGTAGCGTCTTCGTCTAGGAGGAGCTTCTGAAGAGGTTTTCCTACCAAATTACTCCTGTTTATGACCACGGCGTGCTTTCCCTTTATTTCAACTCCGTATTCCTTCAGCAGGATCATCACCCCCTTTGGGGTGCAAGGTATTAAGCTCTCCCTTAGAGAATAGTCTCCTATCATTAGTTTTCCCATGTTGTAAGGACTAAGGCCATCCACGTCTTTATCAGGACTTATCTCTCTTATTACATCTTTTTCGTCTACACCAGGGACAGGCAATTGTACCAATATTCCGTGGACTTTCTCCTCTGAGTTAAGTTCCTTTATTCTTTCGAGTATTTCTCTCTTAGGAGTTCCTTCAGGAATTCTAATGTCTATTGATTTTATTCCTATTTCTGAGCAGTCCTTTTTCTTGCTTTCGACGTACTTAATGGAACTAGGGTCTCTGCCGACTAGTATCACAGCCAGAGTCGGGACAATTCCCTTTCTCCTCAGAGAGAGAACTTCCTCCCTAAGTGAGGACTTCAACCTCTCAGCTAGGGACTTCCCATCCATCACCTTATCACGTACTTGCAAAGAACCACCTCTAATTTTTCCCCCCAGACTCTCTCCCACTCATCTCTTCTTTTTTCTAAATATTCCTCTTGCCTTTCCTCCCAAACGTTCTCCCATTCCGAGACTTCCTCTCGATTCCTGATCTCTTCAATGCTGACCAGACCATCTACATGCATTTGTATTGCCTTGGGATAAGTGAGGTGCTCTAATAGATTGATCTTCCTCTGTAGAGTTCTAGGATCAGAATCAAATGTCTTCAGAGCGGCTTGGGTTAAAATTGGACCCATGTCCACATCCTCGGTAACGTAATGAACTGTACACCCAGAAACGAGGCATCTAGAATTTAATACTTCTTCGTGCACTCTCAAACCGTAGTATCCCAGTCCTCCAAAGGAGGGAAGGAGAGAAGGATGTATGTTCAGACACTTCCCTTTCCAATGTTCAACGAACTCTTTGCTGAGTATTCTGTTGAATCCAGCTAATAAGAGGAGATCAACTTCTTCCTCCTCTAGAATGGAGTTCACCTTCCTCTCGAATACTTCTCTAGTCTCATAAGGTATTACTTCAACCCTTATTCCCTCCTTTTCCCCTCTTTTTACAACTCCAGCCCCCTTTACATTCGATATTAGAACTTCAGCCTTGCACCCACTCAATATACCTAATTTCAGATGATCGATTATTGCTTGAAAGTTAGTCCCCTCTCCAGAGGCCAAGAAGCCCAGTCTAGTCACCATTTCCTAAGACCCCCTTTATATCCGAGAATATCTCCTCTATGCTCTTTGAACCATTCACTTTTACCAGAATACCTTTCTCTCTATAGAATTTAGCTATAGGCTCTGTTTCTTTTCGATACACCTCTAGTCTCTTCTTTATGACTTCTTCTTTGTCATCATCTCTTTGATAGAGCTTCGCCCCACAGTAATCGCATATTTCGTTCTCCTTAGGCGGATTGTACTTCAGGTGATAGACTCTATTGCACTTGGGACAACTCCTCCTCAAGGACAATCTCTCTAGTATCACCTCATCCGGAACTTCCAAGAGTATCACTTTGTCTATCCTACACATTTTGTCTAGAGCTTCTGCTTGTTTTAAATTCCTTGGAAATCCATCTAAAACGAAATTATCATACTTGGAAATCTCCTTCTCCATCATCTCCACTATTAGGTCATCTGGTACTAATTCCCCACTCTTCATGTACTTCTCAGCCCTTTTGCCTAGCTCTGTCCCTTTCCTAACTTCTTCCCTGAGTATGTCTCCTGTAGATAGATGTTTCAACCCTAATTCTCTTTCCAGCATCTCAGCTTGAGTACCCTTGCCTGCGCCCGGTGGGCCTAATACCACTATCCTCAAACCCCTCCCCTTCCCAGATTAATTACAAGCTAATAATACTCTTCCCCATACCGCATACGCTATTGACATCTCCATACTACAGGACGTAGGTGAAAAACTAAAAATACTTCCTAGAGTAAACCACCTAGGAAGGGGCGAGGGGGAATAGAGATGGCCACTTCTGTAGGGAACCCAAGGATAATCAGAGTTGGCTCGGAAAGAGTGGAATTAAGCGAAAATGCCCTTAGAGTTCTTGAGCAGAGGTATTTACTTAAGGACGAAGAGGGGAGAATAGTCGAAACTCCAGAGGAGATGTTCAGGAGAGTAGCTAGGGACATGGCCTTAGCTGGAGAGAAGTTCGGAGATGATCCAGAGGAATGGGAAGAGAAGTTCTATGAGGTCATGGCCAAATTGGAGTTCATTCCAAACTCACCTACCCTCATGAACGCGGGAACCAAAATAAGACAGTTTTCAGCTTGCTTTGTTCTACCAATAGGAGATTCAATGGACAGTATATTCGAAACTCTTAAGAACACTGCACTGATACACAAAACGGGAGGAGGAACAGGCTTTGACTTCTCCAATTTAAGACCAGAGGGAGACATAGTCGGTTCAACTAAGGGAGTAGCTTCTGGTCCCATTTCTTTCATGAAGGTCTATGACTCAGCTACCGAGCAAGTCAAACAAGGAGGGAGAAGAAGAGGAGCGAACATGGGAATACTCCACGTTTGGCACCCGGACATAGAGAAGTTTGTAGTCGCTAAGGACAAGGAGGGAGAAATAAGGAACTTCAACATCTCCGTAGGAGTGACAGACGAGTTCATGAGAGCAGTTATAGAAGACAGGGAGTTTCCTCTGATAAACCCAAGGACCAAAGAGATTGTGAGGAGAATAAGAGCCAAAGAACTCTTTGAGAAGATAGCATATCAGGCTTGGAAGAACGGGGAGCCAGGGTTGATATTCTTCGATACTGTGAATAGGTTCAACCCCACCCCAAAGCTGGGGGAAATTAGGTCTACCAATCCATGCGGAGAAGTCCCTCTCTTACCTTATGAGTCATGCAATCTCGGATCAATAAATCTCTCCAAGTTCGTCTCTAATGGAAAAATAGATTGGAAGAGGTTAGAGTATGTGGTCAGAGTGGCTACCAGATTCTTGGACAATGTCATAGAGGCATCAGATTTCCCGATAAGTGAGATAAACGAGGCCACTAGGAGGACTAGGAAAATAGGTCTAGGAGTCATGGGATTCGCGGACATGCTCATAAAACTGGGGATCAGGTACGACTCGGAAGATGCTTTGAAAATAGCAGAGAAAGTAATGGAGAGGATAAGTTACTGGTCCATGGATGAATCAGTCAATCTCTCACTGGAGAGAGGACCATTTCCAGCATTTGAAGACTCCATTTATCCGGAGGGGGAACTTCCCTTTAGGTGGAGAGAAGGGGAATTAGTGGAGGAGTGGGAGTCCCTCATAGATAGAATAAAGAGATACGGAATAAGGAATGCTACCACTACATCAATAGCACCTACAGGGACAATAAGTATAATAGCTGGGTGCAGCAGCGGAATAGAGCCTCTGTTCTCAATAGCTTATGTGAAGAGTGTTACTGTCGGAGATTTGGTCGAGGTGAATCCCCTATTCGAGGAGTCGATCAAGAAAGCTGGAATATACTCCGAAGATCTCATGAGGAGAGTGGCTGAGGAGGGAAGAATATCTGGCATAGAAGAAATACCTGAGGAAATAAAGAGAACATTCAGAACAGCTTTGGAGATAAGTCCTGAGTGGCACATAAGAATGCAAGCGTCTTTCCAAAAATTCGTAGCTCTATCAATCTCGAAGACAATAAACATGCCTAATTCCGCTGAAGTTGAAGACGTGATGAGAGCCTATAAATTAGCATGGGAACTCGGATGTAAGGGTATAACCGTCTACAGGGAGGGAAGCAGAGAGGAGCAAGTCCTCTATGTCGGTACAGAGAAGAGAAAAGAGGAAAAGAAAGTAATAAGGCCTAGACCTAGACCTCACTTGACGTATGGAGCAACTATAAAAATGCCAACCGGGTGTGGTAATCTATACGTCACAATAAATGAGGACGAGAAAGGTCTCTTCGAAGTTTTCGCTAGACTAGGAAAAGCTGGAGGTTGTGCTGCATCTCAAACAGAAGCTATAGGGAGGCTTATATCCCTAGCCCTAAGGAGCGGAGTAGACGTTTCAGCACTAGTTAAACAGCTCAGGGGAATAAGATGTCCGTCTCCACATTGGAGCGAGGATGGACTAATACTTTCATGTCCAGATGCCATAGGAAAAGCAATAGAAAAATACATAAAGTGGAGAAATGGAATAAAATCGAAAATAAATGGGATAAAAATAAACTTGGAGAGGGAGACCAAGGGAGAAAGCAATGAAGTAATAGGGGTCTGTCCTAACTGTGGAAATCCACTAGCACATCAAGAAGGTTGTGCTACTTGTCCGGCCTGTGGATATACCAAGTGTCTCTGAGGAAAGTACTTAAGCCATCGATCAGAGAGGAGATAGGTGGTAACTTGAAGTACGAAATATTGAACAGGCCAGCTTTTTCCGTCCTGAAGATAGAACTAGATGGAGATAGTGTTTTCTCAGAACCAGGAGCGATGATGTTCATCGCAGGGGAAATCGGGGTGGAAACCACCACTGGTGGAATATTCAAGGGGCTAAAGAGAAAGATTTTGGGAGGAGAGAGTCTCTTCTTGAACAAATTCGAGGGAATAGGGGAGGTTTGGCTAGCTCCAAAGATACCAGGGGACATAAGATATCTAGAGCTCAAAGGAGATAGTGTTATAGTCCAGGATTCTTCGTATTTAGCACATCATGGAGATCTAGACTACTCAGTGGCTTGGAAGGGGTTAAGGGGACTCTTGGCAGAGGGAGAACTCTTCTGGATTAAACTAGAAGGAGAAGGAGGAGTTTGGGTTAACAGTTACGGTGGCATGTTAGAGATGGAGCTAAGGCATGGAGAAGAGATAATAGTCGACAACTTTCACTTCGTTGCCATGGACGGAGAAATGGATTACTCAATAGAGAAGTTCGGTGGATTGAAGTCCTTTCTCTTCGGAGGAGAAGGCATAGTCGCCAGGGTGAGAGGGCCGGGAAGAATCTTGTTGCAGACTAGGACTCTTTCTCAGTTCGTAGAGGAAATTAGGAGGTTCCTACCGAGGGAGAAGTGATGAGTACCCTCGAGTACATAGAAAGGAAGCTTTCTGAGGACGGAGCCTTACATTTCTCCCTAATAGATCCAGAGAAGCAAGATCCAGAGAAGGCAGGAGAGATTGCATCGAAATTGGAGGAGATGGGTACCGATTTAGTGATGGTAGGGGGATCTACCGGAGCATTCGGCACACTACTTGATGAGACGGTCAAGGAGATAAAAAGGAGTTGTTCTCTCCCCGTTGTCCTTTTTCCAGGAGGGATTGGAGGAGTAAGCAAATACGCGGATGCGATATTCTTCATGAGCCTACTGAACTCTAGGAACCCCCACTATATAACTGGAGCCCAAGCTCAAGCTTCCTTCCTAGTGATGAAATCGGGGCTTGAGGTAATACCTATGGGTTACGTAGTAATCGAGCCAGGAGGAGCAGTTGGTTTCTTCGGAGAGGCCAATTTAATTCCTAGGGACAAGCCAGAGATAGCTTGCTCTTACGCCTTGGCAGCTCAACTAATGGGCATGAAGCTAGTTTACCTAGAGGCTGGATCAGGAGCTAGAGAGAGTGTCCCAAATGAAATGATCTATCTGGTGAAGAAGAGCATAAACATACCCCTAATAGTTGGGGGTGGAATAAGAAACCCATCTGAAGCTAAAGAGAAAGTCTTAGCAGGGGCTGACATTGTCGTAACTGGTACTATGTTAGAGAGAAAGCCTGAGCTCCTAAGAGAGACCATAACCTCAGTGAAGACCGCTGGATTAAGTAAGCTAGTTAAGTAGAACTCTAGGCTATATCACCGAGTGACACAATTAGGAAACTGGGAAGCACATCAGAGGATCAGTCACATGTACTAAATCAAATGAGCGGGAGGATAGTATGAACAAGAGAGGAATCCCAATAGCAATAATATTAATTGCACTTATGCTACTCCTCTTGTTTTCACAATTTTCATTCCCTTGGAGAGAGAAAATGAATCTAAAGGAGGAATCAATAGAGGTCAGTGGAATCGAGAGGACGTATTTCCTTCACATTCCACCGAAGATGAATGGATCCCTGTTGATAGCATTGCATGGAGGAGGTGGCTCTGGGAAGAGTATAGCAAGATTAACGGGCTTCAATGAACTAGCAGATGAAAGGGGATTCTTAGTGGCATACCCGAATGCATTGAGAAAACACTGGAACGATGGAAGAGGAATAAACGCTTACTATTCTCAAAGAGGAGAAGTAGACGACGTTTCATTCATATCAAAGCTAATAGATCACTTGATAGAGAAATATAACTTGGACGATGGAAGAGTTTACGTAGCAGGCTTCTCCAATGGAGCCATGATGGCCTATAGAATAGCTTGCGAAATTCCAGAGAGAATTGCTGCAATAGCATGCGTCTCCGGATCTATGCCCAAATCTCTCAATTGTCCAGGGAAATCTCCAATTTCTGTTCTGATAATACACGGATTACAAGACCCAATAGTGCCTTGGAAGGGGGGAGAACTAACCACTAGATCTGGAGTTACTCTAGGAGAAGTTCTACCAATACCGGAGGTGGTGGAATACTGGACTCTAAGGAATGGGTGTTCCGAAAAGGAGGAGAGGTATTTGCCCGACCTCTCGGAAGACGGAACTAGAGTCAAAGTGACTAGGTACCTGAATCCAGAGACTGAAGCAGAGGTAGTTCTATACGCCATAGAGGGAGGGGGACACACTTGGCCCGGAGGAAGTCAATACTTACCAGAGAGAATAATAGGAAGGACTTGCATGGATTTCGACGCAAGCGAAGCGATACTGAACTTCTTTGAGAGACATCACAAATAAGCTAATGCAACTCCGAGTCAGACCCATTGGTAGCCCAGATCATTCTTCTAGTGATTTCTCAAGCATATGAGATGAGCTCTTTTATTCCAAGTTACTCGAAAGGCTTTTCTATCTCTTTACCTAAGCCGTTTGGGTCTAGACGTTGAGGATACACAACACTCTCACAGGGGAGAAGGAGGAGTTCAGACCAATTAAAGAGGGAGAAGTGAGAATATACGTCTGTGGTCCAACCGTTTACGACCACTCCCACATCGGTCATGCCAAGACGTTCGTCTTCTATGATTCCCTAGTGAGATATCTCAAGTTCAAAGGCTATGACGTGAAGTACGTCAGGAACATAACCGATGTAGACGATAAGATGATAAAAAAGGCAAAGGAAGAGGGAATAACAATTCAAGAGCTAGCAGAGAAATATATAGACTCCTTCACAGAGGACATGAAGTCTCTGAACTGTATATTGCCAGACGTTCAACCTAGAGCAACCGCTCACATTCCGGAGATGATAGAAGTAATACAAGCCCTAATAGACAAAGGATATGCCTATGTCTCAAATGGAGACGTTTATTTCTCAGTTAGAAAGTTTCCAGAGTACGGCAAACTATCAAAACAGAGGATAGAGGATTTAGAGGCTGGAGCTAGGGTAGAACCTGGTGAGAAGAAAAGAGATCCTCTAGATTTTGCTCTCTGGAAGAGTTCTAAGGAGGGAGAACCCTCTTGGCCTAGTCCCTGGGGGAGGGGAAGACCAGGGTGGCACATAGAGTGTAGTGTGATGAGCATGAAGTACTTGGGGGAGCAAATAGACATACACGGTGGGGCCACCGATCTAATATTTCCACACCACGAGAACGAGATAGCTCAGTCAGAAGCTTACACTGGAAAGGCCCCTTTCTGCAGATATTGGGTACACACTGGGCATCTAAGAGTGAGAGAAGAGAAGATGAGTAAGTCACTTGGAAACGTAATAACTGTTAAAGATCTGCTCAAGAGAGGGTATGACCCAGAAGCTCTTAGACTCTATCTTCTCTCTGCCCATTACAGAAGTCAGATGAACTTCTCGGAAGACGGCCTGAGATCAACTCAGGAGACCCTGAATAGAATCAGGGAAACTCTATTGAAGCTCAGGAGCGCATCCCCGTCCAAAGAGGACGATGAGGAACTAATAGGTGAAATACTTAGAATAAAGGAGAAGTTCTTTGAAGCACTAGATGATGATTTCAACACCCCTAGAGCTTTATCTGAGTTTCACGAGTTCGTCAAGCTCGTGAATAGGGAACTACCGAGAATAGGTGAGAGAACTAAGGAGGAGATGGAGAAGTTCTTCTCAGTCTTTTCAAAGATATTCGGAGTCCTAGAGAAAGAATATGAACCATCTGTCTCAGATCTATTGGATTCTCTGATAAAGATCAGATCCAAGCTCAGAGAGAAGAAACTCTATGAGATAAGTGACTGGATAAGAGAGAGATTGAGGCAAATGGGAATAGAGTTAGAGGACAAGAACGGAGAAACACTAGTAAGAGATCTGGGAAGGGAGAAAGTGCTAAGAGAAATATTAGACGAGTTAAAAGATAAATTAAAGAGAATCGGAGAAGAAGAGATTCTATTTTCTTCTTTTTTTGATTAGGAAGTCGAAACAAATTCTGTACTTCCTCTGCCCTATACTTCCCACTCTCCTATGTTCTATGCTCAGCGTTTCTCCTCCCAATTTCGAAATTAATCTAATGAGTTCTCTTCTCCTGTGCTCGATCTCTCCTTCTTTGAGAAAATCGTAGAAGTGTATCGTGCATTTTTCACTAGAGAACCTCAATGCAACCTCTAGGAAGTCTTCTTTTCCTCTAGGTCTTGGCATAACAATCCTATCAAATTCTCCTATTCCATGGACTTCTCTTACATCTCCTAGAACGAATTTAACTTTTGATTTCAGCAACTTCTTGTTTATCTCTAGATTCTCCAGAGAATAGCGGTATGCAATCTCGTTGGCCTCTATTCCGAGAATTTCGCACCCCTTCCTGAATTTCCCTATTACTAGGGGATAAGGTCCGATTCCTGAAAACATTACTAGAATTCTCTCCCCGTCAGAAGATAATTCAGCAATTTTTCTTCTTTCTCTAGAGAGTTTGGGATCAAAGAAAACCTCAGTTGGATCCAACTTTAATCTGAGGCCGTGTTCCCTGTGTATTGTCTCAGTCATCCCATAACCGAATGCTATTTCATATTCTCTTCTCCTGAACTCCCCAACTCTCTTGCCTCTTTCTACTAGGACCAATCTGACCCCACTTTGGCACTCAGCTATTAACCTCCCGATTTCCTTCAATTCCAACGGTATACCTTCAGGTACCTTAGCTATTGCTATGTCCCCCACTAGGTAGTATGTGAACCCTCTGTGATCGATACTCATTTCCTTTAGCAAATCATAAACAGATTTCTTTTTCTCTTTTCGTTTCTGAAATTGGATACCTTTTACTATTTCGCCTAGGGGAAGGTCCCCTATACCGTTCAAGGGAAAGATCACGTATTCCTCCTCGTGAATTGGAAAATAACTTTCCATGAGGAGCCCTTTACTCCTAAGTACTTTCTTAGCTCTCTCTGCCTCCTTCCTATTTACTTTGAGCCCGATCATCTCCCATTCTTTCGTCTCCTTTGTTTACTCTTTGATCTCGGGGGGCTTCTTTATGAGTCCGTTCTCCATAAGACAGTGTAATTTGTCTCTTGATTCCTTTATCATTGAGAGGGCTTTTTCATAGAGTTCTTCCTCACTGAGTTTCAATCTAGCGACTCCTTGTTCTATGGCCTTCATTCCAACCGCCACAGCCTCTCTGGGAAAGACTTCCCAGTCTTCCATTGTTGGTATGACGTAGTCCTCGCTTAGCCCCTTCTCCTCAGCTACTTCTGCTATGGCATAAGCTGCAGCTATGTGCATTTCATCCGTTATGGTAGTGGCTCTCACGTCTAGGGTCCCTCTAAATATTCCAGGGAATCCGAGGGAGTTATTCACTTGGTTCGGAAAGTCCGACCTCCCAGTACCAAATATCTTCACTCCAGCCTCTTTTGCCTCCCACGGCCATATTTCGGGGACTGGATTTGCCTCTGCAAACATTATAGCATCGTCTGCCATCTTCGAGACCCACTCCTTCTTTATTGTTCCTGGACCAGGAGTAGAGGCGGCTACTGCCACATCAACCCCTTCCAGCGATTCGGGTATCCCACCAGTTCTTCCTTCTCCATTGGTTATTTGGGCCAGTTCCCATTTATATGGGTCTTCTTCTTTGCCTCTCTCTAGATCCTCTCTTCCTGGGTGTAATATTCCCTTACTGTCCACTAGTATTATCTTCTTGGGATTAGCTCCAGCTTTTATCAGAGTCCTAGCTAAACATATGTTAGCGGCTCCAGCTCCTATTAGGGTTATAGTCACTTCATTGAGCTTCTTTCCAACTAACTTCAAACTGTTTATTATCCCAGCCAAGGTAACTGCTGCAGTTCCTTGTTGGTCGTCGTGCCAAACTGGAATGTCCAACTCTTCTCTTAATCTCTCGAGGATGTAGAAGCACTTAGGCCTCTCTATGTCCTCTAGGTTTATTCCACCGAAAGTCGGGGATATCCACTTCACAGCTTGAATGAACTCATCTGGATCTTTGGTGCCTATCATTATCGGGAAGGCATCTACTCCTCCTAAATACTTGAAGAGAAGGGCCTTTCCCTCCATGACAGGCAAACCAGCCAATGGCCCTATGTCTCCCAGACCTAAGATTCTAGTGCCGTCGCTTATCACTGCCACGTAATTCCACTTATTAGTGTGCTCAAAGACCTTTTCCGGATCCTTGTGTATCTCTTTACAAGGCTCAGCTACCCCAGGAGTGTACCACACGCTGAAGTCATCGTAAGATGTTATGGAGCACTTCGGCATTACCTCTATTTTCCCTCTGTAGAATGGATGCCAAGCCAAGGCCTTCTTCCCTGGAAGTTTAGCCTTCTCTACTAGTTTCTTCACATTTTCTTCTTTCATCTCCATCCCGAGGGAATCCCAGGCATGAGAATTTAAAAACTTTCTGGATGGCAGAATGGAGAGTTTAGCGAATTAACTCAATACTACTTTCCAAGTATCATGTTTTGAGAGAGGAGTTGACGCTCTGACTAATTCAGATCTAGCTTAAGTAACACCAGCTAACTATTACCGAGGACGTCACTAGGCATCTAAGCTAAAGCATCACAGTGTAGCCAACTGACGAGCATTCGTCTCTCAATGGTCCAATAAATAAAATCACTAACTAATTATGCCAAAGACAGGTAATCCCCTTCGGACTGTTTTAGGACTCCAAATCTTGGGGAACCTTTTAGTGTTTAATTCAAGTGATGCAGTCTTAAAGGGACAACCTAGGAGGAGTACTGTATTGGCCGAATGTTTCTCGATAAATTCATAATTCAGGAATGAAGCGAGGAACGTTCGAGAGAAGCCCCGAGAAGATACTCAGTTCACTCTGTCTTGCAGACGCATACGAGAGACTATAAACTTCCCCGATCACGTTCTATCAGTCCATGTACGAGGCGGAGTACTCCTAAGAAATTCTTCTAAAATATTGCTGAATTTCCCCTATTTTGAGCTGGACTCTGGAAAGTTCAGTCAAATGAGTGCTTCGAGAAATAATTTTTTATTTCTTACTCGGTCACAAGTCTGAGGGACTGAATTGGTTAGGAAAATAGAATTCTCTGGGGAGATATATGACATAGAGTTATCGGAAGAACTCCTAGAGGAAAATAGGAAGATAGCTGAGGAGAACAAGAAGAAGTTCCAGGAATATGGAGTTAGAGTAATAGAGGTGAGGGGATCCATAGGTTCTGGGAAGACTTCCCTCATAGAGAGTCTTGTAGAAGTCCTTTCAGATAAGTATGAAATAGGAGTAATGGCTGGAGACGTCACTACCACAATAGATGCCGAGAGGCTTGAGAAAAAAGGAGCCAAGGTGGTACAGATAAACACAGGTGGAGAATGCCATCTAGATGCTAACCTAGTCAGGAAGGCCATTAATGTATTAGATCCAAGGAAACTAGACCTGATTTTCATAGAGAACGTTGGTAACTTGATATGTCCAGCCGACTTTCCATTGGGATCCCAGCAGATAATAGTGGTAGTCTCAGTGACTGAGGGGCCCTACACCATAGTGAAGCACCCCATGATACTCGAAGACGCTGACCTACTATTCATCAACAAAATAGATTTAGCAGAAGCCATGGATGTAAATCCATCTAGTATAGAAAGGGATGCTCTCAGGATAAATCCCAAGCTAAAAGTAGTCAAAGGCTCACTTAAGGAAGGAATGGGTGTTCAAGAAGTCTTGAAATCATTAAATTTGACATGAAACATTTGTTTCTACGAAAAAAATATATTCGAATCCCTTCTTCTCACCCTAGGGTGGTGCCTTGGCTAGGAGTAGTTTGCTCCCTCTGGGAATATGTGTGCTCGTACTACTAACCACAACGGCCCTCGGATCTGAATCTGAAGAAGAAATGAGTCTCCCTCAGACTCAGTTGCAGATAACTCAGTTCGAAGTATGGCCGCAGGTCATCACGGATGGGGAGACAGCCCTCGTATACATGAAAGTCAAGAACGTTGGAACTAACACAGCTCTGAATGTGAAGGCACAGCTCATACTCTCTGGCGGGATAGAGCTTAAGAAGAAAGAGCCTAGGTTAGACAACGAAAAAAGAAAAATAATTGAGCTTAAGCCACCGAGAATCAATATTCCTCCAGGAGAAGAGTTCCTCTTCAAGTGGGAGGTAGTTTCTAGGGGACCGGAATTCATCAAGTTAGGACCACACACAATACAGGGATTAGTCAAGGCCGATAATGCAGTAGCGAAGCTGAGCCCCTTGAAGTTAATAGGGGTCAGAGATGCTCCAGAGTGGACACTAGAACCTAGATTCATCGAGATAGAGACGTTAAATAATTTCCCTCTGGTGTTCTCAGTTAGAATTCATAATCCAACCAGCTCTCCCGTTTCACTGCAAGCAGTCACACAAACTCCCCCCGATGTAGGCACTTATACTCCAATGGATCCAACTTGGGTCACAGTCAATCCCACTGGGCAGGTAGTGCCTCCAAAGAGCGACGTTGAATTTGAGATATCAATTAATTTACCACCAACAACTCTAAATGAGGAGAAATTCCTTGGAGCAGTGAGATTCTTGGATCAGAATTCTTTGGGATGGAGCACGGTCATCTTAGTTACCGAGAGAAGATCCCCATCTGTCAAAGAACAAAGAATCCAAGTCAGGGGAACACTGAACGCTCTAGTACTCGAAGTGAGGTATCCAAATCCACCATACCCTTGGTGGGTTAAGAGAGCACCTCCGAGAGAAGTGAAGATAGAGGTGATAGGACCCAATGGTCCGGTAAGCCCGGATTCAGTTATAGAGAGGGAATTAGAGAACTTGGAAGGAATAGATCTAAGAGAGAACAATTGGAGGAAAGAAGTAATCCTGAGGTTCGATAACCCACAGCAAGGTCTATGGAGAGTAATAATTAAGACGTTTGGAGTTTATAAACTGGAATTCGGGGTTACAAAGGAGGCTTAGTTCATTCTTTCCCCGAGCCTCCCCCTATTTTTTTGATTGATTCCATGAGCCTTTCGGCGTATTTCTCCCATGTATAGTTTTTTCTGACACGTTTCCAAGCCCTCTTTCCAAGCTTTCTTCTTTCTTCCTCGTTCTCAATTAAATAGGATATTTTATCTCTTAGGTCAACGTAGTCGCCTGGGGTAAATAGTACTCCACTGTCTCCAATGATTTCTGGGATGTCTCCAGTTCTAGAGGCAACTACAGCCTTCCCTAGGGCCATATACTCAGGTATCTTCACCGGGGATCCTCTCAGTTCTCCTATTGGTTCATTCGGAGACACTAATATGTCACACGAGATCAGATATCTAGGGACTTCTGGTAAGTCGACCCATCCGGGCAACAAGAACTCTCTCATTCCACTAACTCGCTTTTTGACCGAATCAAATAGAGGGCCATCTCCTAGTAAGAGGAAATCGACTTTCCCGTGATACTCCCTCCTTATAGGAAACAGTGCTCTTAGGAGAGTCCTGAGTCCATACCACTTGGAAAATATTCCAGAAAATCCTATCCTAATTTTCCCCGATTCTTTTTGGATTAATGGAGATACATCAGGATTGAATAGATCCAAATCCACGCAATTCCTGTTAACTATGATTTTCTCGCTGTTTATTCCGAATGAAATCAGATCTCTTTTCAAAACACTCGATACAGTCGAAATTAATGAGGAGGACTCGAGATTCACTCTCTCAATCCTGCGAGAAATGAATTCAAATGGGATTGACTTCCCTTTATAGAGTCTAGTGGATATCCATCTCGATCCGTGGTATTCCGAGACCAGAGGTACTTCTAACTCCTTGGCTAGGAAAACTCCGAAGAGACTGTAGGGGGTGATTCTCTGGTAAACCAAATCGATGTCTCCGACGTATTCCATTACTCTCCTCAAATTCTTCCTAAGTAAATAGTCAAATCTAATGCTCTTTAGGACACCATCTAGCTTAAACGGACTATTTAATGAAATGGACACCACTTCGACCCCTAGGGATCTCAGTCCTTTCTCCACACCAATGGAATGGGAAAGAGCACCGAATTTCTCTTCCATACATCTGAAGTATAGTAACCTCTCTACTCTTCCTACAGGAGCGCTAGATCTCCAAGATTTTAAATCTCTCAGGAGAACAGTATTACCCATTAAAGACAAGCTCCCATCTAGGAAATCCTTGGAAATCTCCAATGCATTGAAGATCGTACTAAATATCTCTCTAGTCCCCATTCTACCACCAGAAACTTCTGATGGGATTTCGTCCAGTCTTAGGCTGGAGGGAGTATCTCCTATAAGAGTCTAGCTACGTGTCCCTAATTCACCATATGTTGTTCCACTCCGAATCACTCGTGAGGAAGTCAAATCGATATCTCGGGACATAGTATAGAAATACTCTTGGCAGGTCCAAGTGGCTCACCGTCACACTAGGAAAAAAGAGAAGAGCTTATAATCTCGATCGATGGCTTGCGAGAGGACTAGGTTACTCCAGCTTTTACTAGTTAGTCCCTAAGCAATAATAAGAGATAACTGTCTTTGGATGTAGCAAATGCTTACTGATGAATTGAAGCCTAACCACCTCCTCTGGGTCTGACACTCTTTTTCACTTCCTCGGGTATATCGATACTTCCTATCTCGTTGAACCTATTGAATCGAATCACGACCGAGAATCCCTCTGATATAGAACATCCCTCAGATTCCGGTCCTGTAACACTACAGGTAGCACCCCCTACACCCTCTGAGGTCATCTCTAGAACCTTGGGAACACCATCTTCGGAGAGACACACATTTACATCAATGTCTCCAGGAGGAGGGGCAAACAGGAACGGGTTTTGTGGAATATCTCCGAATATTCCAGGATACTTTTCAAAAGAAATCTCTCCATGGTACTTTTTACATCCTAGGCTCTCTTCGTCTCCTAATTCTCTTATGTTTTCTAGATTTCTGACGATCAGCGAATAAATCCAGAGATAATCTGGCAAATCTAATCCACTGAGGAATTCCCAGTTATCTCCCCGTTTGACGTAAGCGACGCCTCTATCGAAGTATACTTCAGTCCCGTCTGATCCAACTAGGTGGGCCATGCCCAGCTCTCTCGATATTTCTCCAGTTATCTCTAAATTCTTCCCCCCCTGAGAGAATTCCAGCTCAAATCCGTAGCTCCTAATCTCCATCATAGATCTCTCTACTAGTTCCATTGGATTTCTTTCCAGTACTTCCTCTCTGTCCTCTTGACATCCGCAGAGGAAAGATAAAACTAATAGTAGTGCTAGTATAGGTGGACTGGCTTTCATGTCTCCCCCCCATATTGTGGTGGGAAATAAAGTTTTAGGAGGTAACGTGATGTTCAATCTAGTACTGGCTGACTCCGAACTCGAGACCATACCGAAGGAAATATGGTCTCACCCGTCCATAAGCAGGTACTGCTCTAGAAGAAGGAAAAAACCTAGAGAAACAATACTTGACTCGTCATATCATTACAAGGCACTGAGGCATCTAGAAGATGGGTATAGAAGAGGAAGACCTGACATAGTTCATTTTTCTCTCCTCTACGCTCTAGGAACACCTCTCTGTAAAAAGAGAATGTTGAACATTTTCGTTCATACTAGAAGGAATTTAGTTATAGAGGTAGATCCAGAGACGAGGTTGCCAAAACACTACAATAGATTCATAGGGCTCATGGAGCAATTGTTCAGGGAAAAGAGAGTTCCTCCTACTGGAAAGCCACTCCTATTACTTAGAAGAGCATCTTTATCAGATATACTAAAGGAGAAAGGAGATCTGACAATCCTAATCAGAGAAGGAGGAAAGAAGTTAAATCCATCTAAATTGATCTCATTGGCTGAAAATGGCGAGAAAGTAAACCTAGTAGTTGGAGGATTCCCCCATGGAGACTTCATTTCCAAGTTCGATTTCGAAATGGAATTCTCTGTGTATGAAGATCCCCTAGAGGCGTGGGTAGTAATAGGAAAGGTGATACACTCAATAGAGGAGGAAATGGGTATTGGCTAGGAAGCCCCCTTGGTTGAGGAGACTGGCTCTTAGGGAAATAGTTAGACTATTTGAACTTGCTGAGAAAAGGGCCTTGAGTGGAGATATGGACCTTTCGAATAGATACGTGCAGATAGCTAGGAAAATGAGCATGAAGTATAACGTCAGAATACCTAAACACTTAAAAAGGAGATTTTGTAAACACTGTTATTCCTATCTACTTCCAGGGAGGAACTGCAGAGTGAGGGTGAGGTCGAATCCGTACCCGAGAGTAGTTGTTACGTGTTTATCATGTGGTAAAATCACGAGATATCCCTACTTGGAGGAGAAGAAAAATGCAAGAAGAAAAAAGACTTCCAGGAAAGATTAGAAGAAGAATGAGAAGCATGGGCATAGATATAAGTCCTGCGGTAAATATAGGGAAGAGGGGAATAGATGCGGCCATGGGAGAGATAGACAGACAACTCAAGGACTTGGGCTTAGTCAAGGTTAAGTTTTTAAAGTCAGTGGTGGGAGAGAGGAAGGAACTCGCAAGAGAAGTCGCTATGAGATTAGATGCGGAGCTAATAGAGGTGAGAGGGAGAACATTCTTACTCTTCAGACCGAGAGAGGGATGGTCCAAGTACCTGAGGAAGCTGAGGAGAGGAACAGGAGGTGGTTCGAATAACTAGCGTTTATGATGTCCCTCCAGGGGAGCTAATAAGGAGAACAGCATTGAAACTCAAGGAAATGGGAATGACACCTCCAGATTGGACTAAATACGTCAAGACTGGAGTGCACAAGGAGAGAGCTCCAGAGGACCCGGATTGGTTCTACTATAGGTCTGCCTCGATCCTCAGGAAGTTATACGTAATGGGTCCAATAGGTGTCTCCAGACTTAGAAACCTATATGGGGGAAGAAAGAACAGAGGACACTCTCCAGAGAAGTTTAGGAGGGGTAGTGGAAGCGTAATAAGAAAATCACTTCAAATATTGGAGCAGATGGGGCTAGTAAGGAAGTCTAAGGATGGAGGGAGAGAAATTACACCGACAGGCAAATCCCTCTTGGACAAAATAGCTGCTGAGATAATGAAAGATATGCCCGAGCTCCAAAAATATAGGTGATCCTCATGGATGAATTAGATGAAATTAGAAGAAGAAAACTTCAAGAACTAAAAGAAAAGATAGAAAGGGCTAGAGTCGAGGAAGAGCAGAGAATAAGAGCTGAGATGACAAAAAGGGAGATATTAAGGAGAATACTGACACCAGAGGCAAGGAGCAGACTCACCAACATAAAATTGTCTAGGCCCCAGTTCGCAGAGCAACTCGAGCTTCAGTTAATACAACTGGCTCAAGCGGGAAGAATAACTAAACCAATAAGTGAGGAAGAACTCCTTCGAATTTTGAAGAGATTACTTGGCAAGAAGAAGGAGACCAAGATAAGGTGGATTTAAATGGCTAGAAATAAGCCTAGAGGGAAGAAAATAAGGCTGGGTAAAGCTAGTAAGCAAAATAAGAGAGTTCCCATCTGGGTCATAGTTAGGACGAACAGAAGAGTCCTGACTCATCCGAAGAGGAGACATTGGAGAAGAAGTAGATTAAAGCTCTGAAGAGGGATTGATGTGGCATCGGAAGAGAGAATTTTGGTAGTCCCATTCAGAAGAATAAAGAGAGCTAGAAGGACTAGAAGAGCAAAGAAAGCCATAAATTTCCTGAGAGACTTCGTCTACAGACATGCGAAAATGGGGGACAGAAGGGTAGAGAAGGTGAAGATCTCTAATGAAGTCAATGAGAGAATATGGAATAGAGGAAGAGAGAAAATACCATCTAAACTCAGGGTGAGGGTAGAACTGAAGGAGGAGGGTGGAGAGAGGATAGCATGGGTGTATCTTGGAGACTGAGAAGAAGTAGAGCACTTAGGGGTCTACCGGGGATATATGCACTGGCCAATAATGAAATAGCTGTTATAGGGGAGGGAGAGTCATTTTCCAAGAGAGAAATAGAGGAAGTACTGGGGGTGGAGGTAATAGATGAGGTCAGGATAAGGGAAACAAGTCTTCTTGGAATATTCTGTGCAATGAATAGCTATTGTGCAGTCTTCCCTAGAGGAACGTCTCGAAACGAGATGAGTTGGGCTAAAAGTGCAGGAATTGAGACGATAATCCTAGAGGAGGTCATGACCGCAGTGGGAAATCTCATACTCATGAACGACAATGGGGCGATAGTCCATCCCGGATTGAGTGAAAGCAGTCTGAATGCCTTGAAAGAGACAGGCATGAGAGTAAAGAGAGGTACAATAGGAGGCCTCAAGACAGTTGGCTCTGCTGCCATAGCCAACAACAAGGGAGTTCTAGCCAATCCAAATTGTACAGAAGAGGAAGCCGAGCTAGTAGAGGAAGTCTTAGGAGTTCCCCTTGAAGTCGGGACAGTCAACTCTGGAATTCCATATCCGAAGGTTGGAATTCTTCTCAACGATAAAGGGGCAATAGTCGGTTATGAGACAACAGGTCCTGAATTAGGTAGAATCCAGTTAGCACTATTTCAGAGGTGATGCACATGGTTAAGGTCTTTAGGATAAAGGGCAGATTCAGATGCGGTGAATTCTTTCAAGAATTCCGTAAAGAAGTACCTGCGATAGTCCCGAAGCACGCATTAGAGAAAGTGTACTCTGAGATTGGAAGTAAACACGGAGTTAAGAGACATCAAATATTGATAGAGAAAATCGAGGAAATATCCCTAGAGGAAGTAGAGAATCCCCTTGTTAGAGAGATATTAGGTGAGACAGATGAACGAGAGGGAGGAGCTGAATAAACTGTTGCTTCAAATGGAGCAGTATAGAGCACAGTATCAGGCAATGGAAAACCAAATACAAACTTTGACTCTCTCAATGGCGGAAGTTAACATGGCCAAAGATACTCTAAGGGAAGTAGGTAATCTAAAGGATGGGCAAGAAATGCTAGTACCGATAGGAGGAAATTCCTACCTTAAGGCGAAATTAAAGGAGAAGGACAGAACGCTCATCGGAATAGGTTCTGGTGT
>Ga0164318_10001629_pt1 | contig 20146 bp, 12 predicted proteins | sample GuaBasSedimGuay9_FD_113734 | JGI IMG/M metagenome (GOLD analysis project Ga0164318, IMG submission 113734) | Subseafloor sediment microbial communities from Guaymas Basin, Gulf of California, Mexico - Guay9, Core 4571-4, 0-3 cm | ecosystem: Environmental > Aquatic > Marine > Hydrothermal vents... | reverse complement strand
GCAATTTTTTGGTGGTAAAATTTATTAATTTTCGGACATTAACATTGTACAGGGGTGCAGGCCGAGCCATGCAGACAGATCACCTCCTGCACAGCTCTGGTGGTGTGTTTGTATTTCTTGTGCCTGCACTTACTGCCTGCACCCCTAACTTTAGAAATCGAATAACTTAAATTTTATTTTCTGAACTACTGAAAGCACAAAAAAATAGAATCAATAAAAAACAGCATTTTCTCAAAAATCTTTTAATATAAAATTGTTTTAAATTGCTAAAATTAACGATAGACTTAGCAGATTTTACTATAACAAATTTTTGATTAAATTCAGAAAATTTTTCTACATGTTTCTTAAAATTTAATGAAAACGAGGGAACGACATGGCGTCTTTAAGGAGTGTTTTTCATGCAATAGCCTTTATAACAATATTATTCTTGACCATATACTTGTCATTGGTTCCTACGTTATTATTTATCAAATATTACGAATTTCCAGATGGGCCCTTATGTCTCTATTTGCTAAAAGGCGCTTTTTATATACTATGCTTAATTTTGAATCTAATTCTCGGATTTATGCTTGTTCCACCACTTCTTTTTAGAATTTTTAGACTTAAGCCGAAAGCTGGAATTCATGAAATGAAACTTGAAGATAAAGAGTTCTTTAAATGGTTTGTTGGAGGTGCTTTGTTTCAAATAAGTTTTAAAATTGCAAATGCACTATCATTTCTCGCAAAAACTTTTGTTGTAAAAGCATTTGGTGGGAAAGTAGGAAAAAACTCTTGGATTGTAGGCGATGTAACAGAACCGTATTTGTTTGAAATGGGAGATAACTCAATAATTGCCGGCCAGGCCATTGTAAACAACCATGTATCAGAGCATGGAGTACTGATATTAGATTATGTCAAAATTGGGAATAATTGCTTAGTTGGTGAAAAAAGCATTGTGATGCCAGGTGTTGTGTTGGAAGATAACGTCCTCGTGGGTGCGCTAAGCTTTGTACCAAAAAATAGACATCTAACAAGAGGGATCTGGGCTGGAAACCCTGTCAAGTTCATTAAAGACATACCAAATAAGGGCATAAGAGAAGAAAAAAACTATAGAAAAAATGAATCACAACAATGACAGATTATTATTTTTGAATTTAATGACTATCTCGCTGTAAACACAACATCTCCATCTTTTATTGTTGTGTCTACTAGATTTATACCAAAGCGATACCCTATAAAGTTGATATTTGGTATATCTAGAATTACCATATCAGCATATTTTCCTGTTTCTATGCTTCCTATTTTCCTTGCCATTCCAATAGCATGTGCTGCGTTTATTGTAACGGCAGGAATAATCTCTTCAGGTGTCATACGCATCATATAGCAAGCTAATGTCATTGTGAACTGAAGATTCTCAGAGTAACAGTTCGGATTTAAGTCAGATGCCAATGCAATAGGAACTCCATATGCTTTCATTCGTTTCACATCAGCATATCGTTCAGAAAAGTTTGTCATAGAAGTAGCAGGCAATAAAACACCGACTATACTTCGGTCGGCAAGCATTTTTAAGCCCGTATCTGACGCATAAAGAAGATGATCAGCACTTATAGCACCAACCTTCGCAGCGAGTTCTGCACCACCAAGTGTTGTAAGTTCATCAGCATGTATTTTTGGGATTAATCCATAGCGTTTTCCAGTCATTAATATTTCATATGACTGCTCAACGCTAAAGACACCTTTCTCACAAAATACATCATTAAACATTGCAAGATTGCGTTCGGTCACTTTAGGTATTGTATCATCTACAATATACCTAACGTAATCATCAGGATTAGCTTTATACTCTGGTGGGATGGCATGAGCCGCCATAAGTGTAGGAACTACGGTAGCTTTATGTTGCTCATTCAGCTTATTTATCACCTCAAGAATCTTTATTTCATTCTTTGTATCGAGACCGTATCCAGACTTTGCTTCAATGGTAGTTATTCCATGTGCCAACATGGTGTTTAGTATTTTTACACCCATCTTGAAAAGCTCATCCTTTGTTGCTTTTCTAGTCGCATTCACAGTTCTTACAATACCGCCACCTCTTGCCAATATATCTAGATATGAAAAACCTTTAAGCTTCATAACTAGCTCATCTTCACGAGACCCCGCAAAAATTAAGTGAGTGTGAGAATCCACAAAACCAGGAACAATAACTTTACCGTTGGCTTCTATAAATGTATCAGATGTGAACTTTTCTAATATTCTATCAGTAACTCCAGCATCAACGATTTTCCCTTCATCAACTGCAACTGCACCATTTTCGATAATACCTAAATCTGCATCAGGACCATACACAAAAGGAGAGCCGCTATATCCCGCAAGTGTAACAACTTGGTTCGCATTCTTTATTATTAAATCTACCTTCTCTTTCATTTTTTATCACCTAACTATTCATTATGTTTCAAGATTCTAAAAAAATTTCTAGCTTTTCTTTATACTTTTTTCGGAGTTTAGAAAGGAGCAAACACTTTATTAAGCTTTAGAATTGATTTTTAAACGAGAAAAAATAAGCGTGATGGTTGTGAGTCGAAATAAAATAGTAATTGATGGTAATTCACTAACAATAGACCAAGTTGTAGAAGTGGCAAGAAACTATGCTCAAGTCGAGGTTAGCACCTCAGCAATTGATGCTATGATAAAAAGTCGTAAAATTGTCGAAGACATCGTTAATAATAAGAAGATTGTTTATGGAGTGACTACGGGCTTTGGAAAACTCAGAAATAAGTTTATAGATCCAGAGAAAGGCAACATGCTCCAAGAAAATTTGATTAAAAGTCATTCTTGTGGTGTTGGTAATTACGTTGACAAAGAGATTATTCGAGCAGTTATGCTTATCAGAGCAAATACCCTCGCCAAAGGATTTTCTGGAATCAGACCAGAGATAATTAACCTTTTAATCAGCATGATTAACAAAGATATAATACCACTAGTACCAGAAAAAGGATCTGTAGGAGCTAGTGGAGATTTAGTACCATTGGCTCATATAGCACTTGCCTTAATGGGTTCTAACAAAGTCATTTATAAAGGAAAAGAAATATCAGCCGATAAAGCCCTCGAAACTGAAGGATTAAAACCAATGAAGCCTACCTATAAGGAGGGTATTGCACTAATTAACGGAACTGCGTTTATGATGGGATACGCGACACTCGCATATTATGATGCAAAGAATCTAGCAAAGTATGCAGATATGGCAGCAGCACTCTCATTAGAGGCTCTTTTGGGAACTTCCGCAGCTTTTAATCAAAAAATAATGTCAGCAAGACCCATCCCAGGTCAAATTGAAACCGCCGAGAACATATTAAAGCTGGTAGCAGAAAGCAAACTTGTAAATTCAAAAAAGAATAAAGTTCAAGATGCGTATTCTATAAGATGCGTTCCTCAAATTCACGCGCCTGTGAAAGATACTCTTAAGTTTGTAGAAAAAATACTTGATATTGAACTAAATTCTGCAACGGATAATCCACTCATCTTTCATGATGGAAGTGTTATCTCTGGTGGAAACTTTCATGGAGAGCCAATTTCAGCAGCTATGGATTATCTTGCTATTGCAATGACAATATTAGGTAATGTTTCTGAGAGACGAATCGCACGTCTTATTGATGACACGGCAAATGAAGGATTACCACTGTTCCTTATTGACAAAGAAAAAGTTGGACTAAACAGTGGATATATGATTCCACAATATGTCGCCGCTGCACTTGCGTCCGAAAACAAAGTTCTTGCACACCCTGCAAGTGTAGACTCAATACCCACAAGTGCAAATTTTGAAGATTTTGTTAGTATGGGATCAATAGCAGCACGAAAAGCCTATGAGATAGTAAAAAACACAAGACGAATAATTGCAATTGAACTATTATTAGGGTGCCAAGCTATAGATTTCAGAGGGGGAAGTGATATGCTAGGTATTGGGACCAAGGTAATATACGATACAATAAGAAAAGAAGTCCCAATGCTTAGAGATGATAGGATACTTATGCATGATATACTAAAAGTAGAAACATTGCTGAAGACGAGTAATTTAATTAAAAGGGTGGAAAACATTGTGGGAGAACTTAAATAAAAAAGAGAAAAGTACCAGTGTAATTAGGTCATCTCATCAGTCGCAACGTCATAACTTTCAATTATCTCATTAACAACGAACTTTACTTGTTCGTCTGCAGTTCTTATTGCTTTTCCTAACGCTTTTGCAAATCTTTGCCTTAACTTTGGCTCTGATAAGAATACAGGTTTGAATTTATCACGACGGTTAAGAAATATTTGGTATACCATTGGAGTATAAATGCCTCTTTCAATTGGAGCTATTATTGAGTTAAAGTAATTTTTAACCTTAGGCATATCTCGTGCTAGAGACACAAGGAGATCAAATAATTTGAAGCCGACTTCTTTATTTCTTCTAACACATTCTTGTGCTACTGTTTCCGTTGTTTTTAATATTGATTCAAAATAGCCCTTGGATTCAATTTGTGGTGACTTTTCGAATAGATTTACTAGCAATTCACCTGCATTTTCACACGCATTTGATTTTAACATGATAGAAATTAATGTATTCAAGTTGTTCCAGGCCACTGCTGATTCTGCAGATTGAGTGGATAGATATTTTGCCCAAAGTGTGATGGCTTCTTTTGTTGATGGACTCAATCCCACATTTACAAATAGCGAAGTTATCCTACGAGCAGTTTTTTCATTTATTTCAAACTTAGTTTTATCAGTACCGACTATGTCCACAAAGACTTTTATAGCATTAGTTATATGAAACATCCCATCTTCAAGATTATTATTTGAGATAGAATATTGAGCCAGAGACAGTTCTAAGGTAATAAATTCGTTAAACTTTTTACTCTGCAACAAAAAGTCTGTAACGAAGCTAAAGAAGGGTACTGTATCTGGAGATGGTTTTAATGAAAGCGATGTATACAAGGAGTAAAGTGTCTCATAACATTTGGTTTGTTCTTCACTCATTTTTAGCAACTTATATTGAGAACATAGATAACCCCTTAAAACGAATTGATGTATTGGTTTCAGCTTATTCTTTATTTGTGGCATGCTAATAAACTTCTCAAAGATAGCTATCATAGCTTTTAGTAGACCAACTTTCTTTGAATTGTTAACATATAGATGTTTCCATGCAGATATTATCCCAGAGATACCTAATTTATTAAAATGCAATTGTAGCAATTGAAGAAAGGCTAATTCAATCATTTGCTTAGTAGTATCATCAAATTTTGATTCTGTTATAAAGTCTAAGAGTGCTTGAGAGTATTCACTTACTGCAGTACTGAATTTTTGTATATTGCTATTAATGAAATCGAGATACTCTTTAAGACCATTAAGATTTGAATTGTAAAAATAAAGTTTCATTGAGAAAAGGAGATTCTGATGCAATTTAGAAACATTGCTGAATGACATTTGAGTTAGGTAATATATCAGAGAGTATATGAGGTCCTGCTCTTCATTGCTGTGCAAATCACGGACCATAAATAAAATGGTGTCCATTGAGTTATTATATTGCACAAATGTTGCTACAGGAATAGCTCTTATAACTGAATTAAACTTCTTATATAACTCTAAACGTGATGAAAAGTATTTAATTTGTGGAAGCCATTCTGAAAGTATTTCTAATCCCACATTTGATAACTCTTCGTCACGTATAGATATAAACTCAAGTGCCAACTCAAGGAAGGAAGATAATAGAAGATCTGCATTCTGCAATAAGCTCTCATCACTTTTCCCCTTTTTAGTATACTCCTTCATAATGGTTTTCAGAGCGTGAGTATAAATCTCCAATAGTTGAGAGAATGCCGGCTTTCTTGAGAGTTGCTTTAGCATATCAAATTTGGCTTTAAATGTTGTGTGAATTACATCATAACGCTCTAGTGAAAACAAGAGGCTGATATAATCGCTAAAATGCTTTGTGTATTCATCATTCAATTCGGCTTTCCCATTGATTATCTCTTTTTCATAAGTTTCAAAAGCTAATGTGTAATATTTCTGTATTAGGTCTAATTCCTTTGTCTTCTTGATATACTTAAGTAGCTCGTTCATTAGAGGAATCACAGGAAGATTACGTTTTTGAACTATTTCAAGAACGAAATCAATAAAATGAATTTTTTCTACAAGAGAGTCTATATTTTCCAGCCCTTCTAAGAAAACTTCAGTTAATTTATTCATATCAGTAGCTATATGTGGTGGCATATATTCTATGATTTTCGAGTACAATGTATAGAAGAACTTTCTTTCTTTAGACTGTTTTGCAGTTTCTAGAGCTTCAAGCATTGTATTATATGCATCTTCTAACGAATATACGCTTTGCCCCTCAGCAGCTTTAACATACATATTAATTGCTTGGCGATACTTTTTTACTGTCTCAAATTTTTTTGCTTCATCTAATTGCTTTCTAATGGTGAGATATCGTTCTACAATAATATTGTCAAAAGCATTGTTTGCATATTTTTCTAAGTGGTCCTCTAGGTCTATAACAAAACCATATGCTAATTCAGGTTTTTCAATCAGTTTCGACACAACATAATCTACATAAGGTATTGAAGGAACACTCAAACCAGTTAACTTTGGAAATCTTAAAATAACTACATCTTGAGGAATGTCGCTAATCCTTATATTTTCGCCATCGAAAACTGATTCGGAAACTATTATTAAATTATACTTTTTGAGCGACCTTAATACTTTAGCAGATGGCAAAGAAAACCTAATTTTACGCCGCAATTGCTTAGGAAGAAGATACAATAGTGCCCTGAGCCAAACTGTGTTATTAGTAAGATCCGAGGAGACAATAATCATCCTCTTCTTAGAATATAACATAGAAAGCACAAAGGATATCAACTTAGGATTTTCAACATAATAAAAAAGAGATCCTAGTGCATATGAAAAGTCAGAGATCAATGACTGAAAATCTTTTGATGATTTGTCACGAATTGCTTTTGCTCTTTCAAAAAGTGATAACAAATTATACTTTCGGATGATACCATATGCCTCAGTTGGTGATGTTTTCTCAGCAAATATAAAGGGATCGTAATTCAAGGATGCAAATTGTCTTTTATTTAAAATTAATGAATGAAAAAGAATTGTTTCACTCTCATTCTTTAAACGCATTATTTTGGCGGATGTGATGCACAATCTGTCAGAAGAGACATCAAAGGAATACAAGCCAGAGAGCGTTTTTTCTTCTTCAAATATACGAAGGGGTGATAATGTCTCTTCGATTTCTTGCATAAGCTTGTTTTCTAAAATGGATGTTGCATTTACACGATATTTTGATAGTGCTTGATTTGCTGCATTAAAGTATAACATTTGGTCTGCAAGACTCAATAAACACCCTCCATCCATTTCAAACCAAATTTAGTACATAATCGTGTTATTTTATATTACTTTTTTTACGTATAACTTGTAATTTAACTTTACTTAAAAGATTTGTTAGATTTGTCTATTTCTTCTCATTTTTATCAAAAAAATATACATTTACATCTTTTCAAAATATGCTAAAACAGTTAAATAAAAGATAAAACTCATTTTCCTATTGCAAATAATTTAATTATAAAGAATGATTTCTTTGGTTATAGAGGTTTATACAATGGAAGCAAAGAATCCTATTGAAGTTAAAAATCTAAAAAAAGACTTTGGAAATATAGTTGCAGTAGATGGTATTTCATTTGAAGTACGACAGGGTGAAATCTATGGGCTTTTAGGTCCAAATGGTGCTGGCAAGACTACAACTCTAAGAATGGTAGCTGGTATCCTAGAGCCAACAAATGGTGATGTTTTAATCTATGGTAAATCGCCATTTGAGGATCCAATAACTGTAAAAAATAAAATAGGATATGTTCCTGAAGAAATTAACCTGTTTGAATCACTAACACCAAGAGAATTTTTTGAATTTGTAGCTTCAATTAGACGAGTTTCTATGGACAAAGCAATAACACGAATCGCTAACCTACTAAGAGCTTTTGAGATAGAGCAATATTTTGATACTCCAATTGCAACATTATCTCTTGGAACTAAGCAGAAAATCAGCATTATTTCCGCATTAATTCATGATCCTCCAATTCTCATTTTAGATGAACCACTCTCCAATTTGGATGTTAAATCTGCAAAAATTATGAAAGAACTTTTAACATATCATATATCCAACGGCGGAGCAATTCTCTTTTCCACACATATAATGGAAATTGCCGAGAAGATGTGTACACGTGTTGGAATAATCCATAAAGGAAAACTAGTCGCAGAAGGAACAGTTAGCGAATTAAGGCAAATGTTTGAACGCGGCGGGGAGACCTTAGAGGAAGTGTTTCTTAAAGTCACAGAACAAGATGCTTCAGTAGAAGAGGCAATAAAAGCGCTAAAAGAGGCTTTCGAATAATTTAAGCGGTGAGCGTGCATGATTTATCGTGTAATATATATAAGAAGGAGGTTCTTAATACTTGAAATTTACAGAACTCTGGAAGCTCTCAAAAACAGTAAGTAATGAGATTATATTCAGAACGCTAATGGAGGCTTATAAAGGATATACTGAAATTGATCAAAAAAAGCTCAACCAAATCATTAAAAGGATTAAATCGAATCAATTGTTAAATAAGGTTTCTTCTGCCATTTTTATCTTGGCAATTGTGATAATTCTTGCACTTCCACTCATGTTTACCACTTCTCAAGGAGCCTCTGTAATTATTATAAGAACTACCTCAATAGCCCTTTTCCTTGTTTTATCCTTCACCATTATAATTATGTTTGGCCTTTTGAACTCCACGACATTTGTATCTGCAAATATAATTGAGCCTCTACGGAGTCTACCTCTTAGTGAACGCGACAGTTATACACTGACAGTATTGTCATTCATAAGACTAAATGATGCTCAGATAATAACTATGCTCTTTGCGTTTCCTATTGTATATTTCATAATCACGTTTTCAATTGTTGGATTTATACTACTTCTTATATTTTCGTTTCTTAACATAGTTTTCGCACTTACAGTTATGTTGGCACTTGCAAAAGTTTTTTACACCAGAATCATAAGTACAGCAGGATCTAAAATTAAGTCATTGCTCCGTTTCATATTTGTTCTCCTATGGGGACTTGCAGTTTTTGGACTTTACCTTATAATGAATGCAATGACATATATAATACCTATTGCACTTACTACAGTAACATTATTACCAACAGAGTATTTTTTGATATTGCTGCTCGTATATCCTTTCCAAATTGGATATTTTATTGCAGTACTTACTGGACCAGCAATAACATTCTCGATTGAATTTTTGTTCAGCGCAATAATTTCATTTATATATCTTGCTCTTGGGAGATCTGCTGGCAAATGGTTAATACAAGCGTTGTATGAGATTAGTGTAGGACGATATACCAAGGTTAGTGCCAAACTAATAGGCCCAATAAGTCTTAAACTTACCTCTCCAAGATTTGCGATTATGCTAAAAGACTTTAGACTTGCAAGCAGAAAACCTCAGCTAGCATTCTTATTTGCGTTTCCTATTGTCTTTGTGGCAATATACTTTATACCACTCTTCACTTCATCAATTCAAAGCATTGACTTCCTCGTGATATCAATGAGTACAATAATTTTTATGGCTGGTATGCTTTACTCATTTTTCTCTACATACTTGATGGTAATTGATGGTAAGGCATCTAGTTATTCGAAAACATTGCCAATCTACCCATATGATCTCCTAATTGCAAAAGCATTCTTTATAACAATTCTATATGTGACACTTCCAGTTTTTGTAATATCATTTATGCTTTTTACAGATATAAGCCTACTACCAGTTGTCTCATTCTCTGTATCTACAATTGGAGCTATCTATGCCTCAGCTTGCTTTTCAAACTTAATAATATTCAGAAAAATTAAGGCAGGAAAATATTCAGTAGCAGATACGTCCAGTCAATTTCTACTATTTTTACAGGTTTCTATTGTAAGTGCTGCCATAATAGGAGTTCCTATTATCTTTTTCTTCATATTTTCAAATATTTATAATACAATAGAACTAGGACTGCTATACTCTGGAGTGACAGCAGTTCTAGAAGCAATGATTGCAACAATAATTTTGAAAAAACTAGCAAAAAAATAAAAGTTAATGCTAAAAAATGAAAATTACAAGCACTTCGAATATCCGCAATTTCGACAGATTGCACAACCCTCTTGGAATTCTAATATACCGCCGCATTCTGGACACTGTGGACTCCATCCAGCATATTTATCACTGGCACCAAGTTCTTCCGAATGTAAAACTTTTGGCATTTTCGCCATCCCATTATCCGGATTCAATGGTACAAAGCTGAAACCTATTTTTGGAGTTACTGACTCTTTTGGTTGCTCAGCCTTTTTCTCTTTGGATACAGCAATTTTTTGTTTCATAAATGGTGAAAATTCATTTCTTGTATCTAGGTACTTTTTGATTGCTTGTCCAATTGCATCAGCACAAGAAAGCACACGATGCTTACCTATGAGTATTGGCAGTGGACATCGAATTCCTACAAGCTGCTCAACCACCTCATTAGGATCTACACCAGTTCTAAGTGCAAGAGATATCAATCGGCCAATAGCTTCAGTATAAGATGCTAGACAACCGCCAGTTTTACCAAGACGTGCAAATACTTCAAAGAGGCCATATTCGTCTTCATTAATCGTAACATACAAATTGCCACAGCTAGTTTTTACTTTGTAAGTACGTCCAAAAGTAACTTCGGGCCTTGGCCGCGGTTTTGCGCGTCTAGTATAGTCCTGACTTGTTGACACCGACTCAGTTGTACCTAATTTTACAGATGTCGCTGCAGGCTTCTCTGGACTCATCTTTTGCGTCTCACTTTTCTTTAATCCTCGTACAAGAACCTGAACATCTTTACTTCGATCACGGTATATTGTAATACCCTTGCATCCAAGATCATAAGCAAGAAGATATGCGTTCTTAACATCGTCTACAGTGGCTGACGCTGGCATGTTTATGGTCTTAGAAACTGCATTATCTGTAAATTTCTGAAATGCAGCTTGAATTCTAACATGCCACTCAGGAGCTATATCATAAGCTGTTACAAAAATTCGTTTAATATGCTCTGGCACTTCACTAAGACCTTGCACACCACCTTGAGATAGTACCTTCTCCATGAGTTCTTCGCTATAGAAGCCTTCATGTTTTGCGATTTCTTCAAAGAGTTGATGCACCTCTACAAGTCTTCCAACAGTAACATGTCGCTCATATGCAAGTGCGAATATTGGCTCAATACCGCTAGATGCACCTGCTATTATACTTATCGTACCTGTAGGTGCAATTGTCGTTGTTGTCGAATTCCGTATGCCATGTTTCTTTATCTCTTCCTTTAAACCCTCCCAATCAACTGGTGGTCTTTTCTTTATAATTTCTTTAAACTTTTTACTTTTTACCTTATCATAATACTCTGGAGGAACCCCCTCAAACGGAAGCTTTCCTTTTTCATAAATACTTCCCTTAAACGCTGGAAAAGCACCTCGCTTCTTTGCAAGCTCAACAGACTCTAATTTTGAGTGATAGTTAACAAACTCCATGATTGCAGTTGCGAGAGCTTCGGCTTCTTCTGAGTCGTAAGGAATTCCTAACATTATTAGAAGATCAGCAAAGCCCATTAAACCAAGACCAATTTTCCTATTCTTTTCTGTCATTTTCTTGATTTCCTTTAATGGGAAATTGTTCACATCAATTACATTATCAAGGAAATGAGTTGCTAACCTTGTGACTTTAGCTAGCTTTTCCCAATCAATTTCGGCTTTACCATTTAGCCAATCTCCCTTGACCATGTGCTTGAGATTTATTGACCCTAAATTGCAAGATTCATATGGTAAAAGAGGCTGTTCACCGCAATTATGAATTATAAAACCGTTGGCAATGAATGAATGAGTTAAGGGTTCAATTAAGTCATATACTGGTTGTTCGCCTTTAAACGTTATTTGCTTGACTCTTACTACAAATTTGTCTTTGTATGATTTACTTGGAGCTATTTCAGAGAATTTATTCATTTTTTCCTTGCTCTCAAAACCTATCTTTTCAATGAAACGATCCTTGCTATTACGAGAAATAATAAGTTCATAGAAAGTACTTCCTTTATAACGTTTTTCTACCCCATTAACAGTTGTATATACAAATTCTTTTTGATGTTTCTTCGTTCGCTTATAGAGTTTTGCCTTAATCCCCATATTCAGCAAAAGTAACTGAACACCTTTAAGTAACTTTATTGATGTAGATGCAAGCCTTATTGACACCCCTTTTTCGGCAGTTCCTTGAACAGACCCATCAGCTGTGAATAACCCTCTTAAGAATCCAATGACTGCTTTTTCTGGTGCTCTAAATATACTCCAAGGTACTTCCTTCTCAGAAGCTCTAACTGGTTTAACACCAAGCTTCTTAAAGAATTCAACAAATCCCTTTGCATGGTACGATAGATGATAAACATCATTTTCACGTTTGACCGGCTTTACATCGCCATACCACTCTGAAATAATATTCCTAACTTTGTTAAGTAAGTACATGTCTTTTTCAGAGAAAGTGAATCCAACACGATCTTCTCTTAGCCAACCATCACCAATGAGCATTCCAATTACAAACCCTAGCTCATCGCTCCACTCAGTTGGTAATGTTAGAGTTTTTCGATTAGTTAAGGTATTAAGAGCTGGAATTTCATCTTTAATTGGCAATTCACTTGTATCAGAAAAGATACCTCCACTCTGTATATACACTAAGTCGCCTTCTTTTAATTCGGAGAGCTGTTTCCAGCCATCTGGAGTTAGAAACTTATGATCTCCTGTAGCGGTAATTGAGTAGCCTTCCTTAGTTTCAAGAGAGTAAACAGGTTTAACTCCTGTAAACATATACTTTAGTGGATTTACTTTCGAATAACCTTCTTCTCCAATAGTTTTTAAATCAACAAGAATTGGTATATCCAGTGTTCTTGGGTTATTTTCTGTAAGTTCTTTTATTGGTATCAAACCTTTGCTTGTAGTTACAAGCGTGTCACCAGTAACACATGGATTCGTAGATTCTATCTTACCAATATGTGGGACTGGATTATACTTGTTTATTGTATCTAAGAAGATGACACCAGGGTCACCAGTTGCCCAAGCCATCTCTGCTATTTTGTTGAATAGCTCACGTGCATTAATCTTTTTTACAACTTTCCTATTCCTGGGGTTTATGAGAGGATACTCTTTATTTTCTCGAACTGCCTTCATGAACTTCTCATCAACACTAACAGAAATGTTAAAGTTCTGAAGTATCCCTTGCTCAGCTTTTGCAGTTATAAATTCAAAAATATCTGGATGCGATGCGTGAAGGATGCCCATGTTAGCTCCACGACGCCTACCACCTTGTTTAATAACATCAGTAGCTACATCAAATATACGCATGAATGACACTGGTCCAGATGCTATGCCTCCAGTTGACCTGACAACATCATCTTTTGGTCTTAGACGTGAAAATGAAAATCCAGTGTTATGAATTACCGCGAGGCCACCAATACCTGCTAGATAATTATTGTTCTTTTCTACCGTGAAATCATAAAATTCAGTAACTTCTTTACCTCTCTCTATCTGTTTAACTTTCTTTAAAGATGGGAGTACTAACTTTAGCTTTTTCAGTTTTTCTATTGAATCCTCACTAAGATTGAGTTTAAGAAGTTCATCAATGAGCGCTAAAACTTTAACAAGATTCACTTTACCAGTCTCTTTCCATCTACCAAGCCAGAATTTTTTATCACCAATTACAATAGATTTTCTATGAATTAATGTTGTTTTTGTTTTTATACCAGCCTCATTAAGAATTTCTTCAACTACTGAAAAATCAATATAAGCACTTCTAGAAGAATGCTCACGAATCATATGCTTTTCTATGCGTTTTCTTCGTTCATGATTTTTCATTTTATTGCCAATAAGCTTATAGAAACGATAGAGTTGTCCAGCTCCTTCGATAGATATTTCGTATATATCTGACCAATGTGATTTTCGTGGTTTTCTGCTTCGTATTCCTGTTCTGAAACCAAGAAGTGAAAATAGCGTTGCGAGATCATAAGCAAAATCCTTGCTTGCTGTTGCATAAGTAATTTTTGGTTTGATTTTGTCTACATAACCATCAGAGTCAATTAAACCAGCGATGAATGAGAAAACAATTTCTTTTGGGCTTTTCCAGATAAACTTGGGTATCTTTATGAGTTTAGATTTTTCTGCAGGATCCAGTCCTGTCAAGGTTTTTATTTGTTCAATTAATTTCTGATTATAAACCGTTATATAGTAATTATTCTTGCTCCTGTGGTCTTTACATATTGAGTAAGATACGCCAGTAAGTTTCTCAAGTACATTAGTTATTTCTGATAAGAATTCCTCTGAAGAATCAAAAAACCTTAGTCTAAGTTTATCTTTATATCTCCCTAACGATCCATCGCCAAGGAAATAGCCAATAATATAGGCCAATTCATCAGACACATTATAGCGATTTTCAGTGAATAAATAACTATCAAGAATAGATTCGTTTGGACCTACTATCAAATCACCAATTTTCAGTTCATCGGCTCTTTTCTCTTTAATTTCTCCGTTTTCAAATACCATAAATGGGTGCCAATCAGATGTAGTTAACTCAACACCGCCTTCAAGGTATATTGAATAAACACGTTCTCTTGGTAAAGTGTATTTCCATATTTTTGTAATGCGGTCTCTTTCAAATATACCTGTATCTTTGTTAAAGGATAATGTCTCAATCTGTAAATGAGATACATCAATATATCGACCATTAGCTACAAGTACTTCTTCAGCTCCACTTGAAACAAGTGATTCATATATATTTTCAATATTCTCTGCACCACAGAATGTTGTATATACCTTTGATCCTTTTGCAATGCATCCACCGCCTGTCTTGTGGATTATTGCGGTGGCCTTTAGTGCATCGAAAATGCCTTCTATAGAATCCTCAACTGGAAGAACAAAACATGCCGAGAGTTGTCCTATACCCGTTCCTGCGTTCATTAACGTTGGTGAATTTGGCAGAAAATCTAGATTATACATTAACTCGTAGAATATATCTTCCCATTTTTTTACGTCTGCACTCGGATCATATTTTTTCTCAGCAGATGCAATAAATTTGGCGACACGTCTAAACATTTGCTCAGGAGTTTCAATCACATTGCCTTTTTCATCTTTAAGAAGATATCGTGCGCGAAGCACTTTTAATGCGTTTTCAGTAAACTTACCCATTTTCTTCTCCTCCTTTTTTTCGGGGGGATTCTCCAAGAAGGTTTCAAACGCTGCTACTATAGATGGAACTGAACTAATGTTACTGACGTTGTCATCTAGAATTCTCTCAACTATACTTGCTATTTCATCAACTCTAGGGTACCGTCCACTAGTGAACCTAACGCTCAGAATGTTAAACAACTCATTAACAATACGATCTATCTTTACTTCGCTTAAGTTAGAGTTCTTCCTAAAGAATTCACGTACGTCTGAGGTACTAATCTTTCTTGTTCTTCCCCTTTCCACTTCAACTGTTATTTGAGACATATAAATCAGCTCATTAATCATCAAATATAATATAATGTAATAATGTAATGTTACCTACAATGTTACACCTATAATCAATATATCTACCAAACATATAATTTCCGATTTTTATATAATCCATAGTTGGTACAAAAAGAATTCTGATGTTATGGGTACACACCTTTTATTTATATTGTATAGAGTATTTTAGTCGGTCGCAAGTTAGATATTAATTATGTAGCGCGTTAGATACATATTTATTTCAGTTATAGGTAAAAATAAACTATTTATTTAAATTTTTCTTTACTTGAGAGTATAACTCGGCAGGTGTTAAAGTTCGCGCATCAATTCCATATTTTATTGTTCTGAGCGCGACTCTTGTTATTTGAGGAGGACGTACACCAGTTATCTTTAACTTATCACTGTTTTTTAGCACATCATGCGGTTCGCCATCAATTAATACTTTTCCGTCATGAAGTACAATAACACGATCTGCGAACTCTGCAACGAAATCTATGTCATGAGATATAACAATGAGTGTCTTTCCTTGAACTGTGAGTTCATGAATGATATGCTCTAGGAGCTGTAGATTCTTATAGTCAAGCCCTCCTGTCGGTTCATCAAGAATAATAACTTCAGGATCCATAGCAATTATAGATGCAATACATAATAAGCGTCGCTGAGCGTAGAGTAGTTCATATGGATGGATATCTTTGTATTTAGTTAACTTCGTAAGCTCAAGAGCATATTCTACAAGCTCATCTACCTTAGATGCAGGATAACCAAGATTTTTGGGTCCAAACTCAACTTCAGATAAAACCCTTGCGCTGAATATTTGGTCGCTAGGATTTTGAAAAACATACCCAACATAGCGAGCTAAGAAGGCAACTTCATGCATTCTTGTGTCGTACTCTTTTACCTTAACTACGCCCTCGGTTGGCTTTAAAAGACCATTAAAATGCTTTACAAGTGTTGTTTTCCCAGAGCCATTTTCACCAATTATGGCTACTTTTGTTCCAGCTTCAATTGCTAAGCTAATACCTTTAATTGCATGAACATTCCCAGGATAAACATGATGCAAATTTGATGTTTGAATTATAAAATTACTCATTTTCAACACCCAGAAGTTGCTTTATTAGTGCTACACCATCATCATCAGTAATTGGTGTCCTATCAATTTCAATTGATGCCTCTCTTTTCAGTAAAGATGCAAACTCTGCAATAGGAATTGGTATAAGCCCAATTTCTTTTAACTCTTCGGTATTACTATAAACATTGTATGGTGTATCATCATATACTAACTTGCCTTCATTAATTACTAGTACACGTTCTGCTATTGCTGCTATTAATTCACTTTTGTTTGAGATAAACAAAATAGTAAGTCCATGCTTCTTGTGAAGATCGTAAATTGTTTTTATGACTTCAAAGGTTCCTACAGGGTCAAGTTGCGATGTTACTTCATCAAGGACAATAATAGACGGACGCATTGCAAGAACTGAGGCTATTGCTAATCTCTGTGTCTGGCCTCCTGAAAGATGAAATGGTGATCTATCCTCGAGCCCATTTAAGCCAACAATATCAATGGCTTCCTGAGTTCTCTTCAAAATTTCCTCTTTTGGAAGTCCCATATTTTGTGGTCCAAACGCCACCTCTTCAAAAACTGTTAGTGCCGCCCCAGAGAGTTGTGATTTTGGATTCTGGAATACGAGGCCTATCTTTAAAGATAGTTCCGAAACAGATGCCTCTTTAGTGTCTAACCCTTCAACAACTACAGAGCCATCACAATCAGCAGAAACCAGATGTGGAACAATACCGTTTAGTGAATACGCCAAAGTTGTTTTTCCAGCACCATTCGGTCCAGTAATTGCTAAAAATTCACCTCTTTTCACATTGAAAGATAAGTCATCAAGTGCATACTTTCTTCGACCACGATATCGCACACGAAGATTACTTACCTCGATTATATTGCCAGACATTAAGCATCCCAATATGTTTCCTATATACTCAGTTATAAGAGTATTTGTTGCCGCTTTTCATATTTAGTGTGACTTTTTTAAAAATGATTGATTTTTTTACATTTTATTCAAACATACTAACTAAATTTATTTTTTCAGAATAGGCATAAGTTATGTCCTATTTCAGTAAAAGACGATAACTAAATGGTAATTACGTACATACTTGATTACTTTACTACCTTAAATTCAACGAACTCAGATATGGTTAACAATGTTGTAATAACATTTAATAGACGAATTAGCATAAGTAGAATATAAAGAACTTATTGAACTTGGGATTTACGTATAGTCCTTTGAGTTTAGGACTATTGATAACGGGGGGTAAAGTGCGCAGCAGATAGGCTATCAGAATACGAGAAACTAAAAATAATTTTAGGTGTGTGTCTTTATATGAAAGCAATGGTAAGAGATATAATCAGTGCAGCTTTGGCAAGCATACCTGTTGTTTATCAACTCATCTCACTTGGGTATAATGATGTAGTTAGGATATTCTACTATAGCGAATTTAGTTATGAGGGGTATTTCTCAATATTCTGGCCTATTCATTTAACAATGTGCATTGTAGGAGCCTTTGCAATATTGCCAATTATAGTATATGAAAAAACTAAGCAACGATGGACTACTGAAAAGCAACGATATACAGTTCATTTAATACCATTCTTACTCCTATCATGGATTATATATGGGCTTTTAGGTTATTTCATAGCATATAACATCTCACAAACAATAGTATTCAATAAGCCACTTTTATCATTGCCATTCGAAGAATTTCTCATGTTACCAGCTATATTGTATAGTATATGGTTCTGGGCATTTTGGCTTAGTACATATGTTATTTTAAAAACACTCATAGATGGGCTATCGTACACAATAAGGAGATTAATTATAACAAAAACTTACTAACTAGCCCTCTCTATTTTTTGTTTTAAAACTAACATCATTAAAAATCAGCTAAGCTAAAAAGATATTATGATCAACTGTGAAGAAATAGAGAATAATAAATATGCACAAGATATTATTGATATGACGAAGCATGTGATATTACTGGATTACTGAAGAGCTATAATTATTTATTCATATGGTGATTTAATGCTCAATAAAAAGATACTTAAGATATTTATTGGAATGCTCTTAGGAGTTATTATTGGGCATCCAGTTAAAATTATCATACTTGTGGATGAACTTAATAGAGTTCCCTCACTTATGGAACTGTTTACATTGGTATGGCCCCTAAACTTTATTAATGCAGTGCTCGGGGCTGCTGCAATTCTACCATTAGTTAGAGACACCTATAAGATGCAATCAAATAAGGAAGGAATAAATACTAAGCTAATTAGATCATACATCATATCCTGTGTAATTTATGGTGTATTAGGAACTTATATGACTATCGTTATGATTCCCTATTCGTTATACGGGCACTTTTCGCTGAGGTACCCTACAGATGCAATTACTTTCTTATCTTTTATAATGGCACTACTACTTTCATATGGCATTTTTGCATGGCTACTATGGTACAGCATTTATTTCTTCATAACAGAAGTGATTTTCGAAAAATAACTACAGTAAGGCACACTAACCTCCAAATTAATATCCAGTTTGTATAGTACTTAACAGAAGTTCAGAGTTAACTAATACGCAAACCATATTACAGATAAACACTATCTTTATTTTTGACTAATGATATCTTGAAATGAATACTATTGCTCATTAAAGCTTTATATAATAGTTTCTCGAATTCTTGTTTAACAATATAGATATGGTGGAAAAATGAAGTATTCAATTGATAAGATTAAAGAAGAATTCTCGCCTTTTGGCATTGCTATGATCCCTCTTATGATTGGTATTAATGTAATTAGTAGCTTCTTAGCAGCGCAGACACCTGTATGGATGGATACTATTGGTTCAATGTTGGCAGGAGTCATTGTAGGACCGTTCAATGGACTTGTTGTTGGATTATTAACTAACGTCTTCAAGTGGTTAACATTCGACCCATATGCACTACCGTATGCTATTGTAAACGCAGCAATAGGGTTTGTTGCAGGTCTTTTTGCAGTAACGGGTTGGATTAAACAAGAGAAAAGTACTACCATGATAATTCGCGTCTTTATAGCTTCGGTAATACTAGCAATTGTTGCAACTGCAACCGCTACACCATTGAATGTAGTACTTTGGGGGGGGACTACTGGAAAACCATGGGTAGATGCAATTTTTGCTGGATTTCTGGCCAGCGGTTGGGATGTTTTCATGGCATCTATGACGGCAGAATTCATCTCCGACATTCTTGATAAAACGATAGGCTTCTTTATAACATGGTTTATCTTCTTACAAGTTCCTCCGATGTTCATAAAAACACAAGAAATTGAAGTAAAAGGTGAGTAAAGGGGACGACTGTGTCTCTAGCTATGGCTTATGTCCCACGGGATTCATTGATTCACAAACTTGACCCAAGAACTAAAACACTTATAGTAGTGTTTAGTATAATTCCACCAGTAGTTTATAATTTTCCTTTAATCTCCTTTTTTGTTTTTGCTGTGAGTTTCATGTTCGCAGTAGTTGGCAAAGTTGCTAGAGAGTATATTAGAAATCTTTTATT
>Ga0164318_10001627_pt1 | contig 20163 bp, 10 predicted proteins | sample GuaBasSedimGuay9_FD_113734 | JGI IMG/M metagenome (GOLD analysis project Ga0164318, IMG submission 113734) | Subseafloor sediment microbial communities from Guaymas Basin, Gulf of California, Mexico - Guay9, Core 4571-4, 0-3 cm | ecosystem: Environmental > Aquatic > Marine > Hydrothermal vents... | reverse complement strand
TGTCCCTTGAATCCTCCCGGTATCTCCCCAGTCCGGAGTTCCCGGAAATCGCGGAAACGGTGAGATTCATGAACACATCCCCCTTCCCTCCCAGGTTCGGCAGGAGCTCCTCCTCCCTTGAATGGGTGTTGAATGTCAGAAGGATCCAGTCTCCCTTCTCCACGTCGAACTCGTCGGCGGCCTTCCGGTTGAGGACCACACCGTCGGCGAGACGGGAGATCTCGATATCCTCTCCTTCAATGCTCTCGAATTTCCCAAGTTCGAGGAATTCCCCGTCCACCCCCATTATCCTCAACCCCCCTCCCTTCACTCCGGATGTGAAGGCAGCCGCATCAAGCATTATGACGGGAGCCGATGTCCTCACCCCGCCGGAGCCGCCGGGTATTAGGTCCCTGTCGATGAAGGAGGGAGCTTCCACGACGATATCCACGTGCGAGAGGTTGGAATCCGTGTTGCTCTCCACCATGCGGAACAGGCCGTCCCCCACGGACAGTGATGAAAGGGTGACGGCTATGAGCAGACCAACGGGAACGGCCTTTCCAAAGGCCTCCCCCCTCCTGTACGTGGAGTATCTTGAACCGAGACGGAGCAGGTACCGGTTCGAGGGGAACAGGATGGAGACGAGAAGCAGGGATAGAAGTAAGAGCATGAGGATGAGGGCCGCGATCTCCAGCCAGAAAGGGACCGTCTGCATCGTTACGCAATCCACCTCTTAGTATGAAGTTTTGATGGTTGATAAGCGGATGGATACATTTTTTTATGATAATTCGGGATATTCGAATTCATGGGGAGTATCGAGGTGATCAAGATCCTCCTTGTCGGCTTCCCGAAATGGGAGGCAAGGGCCATAAAAGAGTCCCTGGCCGGAAAGATGAGGGACTTTCTCGAGGTGGACCTTGATGAGGCTCCCCTGAAGATCCTCGCCTACGAACCCCGTCTGATCCTTTTCGGGGATTCGTCAAGGAACCTGGATAAGGTACTGGAGGCCAGGAGCGAACTTGATGACGGGGCTCCCATCATATTCCTTGCCAAGGACAAGAGCTCCGCAAGGAAGGCACTTCTCAGGGGATGCGAGGACTATCTTATGAGACCCTTCGAACCCTTCGAGATACAGCACATTGCGGGGAGATACCTTCCGGAGGAGGAGCCCACGGGTAATGAGGGTATCATCCTGGGTCCGGCTCCCGATGAGGGTATCTGGAGGACGGGAAGGAGCTCCGGCACCATGGAACCCGGACACATCTATCTTGTGAGGGAACCCAAACCGGAGAAGGGCATGTCGATGTTCAGGAAGGAGCTGTCCAACGGAACGAGGGGGCTTTCCATCTCCCGGCAGAACCCCAGGATGCTGAGGAAGTTCCTTTCCGGGTTGAACGTGGAGCTCATCTGGCTCACGGCAAATATCAGCGATTCCGAGAGATGCATCGATGCGAAGGACCTTGCCAGGATAACGAAGGCGATCGATATATTTCTCAAGAACACGGAGCAGGGATGGATATACATCGACGGTCTGGAATACATGGTGTCCCAGACGGACTTCCATTCCATTCTGAGGTTCCTCCAGTTCATGAACGACAAGATAATGACCTCGGACGACAACATACTTGTCTCCCTGGATCCCAGGGCGTTCAGCTCCCAGGAGATGTCCCTGATGGAGAGGGAATGTGTTGTGTCCGATATGTGACAGGGGCCTCCTGTTTCTTTCCGACGTTTTATAAGATTGAACCCCCTTTTCTTACAGGGAGCGGAACTGGAAGTCCGCTTTCCGGAGTTGGTTCCCATGATTGAGAAGCTCCATGACCATATCGTCGAGGAATTGAAGACAACCGCAAGGACGGATATGGTGTTCATAATAACCGCCGTGGCGTTGAACCTGATAACCCTGGCGATCAATTCAGCGGTTGCTGGATCGAGCGATTCGTTCCAGACTGTGCTGATCTTCATGATATTCGTCGCGCTCATCATCACCGTGAACATCGTGTCCGTGATCGGGCTGTCCAAGGGCAGGCAGACGAGGACGAGGCTCCTGACAGGTCTCGTCGAGATGTACGAGGACACGGGAGTGGCCAAGTACTATGATAAGTCCATACTGTCGAATTACAATGCCAGATACATCCTCTTCACGATCGCCGTTGCCGTGACCGGGCTAACGAGTCTCTTGATACCGATGATAATCCTGACCATCTGATGAGGGCGGGGGATATCATCCGCCGGGGGCCGTCCCCGGGGACCGTCCATCGAGGTCCTTTCCGAAGACGAGGAACCACTGCCGGGGAAGGAACCCGTACGATCTTTCCAGCAGGAAACCCGCTCCGTTCATCTCCTTTTCGACGGTTTCCATCGTGACATGGTGCCCGAAAAGCGAGTGGAAGCTCAACCCTCCGGTGTCCCTGTAATCTATTATTATCACCTTTCCGCCGGGTCTCAGGAGCTTCCCCACTTCCCCGAAGTACGACGTCCTGTCCGGCAGGTGATGATATGTGTTCCTGACGAAGACGATATCGAGTTCGTTTCCGGGAATGGAATCGAAGATCTCCCCACCCCTGACGACCCTGATGTTCCGAAGTCCGCGTTCCCCTGCACGTTCGAGAATGTATTCCAGGAATACGGGTTCGATGTCCACGGCATATACAACGCCCTTCGGTCCCACCTTTTCGGAGAAGAGGAGCGAGAAAAAACCGCCTCCCGCACCGATGTCCGCTATCCTCTGACCTTCCGAAGGGGAGATCCTTTCCATTATCTCGGAGGGGAAGCTCCCCGGTCCCGAGGCCTTCCTGTTGAACATCACTGCCCTGAGCCTTTTCATTTCATCAGCTTCCGCGACCCGGGAGAGGAAAGGATATTATATTGATTTCACTCTCTAATCAACTCAAGAGTGGTTTATTCATGGAATATATCGAGCTTATCAGGTCCGCGGGGCTGACGAGGTACGAATCCTCCGCCTACGTGACCCTTCTGGAGAACGGACCGTCGACCGCCAGGGAGATCTCCGGGCTCGGCGGGGTACCGATGGGAAAGATATACGAGGTGATGTCGGGTCTGGAGGAAAAAGGCTTCATAGACGTGCAGAAAGGAAGACCCATCCTTTACCGCCCGATCAGATCGTCGGTCGCCTTCGGGAGATACTTCGAGCTGAAGAGGAAGCGGTCGGAATCGGAACTGGATCGATTGAAGGAGACCATAGCGGTAATCAACGCATCCTTTCCCCGCAGGATCGATCCCCTGAGGAGGGAGAGGGTTTTCGTTTCGACCGTGATGGGAAAGGAGGAGATACTGGATGGCTACACCGAAGCCTTCGGGGAAGCGGAGAGATCGATATTCATAATCAGTTCGAGAAAGATGATGGACCCCGAAAGATCCGGATATCATGAAACGGTGGTCCCGCTCCTGGGAGAGCTCCTCCGGCGGGTTGAGAGGGGCATCAGGCTCCACTGCATAGACCCCGGCACGGGATTGAAGGAGATTGTCGATGGGAAGCTCCTCTCCATCGGGGAGGAGAACCTGAGGGATGCGGTCCGGGAGAGGATCGAGATCAGGGTCGTGGACTCGGAATACGATTTCTGTCTTGTGGACGATACCCTGTCGATAATCGATGTGGCGGATCCCCTCACTGGTTCCATCATGGCAATCATGAAGATATACGATAGCACGTTCAACCGGAGATTGAAGGAGAGATTCCTCGATGTATGGAACGGCTGATGCGCGGACCGTTCATCCGGAAACACTTCGACGATGTCAGAATTTCATATCACAAATCCATAAATATGGGTGAAGGTTTCCCCGGCATCTGTTCGTGGAGCCTGCACAGCTCCACGGGATCCGAACAGGTGGAGGATGCCTTGCATGGCCAGATTCGACAGGGAGATAAGGGAGCTCATTCTGGAGAGCCTGAGGGAGTACAGGAAGCAGAACATACCCGACGAGTACCTGCTGGAGCTGGACAGGACCGGGGAGTTTCCGAAGGAAGCCCTGAAGGACATGTACGATCATGAGAAGCTGGGGATCCATCTGGTCCTCATCCCCGAGGAATACGGGGGCCTGGGAGCTTCCACCTACGACGCCTACAGGGTCTGCGAGGAGCTTGCAAGGATGGACCTCGGGATTGCAACCGCCGTGTTCGCGACATTCCTGGGTCTTGACCCGATAAGGGTCGGAGGAACGGAGGCGCAGAAGGAGAAATGGATGAGGAGGGTCGCCGAGGAATGCCTTCTTGTCTCCTACGGGGCAACGGAGGCCGAGGCCGGCAGCGACCTGGGATCTCTCACAACGAGAGCATACCCGGTGAGGGAGAACGGGAGGACCGTTGGATACCGGATAACCGGTTCCAAGCAGTGGATATCGAACGGGGGGATGGCCGATGTCCATCTGGTGCTCGCAAGGGTGGATGACGGTGTGAGCTGGTTCATAGTCGAGAGCGGTACGGACGGTTTCGAGGCGGGCCATCCGGAGGACAAGCACGGGATAAGGGCAGCGAACACTGCAGCGTATTCAATGGACGAAGTTTTCGTTCCCGCGGAGAACCTAGTGGGAGAGAGGGAGGGCCTCGGTCTCTCCCAGGCGCAGGCGGTGTTCGGATACACCAGATTGATGGTGGCGGCCTTCGGTCTCGGGGCGGGTTCGGAGGCCCTGGAGAGGGCCGTGAGGTATTCCCAGACCAGGGTGCAGGCGGGAAGCCCCCTCTCGGAGAAACAGGGATACACCCACAAGCTCATAGTACCGCACGCCGTGAAGCTGGCGGCAGCAAGGGCCTACATAGAGATGATAGCGGAGAGGCTCGATGAGGGGACGGAGGAGCTGCAGACGGAAGGGGCCATCGCCAAATATTTCGCCACGAATGCCGGCAACGAGGCCGCCGATGCTGCCATACAGGCGCTGGGGGGATACGGCTACGTCAGGGAATACATGGTGGAGAAGATAAAGAGGGACGTGAGGATCACCCAGATATACGAGGGAACCAACGAGATAATGGAGATGACCATCGCCAGGAACAGGTGGCAGGACCATCTCAAATCCAGGTCCACATACTATCACGATATGTCAAGGAAGCTTTCCCATCTCCACGAGAGGGACCCGGACGTAGGAGCCGAGGTCCTGTCGCTGGGCCTGAACGCCCTCAACGTCATCTTCGAGAGATGCAGGCAGCAGAAGCTCACCCGCAATCAGCACGTGATGTTCAAGCTCGGGGAGCTCGCGGCCGAGGGTGAGGTGGCCGTGGCATTCTGCGAGACCGCGTCCAGGGACTCATTTTCCGAGGCATTCCCCTACAACAGGGAGACGATGAGGGCAATGGCACGGATAATGGCGAGACAGACATCGCTGAAGATTGTGCACCAGGGAACAGCGCTGATAATGGGTGCGGGCACGGGCGGGGCGGCATCACTTCATGAGGAGATGAGGGTAGACAAGGTGATGGAGAGGATGAAGGGTCAGGTGCCGGACATGGATCTTGTGGCCTTCAAACTGAAAGAGGTGTTCCGAGCGAGGTAGGAGGTGAATGGAGAATGAACATAATCGTTCTTATAAAACAGGTTCCGGACACGACCGAGGTGAGGATAGATCCCAAGACGAACACCCTGATAAGGGAGGGTGTGGAGTCGATAATGAACCCCTACGATCAGTATGCCCTTGAGGAGGCCGTGAGGCTCAGGGACAGCATCGAGGGTTCATCGCTCACCGTCATTTCCATGGGGCCTCCCCAGGCGAGAAAGGTCCTGCTGAAGGGTCTCGCGCTGGGCGCGGACAGGGCCATACTGCTCTCGGACCGTGCATTCGCCGGATCCGACACCTGGGCGACCTCGGTGGCCCTGTCGGGGGCCATCTCCGCCATCGGTGATTACGATATGATATTCTGCGGACTGCAGGCGATCGACGGGGACACTGCCCAGGTCGGTCCGGAAACGGCGGAGCTGCTGGACATACCCCAGGTGACATACGCGGAGAAGTTGGAGCGTGGAACGGACGGGTCCGTCATCGTCCACCAGCAGATGGAGGACGGAAGGAGGATGGTCTCGTTGAAGACTCCCTTCCTGGTGACCTGCATACCTCCCCCGTCCTACCGACCGAGGGTTGCGGCCTTCAAGGGCATTCTCGGTTCCCTGAAGAAACCCTACGACGTCTGGGACGCGAAAAGGATCGGTATCGATACGGGCAGGCTGGGACTCGCCGGCTCCCCCACTCAGGTTTCAAGGACCTATTCCCCGGAGCCCAGGGGAGAGGTCAGGATGTTCAGGGGTGACACGGCGACCCTGGCCGCCAGACTGGTGAGGGAGCTCATCGGCAGGGGTGTCGTGGGAGGGGGTGGTTCCTGATGGGGATAGAGATCATTGAGGAAAACTGTACGGGCTGCGGGATGTGCGTGGGCGCCTGCCCCTTCGGTGCCATAACCATGGTCTCCGGAAAGGCTCGCATAGGAGATGCCTGCACGTTGTGCGGGGCATGCGTGAAAGCATGCAGGTTCGATGCCATACATTTCGAGAGACCGGAGGTGAAGGATGTGGACCCCTCCCTCCATTCCGGTGTATGGATATTCGCGGAAACGAGACAGGGGGAGCTTGCAAGGTCCGCACTGGAGCTTTCGGGCAAGGCCGCGGAGCTCGCATCCGCTCTCGACGAGAAGGTATCGGCTGTCCTTATCGGTTCCGGCGTCGGGGACCTTGCCGCGACGCTCGGGGAACATGGCGTGGACCGTGTGTTCCTCGCGGACACGGGAGAGATAACCCATTATGACACGGATCTGTACTCATCCGTGATCACGGGACTAGCCAGGAAGCATCGTCCCTCGGTAATTCTGTATCCCGCTTCCCATATCGGGAGGGATCTGGCTCCCAGGGTGGCTGCAGCACTGGGGATCGGTCTGACCGCGGACTGCACATCATTGTCCATTGACGAGAAGCGGCAGCTGGTCCAGACCAGACCCGCTTTCGGCGGGAACATCATGGCGGACATTATTACCCCTTACCACCGCCCGCAGATGGCCACTGTCCGACCGAACGTTTTCAGGCCGCTGCCCCCGGAGCCCGGCAGGGGGACGGAGGTTGTGGATGTCCCTGTCCGGGCGGCCCCCTCATCACTCAGGATGAAGGTGCTGGAGGTCGTGAGGACATCGCAGGAGGGGCATGCGGACATCACAGAGGTGGACGTGATAGTATCCGGTGGAGGCGGGATGAGATCCGCGGAGAATTTCCGCATCCTCGAGGAGCTGGCCGAGGTTCTTGGAGGTGCCGTGGGAGCTTCGAGGGTGGCGGTGGATTCGGGGTGGAGGCCGAGGTCGGACCAGGTGGGTCAGACGGGGAAGACCGTATCCCCGAAACTGTACATCGCATGCGGGATATCGGGCAAGGTCCAGCATCAGGTGGGTATGAAGGGGTCCGAATGCATAGTCGCGATCAACAAGGACCCCGAAGCCCCGATATTCAAGATAGCGGACATGGGCATCGTTGGGGATCTGTTCGAGATAGTCCCGGCCCTCACCAGGGAGTTCAGGGAAGCTCTGAAGGGTCAGTGATCGGGTGGAGCATCCGTTCCGCTCCCTTCCGTTTCCCCCGTACCGGAGGAAGGCCCTTCGAGCTCCTCCTCGTCAATTCTTCCCGTGATATGCAGGTATATCATGAGCGCCAGGATGATCAGGACGGCACCGATGCCCAGGGAGATGAAGATGGCGACGCTTCCGATGCCTTCCTGTTTCTCACCCGTGGCGTTCCCCGATGTCCCCTCATCGTCCTCCCGGACAGGGAAGATGATGCTGACGGGCTCCGTCATCGGAGATTCTCCGACACCGTTCACGCATGAGATGGCATACGTGTAGGAGCTCCCTTCCACAACAAGGGTGTCGTTCGCCATGAGCGTCCCGGGGTCCAGCTCCATGAGAAGTGCGAGCCGGGAACCGTTGACCCCCTTGTACAACAGGTAACCGGTCAGGTCCGACCCGCCGTCATCCGCGGGGGGGATCCAGGAGATGATGAACCCGTTTCCCGTCGTCGAGATCCTGAACTCGCGGGGCGGGGAGGGTATTTCCGGGGGGCGGGGGATGGTGATGGACAGGACGCTGCCGGGTTGTGACACTCCCCTCTCATTGCTGGCGATGACCCTGTAATGGTATTCCGTTCCGGGAACGACGGACGTATCGTTGTATGACAGTTCGGTGGCGGTTCCGAGAAGGGTGAAGTTGCCTGACCCCGTTCTTCTCTGGATTATGAACCTGTCTGGAGGGAACCCGCCGTTCTCCTCGTTCTCCGTCCATGTGATAACAACGTGATCGCCCGCCATCACCACATCGAGGAGGTGCGGGGGCCCCGGGGGCCCTCCCGGCACCGCGCTGACCGGTTCCGATCTCACCTCCTCCATCCCGCTGCCGTAGAGAGCCGCGGCGATGTAGCGGTAGAGGGTCCCGTTCGCGACATCGGTATCGTTGTAGGAGAACTCGTCGGGGCGGAGCAGGGCGATGGGTTCGGGCTCTTCCTCCCCGAATGCGCGGAGCACACGGAAGCCGGTGAGGTTTTCCGGAGCTTCCGGGGAGATCGACCATTCGATCCGTACGTATCCCGCTCCATCCTGAACGGAAACGATCACGGGGGCAGGTTCGCTTCCGGCCGTCCCGGGAAGGAAAACCGCTGTCATGAGCAGGAACATGACGGGAACCGCCGCCCGAAAGAGAGCATTCCTTCCCGTTGTAAGCAATTCCTCACCCCCGCTTCATGATCCTTGCGAAAATGAATATTATCGAACCCAGGACCAGGATGATCCCGAGGAATAGAAGAACGAGGGAAAGGGAGGACCCCCCTTCTTCCCCGGAAACGGGGGAAGGGTGGGAGCCCGCATCCCTGGGGTCCGTGTAATCATCATTTCCGCCTCTACCGTCGCTGCCCCTGTATTCCTCCAGGTTGGTGAATCCGTCCCCGTCCGGGTCCAGCCCGGAATCGTCAACGAGGAGGTCCGTCCCCATCATGTATTCCCACCAGTCCGGCATGCCGTCGTCGTCCGAATCCGTTGTCAGACTCACCACACTCACTGTCACTTCGCCGACCGCCTCGTTTCCCAGGGAGTCAACGGCCCTGACGCGGACCGTTCTTTCCCCGGGCGGAAACGCTTTCGTGTCTATCATCTCATCGATGTTGAGGGGCCCCGTTCCGTAAATGGACCTTATCACCCCGAGCCCATCGGCGGAGATCTCGACCTCTTTCAGTCCGCTCTCGTCGAACACGGACCCCGTGAGCCGGAGATCCTCTCCCTTGAGGACGAGTTCCGGGACCTCACCTAGCTCTATCGTCGGCCCCGCGGGGTCGAAGAAGAGGTTGAGTTCGAGCTCCCTGCTGTTTCCCACCGTGTCCTCCGCATGGAGGGTGAGGGTGACCTCGCCTTCCGGAAGTTCGAGACCCTCGCCCAGGTACAGCTCGAAGGCCCCTCCCGACACGGCATCGGCAGCGTCGAACGGTCCGAGGCTCCCGAGCGACCACCTGAAGGAGCCGATCCCGTTCTCGTCCTCCAGCTCTCCTGTGATCTGTATGGGGTGGTGAGGTCCGAACAGCCGTCCCTCCTCAGTTCTGAAAATGATCCCGGGTGCCGTGCCGTCGATGATTATCTCCCGATCCACGCAGAACTCGTTCCCGGAAGGGTCCAGGGCGGTAACGGATATGGTGTGTGGTCCGTCCTGAAGGTATGCCTCGTTGGTCCCCATATCGTGGGAGAATGAACCGTCCGGACGTATCGAGGATGTTATGTCCATGGTCCTCCCCCCGTCCACCGAAAGCATCAGTCCGGAGACCTCGATGTTGTCGAAGACCTCCCCCGTGAATGTGACAGGTTCTCCCTTGCGGACGAGCATCCCCGATTCCGGGGAGCTGACGGTCAGGATCGGGGGTTCGGACTCACCTATCCTGAGGGATACGGAAGCTTCCCCGAAGTTCCAGGACGTGTCCATGGCATGTATCGTGATCGAATGATCACCGTAGCCAATCTCGTAAAGGTCCAGTGTAAGGAACCATTGATTCCCTGCGGGAACCTTGATGTTCCCCTCCACATCCGTTCCGCCGTCGAAGGTGTAGAACAGCTTCTCGATGGTCCCGAAGTCCTCGACGGAACCACTTATGGTGATCGTCTCATCCACGTAGTAGGGCCCTTCCGGGATATCGAGAATCTTCACATCGGGAGGTCTGGTATCCACCATCACGACCCCGATCCTCGAGAAATGTGTGTGATTTCCGTCCGTGGCCATGGACCACACCTCCAGCTCACCGAGCGGGAATCCGATCGTTGGAACATCGAGCGTCCAAGAGTAGTAATGCGGATCCGCTTGGTGAAGCTCGGCCGGCATCCAACCGGTGATGTTCCTCACCATGACCTGCACATCGTCGATCCCCTCGCTGCCGTGTGCGATCCCCGAGATCTCCATGGGGTCCCCGATCTCGAATTGAGCGCCGGGGTCCATCATGAAGGTCGATTCGACATAGCCCCATACATCAACCGTGACGTTCACGGTCTTGACGGTCCTCTGGGAGTATCCGTTCCACAGGACCAGATAGTACGGTTCATAGTTCCAGAGGGTGAATTCCACCTGGTCTCCCTCCACCCGCTCCCTGTAGTAAGGTGCAACGAAGGGGCCGCCCATGGAATATGCTCTCATCTCATCCTGATCCAGTATGAAGGCCGTGATGTCCCCGCCGGGACCCCTGTCCTCGAATGTATCTCCCGTGAACGCGTTCTTTCCCCTTGTGATGTGGTCCTTGACCCGGTACGTGATGTTTGCCTTGAAGGCGAAATGCCCGGAGTTCCCTGTGGGAAGGGGGGTGTATTTGGGGGATTCCGCCGATTTGGGCAGCCTGAAGGATACGCTGTATTCCGTTCCCGCGGAGGTGTTCATCGCTATCTCCTTGGGTGCCACGTCACCTGTCAGGGGGTCATTTCCCAGCTCCCCGCCGTCGGCCGTTCCCCAGTAATTTCTTTCATCCCCGAGCATGAACGTGAGCTTTCCGGTGTGGTCGGTCGTTGCGAAATTAGTGGTTGTCTTGAGCTCCTCCACATAGTACATCTCGGTCTTGATCTCCACGAGGGCGCCGTCCGCGGGAAGCCCCCTCTGGTCCGTCACCGTGACATCGAGAGGGCACACGTCCGTGTATCTGGATGTGACATCCCAGGTCCATCCGTCTCCGCGCTGGTTCCACACGGAAGAGAGTGTCTTGCCCCATCCCTGCTCGTAGATATACGGCCTGTCGTAGGTTCCGTCCCAGTGCACCCATCTACCCTTCCAGAATTCGTTCCACACATGGTCCTCGGCGTTGTTCGATGTCGGAACGATGGGCAGCAGCGCCGCTCTCCCCGCAGCGGACCTCATGTCCTGATGCTCCCCGCATCTCCCGATCCCCTTCTGGTAGATCCTCACGGGTTGATTGGGCCTCTCGTTGTCCGACGTGAACGTCATGGATTCCGATATCCACGTGTTCACGGCCCTTATGCCGTCCAGGAAAGTGGTCGTGGAGTTCAGGAGGTCCGGAAGAAGCGGCTGCCCCGTCTTGTTGTGCACGAAGAACCAGTCCCTCCAGAACTTGCCACGGGGCGGGGGGACGCCGTAATCCCTGTCCCTGGGAGAGTCCTCGACGTAATTGTAGTCGGGGTCCACATAGGTGGGGAGCTCGTCTCCGAGATCCGGGTGGACTACATACCAGTAGTAGATGTCCCTTGGGAGCTCGAGGGGGCCCTCCTCGGTATTGTAGACGATGGTGGTGTAATCGTCCTTTTCCACGATTGTGGCGTACGGGACAAGCTCGTCATGGGCATAGACAAGCTCCGCATTGTCCTTGATTATGGAGGGGAAGAAGTATTCGTTCATTATGGTCTCTCGGGAAAGGTGGGCCGCCACGAATGCGATCTCGTCCATCGTCCTGTTGCCCTCGTCATCCAGTATGAGGTTCGCAAGGGTCACGGCCTGATCATGGGGAAGCACCCTGAACTTGAGCTGAAGGTCATCCCTCAGCCACCCCGGAACCACGGAGAGAGCCTCCCTGCACTCGGGAGGGAGCCCGACCCTCTGTCCGGGGGACGGCAGGGTCCCGCTTCCGCCGTCCATGAGCACGGAGTTCGAGGAACCGGGCATTATCTGCATCTCGAAACTGTAGCTGTTCACCTTGGACCAGACCGGACCGGGGCTCTCTTCGGGCAAATTCCCCGGACTAGCCCCCGCGAAAACCATGATGCCGGGAACCATCAATGCCATGCAAAGAAGGGCCGCTGTTATCTTCCCCATCTGTTCACCTTGATATACTAGAGCAGTGTGGAATATAAAAAATATATCGGGTAAAGGGTGAAACATCAAAGATGTTTTATCCGTGGGCACAGATTATCCGTGGATATCATGGTGGACCGGCCAGAGTATACGGGAATCTTCCGGTACATGGTCCGGAATTTCGAGGACCCCGGGAAGCAGACATGGAAGGAGAGGTTCTGGGTGGATGATCTGGAGAATGCGCAGTACCCCGCTCTCGAAGGAGCGCCCGCGGACGAGACCGTGCATTTCGACACCCCGGAGGAGGCGGCATCGGTGATAAGGGAGTTCGCCGCTGCCGCGGGGGCGGATATGGTGGGGTTCACCAGGGTGACCCCGGAAATGGTCTTCAGGGGGGCCGACGTGAAAGGGGAATACGCCATTTCCCTGGGTATCGAGATGGACAGGGAAGCCATCTCCACGGCTCCCGAGGCGCCCGCGGGGGTCGAGGCATTGAGGGCCTACTGGAGGCTGGGAAGAATCGTGCTGGACGTTGCCAGGTTCGTAAGATATCTCGGCTATGGGGCCCAGGGCCATCAGGTGAGGACGTTCCTTGCCGACCCGCCCTCGATACTTCATTCCCTTGCGGCCGAACGTGCGGGTCTCGGCGAGTTCGGGAGGCTCGGCATCCTTGTGACACCCGCCTTCGGGCCCCGGGTGAGATTCGGAACGGTGACCACGGAACTCCCCCTCCCGGACGATGGTCCCCGCCCCTTCGGGGTGGATGAATTCTGTTCCCACTGCACGATATGCATGGATGCCTGCAGGGGCAACGCCATTCCCGCGGGAAAGAGCGAGGTCAGGGGTGTTCTGAAGTACACGATAGACCCGTACAGGTGCATACCGGAATTCGCGAAATATGACGGTTGTGCCGTATGCATTTCCGTCTGCCCCTTCAACAGGAGGACCGAGGAGATGGATTGGTTCCTGGAAGGGGTTCGAAAGCTGACAGGGAAGTGACAGCGGGACCCGCGGGGGCTCCCTGCGCCCCCTTCTATCCTTGCATAATCCCATATCTTATAACTTTAGTCCATGGCAACCTCTCTCTGCATGTACTATGTGGTACCTGTCATCCGTGCCCGGCATCTTTATTCTTGATAATTCACTCCATGATATATTTATGTTAATGAATGGGTCAAAAAGAAAGTACAAATATTTCACTTTTTATTCGTCAATAAGTAAAAAAAAGGAGATTTCGGTTGGATATTGAAACATTAATTTTATAAACAAAATAACATTAAAGGAAAATGCACCTTATCGATTAAGTGAAGTCGACTTCGTCGAAAACACCCGGAGGATCACCTGATGAGCCCTGATACCGTAAAAACGAACGTGGGGGAAAGAGAACTGCTGCTCTATATCATGCCCGATGATGGTTCACCGGATAGATGCAGGGAGGCCGCGAAGAGGGGAATACTGCCCGTCATCGACCTGGAATACATCGACGTCGAGGGACTGGAAAAGGTGCTCGGTTCCATCGGCTCCATCGATGTGAGGTTCGGTGTCAGGCTGGATCCTCTGAGCGAGATGATAGCCTCCCTCATGACCGTGGAAGGTTCGGGGCAGCTATCGGCTCTGGTATCCCTCTCCAAGGAGGGACTCCCGGAGATGGTGAGGCAGGGGGTGTATGACACCGTGCATCAGATGGAGCTCAGGGTCTATCAGGAGGTGTGCAGCTCAGGGGAGGCGGAGGACGCGGCGCGCCTCGGTGCCGACGGGCTGATACTCAGACCCTTCGAGGGAGGGGGAAGGGTGTCCTCCATGAAGATCGGGGAGTTCATTTCGGCCTGCAGGGGAAAGACAGGAAGCGTCCCCCTCCTTGCAAGGGGAGGGTTCAGGCTGGACGGGGAGCTGCCTCCGGAGCTCGACGGCCTGGTGCTCGATCATGAGGTGCTGGGTGCGGATCATCTGCCGGAAGCGGTGAAGAAGAGACTTGAAGAAAGCGAGGACGTGTCCGTGATCACCCTCCTGAAAGATATCGACAGGACGATGAGGTTCATTGCCGGTCCCGGGGAGAGGAACAGGATGAATTCCCTGATCTCGGAGCTCAGGGGAGCCGGCTCCGAGCCGAAGGAGATATACAAGGCCGTGAAATCCGAGGTATCGTCCCTTGTGTCGTCATCATTGAAGGGCGGGGCCTTTTTCTTCCCCGGAGGAGAGGGAGCCCTTGAGAAGGGAATGCCGTCCGTGGCCGACCTTCCGGAGCTCGAAGGAGGTTCACCCCCGTCTGAAGAGGTCGGCGAGGGGGAGGATGACGGCGAGGTCCTTGTGGACGGCCGGCCCGTACCTCCCGATTATCACGACAGGTCGATCGCCATTGTGGGAATGGGGACGGTCTTTCCTAAGGGGATCGGGAAGGACAATTTCTGGAAGATGGTGCTCGACGGCGTCGATGCATGCATAGAGATCCCCAGGGAGCGGTTCGACTGGAGACTCCATTACGACCCGGATCCCTCGGTCCCCGACAAGATATACACGAAGATAGGTGCCTTCGTCACGGACCTCGAGTTCAATTCGTTCGAGTTCAAGATACCCCCGAAGGTGGCGGAGCATCTGGATTATTTTCAGCGCTTCGGCCTGATAGCCACGAAGGAGGCCCTGCAGGATGCGGGCCTGCTCGACAGTCCGGACCTTGACCGGGAGCGGGTTGGGGTCATGGTCGCCAATTCGGGCGGGGGTGAGTTCAGGGACTGGGCTTCGACAAGGGTGAACTTCGAGGAGATACATGACTGGATGAAGCAGACGGAGGTCTGGTCCAAGCTCCCCGATGATGTCAGGAGGTCCCTCTACGAACAGACCCGGAAGAAGCTCAACGAGAGTCTTCTGCCCATAACCGAGGACACGATGCCCGGCTCCCTGCCCAATATAGCTTCGGGCAGGATCGCCAATGTATTCAATTTCAGGGGACCGAACTTCATCACCGATGCCGCATGTGCATCGGCGCTCTCGGCCATGTTCTCGGCAAGGAACAGCCTGATCCTGGGGCAGGTGGATGTTGCTGTCTCCGGGGGACTTGATTCCCTCATGGCATGCCACGGATTCGTCGAGTTCTGCAAGATAGGAGCCCTCACACCGGACGGTTCGAGACCCTTCTCCGATGGTGCCAACGGATTCCTCATGGGAGAAGGGGGCGGGATACTGATCCTCAAGAGACTGGAGGATGCGGTGGAGGCCAACGACACCATCTATGCAGTCATAAGGGGTATCGGCGGCTCGTCGGACGGGAAGGGCAAGGGGATCACCGCGCCGAATCCCGAGGGGCAGAAGCTTGCTGTCAGGAGGGCCCTGGAGGACGCGAACGTGGACCCGGGGACGATATCGTTCATAGAGGCACACGGGACCTCAACGTCCGTTGGCGATGTGGCCGAGGTCAACGCCCTGATAGAGATCTTCGGGGGCCTCCCGAAAGGGTCCGTTGGTCTCACCTCCGTGAAATCCCAGATAGGTCATCTGAAGTCCGCTGCCGGAGCCGCGGGGACGATAAAGGCGGCCCTGGCCATCCACCACAAGGTCCTCCCCCCGCAGATAAATTTCGATAAACCCAACCGCTACATCGACTGGGACAGCTCACCATTCTACGTGATAACCGAGCCGGCCGAATGGAAGAGGATAAGACCGGATATTCCGAGGCGCTGCTCCGTCTCCGCATTCGGGTTCGGGGGGGCGAACTTCAATGTCGTGCTCGAGGAGTTCGACCCGTCCATCTACAGGGCCTGGAAGAGGAGCAGGGAGATGGCCGGAAAGGCGGAAGCTCCCCGGGTTTCTCAGGGGTCCCCGGAAACTCCCGAAAAGAAGGTTATCGTTGACAGGGAGGGCATCGGGGATTACATGAAGGAGCACGGCCACAAGGAGGGAGAGGTGTTCCTCTTCTCCTCCGACAATCCCGTGGACCTCCTGAAACAGGCGGAGGACACCCTCAAGGATGCGAGAGAGAGGATATCGGAGGGGGGAAGGCTCAGGGACGCTTTCAGAATGCCCTCCTACGAGGGCAGGTACAGGCTTGCCGTGACCGCAGCGGACGTGGAGCATCTCTCCAAGCAGATCGAGACCCTGAAGAAGGTGGGGTTCAACGAGAAGGCGCTCATAGCCCTCGCGGCAAAGGGAATATTCGTGGGTGACAGGGAGAGGATCGACCACGGCAGGGTCTGCTTCATGTTCCCCGGTCAGGGTTCGCAGTACATCAACATGTTCCGCGATCTGAAGGAGAAATACAGGATCGTGAGGGAAACCTTCGAGGAAGCCGACCGGGTAATGGAACCGCTCATAGACGTCCCCCTGTCATCAATAGTGTTCAAGGATTTGGAGATGGGGACGGATGAATACGAGCGCGCCTCGGAAATGCTGAGGCAGACCGAATACAATCAACCCTCGATGCTTACGGCCGATACGAGCATGTACAGGCTGCTGGAACGTCTTGGCGTCTCCCCGGATATCGTGATGGGCCATTCGCTGGGAGAGTATGGTGCGCTCATAGCCGCGGGAATAATGAGGTTCGAGGATGCCCTGAAGGCCGTTTCCGCCAGGGGGAAGGAGATGAGGGACCTCAAGGTGGACGACCCCGGGAAGATGGCCTCCGTCATGGCGGGTCTGGAGGAGGTCGAGGAGGTTCTCTCGACAATCGATGGCTACGTCATCCCGGCCAACAAGAACTGTCATGTTCAGACGGTGATAGCGGGGGAGAGCGGTGCCGTGGACGAGGCCCTGGAGAAGTTCAGGGAGAGGGGGATAGATGCGGTGCGGATCCCCGTATCCCACGCTTTCCACAGTGAGGTTGTCGCCCCTGCCAAGGTTCCGTTGAGGAATTACCTTTCCAAGCTGGAGATAAATCCCCCGAGGATACCGGTGCTCTCCAACGTGACGGCGGATTACTATCCCATGGAGGGGAAGCCCGAGGAGATAAGGGAGCAGGTGCTTGACCTGCTCAAGGAGCAGGTGGCCCATTCCGTCGAATGGATGGGGGAGATCGAGAGGGCGTATGCCGACGGATGCAGGACCTTCGTGGAGGTCGGGCCCAAGAGGGCTCTCACGTCGTTCGCATACAACCTCCTCGAGGATGAGGTGAAGAAGGGGAGGGTATTCCCCATCACCTCGAACCATCCCAAGAAGGGAGGCATACAGACCTTCAACGAGATGGTCGGCTCCCTCTGGTCCCTTGGCTTCGATCTCAGGATCCCGGATCCGGACGATGACACCTTCTTCCAGAAGGATTTCATTGAGGCGTTCGACCCCTTCGTCAGCATGGAAGATGCCGGGGCCCCGTCGGAAGAGGGAGCCCCCTCCACCGACCGGCGTTCCGACAGGACAGAGAAGCCCGCAGCGGTGGCAGGGGTGGATGTGTCCACTTTCCTGAGCGAGAATCGGGACCTCTTCAGCGAGTTCATGGGGAAACTATTGGACAGACTTCCGGCAGGCTCCGGTTCCGGCGGACCCAGGGAGGATGTGGACCTGACGGGGTTCGGGACAACCACACCGCCGAGAAAGGGCGGGAAGGTTGTCATATCCGGAAGTGCGATGGGCCTTCCGGGAACGTTCAAGAGGGTGTTCGACGAGAACAATCTCGGATACCTTGCCGAGGGAAGGAACCTCATCCAGCCCCTGGACGAGAGCTATGACGAGAGGTTCATCGACAAGCACATAGTCAGACTCGACAAGAGACCCGACGGATCGGCCGAGATGGTATATCTCGACGACCCGTCGAGGGTTGTCCATCTCGCAGGGAGGCTGGGAGCCTTCGATATAGTTTCGGAGTTCGGCGTTCCGGAAACCCTGGCCGATGTTCTGGATATCACGACGAAGCTCTCCTTTGCCGCGGGTCTTCTCGCTCTCAGGGATGCCGGCATCCCGCTTGTGAAAAGGTATTCCCAGACATCAACGGGGTCCTTCCTTCCCGAGGGATGGGAGCTCCCGCTGGAGATGCAGGAGGACACGGGTATATTGTTTGCCTCCGCGTTCCCGGGACACGACAACCTGTTCCATGAAATGTCGGAATATTACGGTGAGAAGATATCGAAGGCCGTGGGGGAGGAGAGGAAGAGGATATACGAGCGGTTCGGCGAGCTCCTTGCCGGGACCGGGTTGGAGGAGGAGCTGGAGAAGTGGTACAGCGAGGCCTCGAAGGAACCCATGAAGGAATATCATTTCCCCAGATTGTTCATGTTCAAGGTGCTGGCGATGGGACATTCGCAGTTCGCCCAGTACATAAAGGCCAAGGGTCCGAACACCCAGGTGAATTCGGCCTGCGCGTCCTCCACACTTGCCGTCGGCATAGCCCAGGACTGGATCCAGCAGGGCAGATGCAAGAGGGTGATAGTCCTCGGGGCCGATGATCCCACATCGGAGAACAATATCGAATGGCTCGGGTCCTCGCTTCTGTCCCTGGGAGCCCTTACCCCCGAAAAGGACGTCACGAAGGCGGCCCTCCCCTTCGACAGGAGGAGGAAGGGCATGATTGTCGGTTCGGGGGTGGCGGCCCTCATCGTTGAGGCCGAGGAGGAGCCCAGGAGAAGGGGCATGAACCCGATAGTGGAGATACTGGGAACGCATATTGCAAATTCCGCCTTCCACGGTTCCAGGCTCGACATCCCCCATATAGCAAGGTCGCTTGACAGGTTCATAACCAGGATGGAGAGGGAATGGGGTCTGAAGAGGGAGGAGATGGCTCCCGATCTGATATTCATGTCACACGAGACCTACACACCCGCCAGAGGTGGCTCCTCCGCGGCGGAGGTGGAATCGCTCAGAAGGACGTTCGGGGACAGGTTCCGGGATATTCTGATAATGAACACCAAGGGCTACACGGGGCATGCCTTCGGTGCCTGCATAGAGGACCCCGTACTTGTGAAATGTCTCCAGGAAGGCGTATCCATCCCCCTGGCAAATATAGATCCGGACCAGATAGACCCGCAGTTCAAGGGCCTGCAGCTGTGCCGGGGAGGACCCCATTCCAGACAGTACGGATTGAGGCTCGCGGCGGGTTTCGGTTCGCAGCTTGCGTTCATGCTCCTTCGAAAGGTTTGCGGCAAGGAGAGGTATCTGGACAGGAGCCGCTACGAGAGATGGCTCTCCTCCATAGCAACGACCTCTCCCGCCGAGCTCGAGGTGGAGAGGAACGTCCTGAGGTTGAAGGACCACGGAATGGGCTCGCTGATCGCCCACATGGCCGTGAAGAGGGAATCCTCGAAGATAGGATATACGAGGGAGGAACCGCCCACGGTCGATGAGGAGCTGTTCGAGCTCTACAGGGAGAAGGTGGTTAGGATATTCTCCGAGAAAACTAGGATCCCGATCGACATGATAGATATCGATGCGGACATGGAAACGGATCTCGGGATCGATACCGTGAAACAGGTGGAGCTCTTCGGAGCTTCCCGTGTGGCATTCGATCTTCCGAAGGATGAGGGTGTGAACCTGAGGGATTATCCGACGCTCAGGCATGTTATAAGATATGTGATCCAGAAGAAGGAATATACCAGGGTAAGGAAACGGGAGCGGGTGGAAGCTCCGGTTGACGAAGAGCCGGTGAAGGTGGAAGAACCTTCCCCCGAGCCCGAACCGGAGCCGGAGGAGGCTCCCGCCGGGGAGAAGGCGGAAGAGCCTGAGGTGGAGGCATCCGCCGGAAGTGTGGACTGGGATTCCGTCCGGGACAGGGTTGTTGCGATAGTTTCGGAGAAGACGGGTTATCCCGAGGACATGCTGGAGCTCGATCTCGATCTCGAGGCGGATCTTGGCATAGACACCGTGAAGCAGGTCGAGCTTTTCGGGATGGCCCGCGACGAGTTCGATCTTCCCCGTGACGATACCGTGAACCTCACGGAGCTCAACACCCTTCGCCGCATAATCGATTACGTTGTTGAGAACTCCTCCGTTTCCGGAGCTCCTTCGGAAGAGGAGCCCTCTCCGGAGCCCGAGCC
>Ga0164318_10001626_pt1 | contig 20164 bp, 20 predicted proteins | sample GuaBasSedimGuay9_FD_113734 | JGI IMG/M metagenome (GOLD analysis project Ga0164318, IMG submission 113734) | Subseafloor sediment microbial communities from Guaymas Basin, Gulf of California, Mexico - Guay9, Core 4571-4, 0-3 cm | ecosystem: Environmental > Aquatic > Marine > Hydrothermal vents... | reverse complement strand
GAGAAAGCTCTACATGCTGCCATGATTGTGGCTGCCCAGATACTTGTGGAACAAATACCCTAATAACAGGGAAAATATGCCAGGCTGATGGTACATGCTCATCAGGAACAACGCATACATGCAATAGCTTTACTCACACGGAATGCCAAGAAGTAACATGCAACAGCCAAACATATTACTGCACATATGATGGCTCATCATGGGCATGGCGCACATCACCACCAAGTGAATCTGGAAATTGCGATGATAGCCATGATAATGACTGTGACGGCAAAATAGATTGTAGTGATAACGATTGCAATGGCGCATCTTGCGGGCAAGGTCATGGTATCTGTTGCTCGGGTGAGTGCAAGACAGGATGGGAATGCTGCGATGATTCGGATTGCTCCTCAGGAGAGGTATGCTGCGATGGAACATGCTATACTGGAAATTGCTGCGATGATAGTGATTGCGGTGGTGGAGCAAACTGCTGTAATCATAAATGCCAAGAATGTTGCGATGATTCAGATTGCAGCTCTAATGAAAGATGTTTGAATGGTGAGTGCTGTATAAAAGATTGGGAGAGTTGCTTATTCGATAGTCAATGTTGTAATGGTTGTTGTTATCTAAACTCGTGGTGTGATCCCTTTGCATGTTAAAGTTGATAGTAAGTTTTCTACCTTTTAATCCATAATCCATACACTTATCTTTTCATCATTTTCTCCAAATCTCTCAAGCTGAAGCAATAGACTGGCTTTCCTTCATAGCTGTTTATGCGCTTGCTAAAGCTTTTTGCAAATATTGCAAAGATTTCTTTGCGCTCATCGTTATGCCATTGCACATAGCTTGCTTTTTCAGCAAGTTCCTTAATAATTTTATTTGCATTAACCTTGTTTTGCCATTTGCATTCTGCAAACAGAATTTCTTTTGTTTTTTCGTTTATGGCAACTATATCTATCTCTTTATCCTTGTGCCACCATTTATGAACGGAATCAAACATATTAAGCGCTTTTATCGCCTTATGCACTAACAGTTCTTCAATCAAATATTCGAAACATGGACCAAAATAGCTATCAATATTTCTTCTTATTTCATTTTCCACCATTTCAACCTTTTCTATTTCAAGTAAATCTCTATAAGGATAAATGAATTTAAACCAAAACCTAAACATTGGGTCAACAATTTCATATATACCCTTTCTCTTTGCCCCAAATGGAACTATGTGTTTAATAATCCCCAGCTCTTCCATAGTGGAGATATATTTCATAATGTTGCTCTTATCCATTCCCGTTACAGAACAAAGCTTGCCTGTACTTTTATAGCCTAAGGAAATATATTTTAAAAGAAGCCTATAAACCCTTGACTCTTTGAATTCCTCTCTTAGTAATATCAAAGGCTCATCGTAAAGGTTTCTCCCCTTTGTTAATAAATTCGTTTTTATATTTGTTAGCAAGTCTTTACTTTCGTCATAAAACTTTATATAATATGGCGTGCCACCGAAAACAAAATATACCAAAAAGGGGTCCTTAAAAATTCTCGAAATAGTTAAAAAATTAAATGGTAGCAGTTTTAATGTATTTACTTCTCTACCATACAAGGGTGTTCTATGACCCAGAACTTCGCTTTCCATTATAGACATAGCAGAACCGCAGAGAATCAGCATTACATTTGTATCCCTAAGCAATTCCTCGATTATTTTTTGAAATAAAGAAAGTACACCTCTTTTTACAACCATAAGGTATGGGAATTCATCAATAGCAATGACACATCTTTTATGACCTGTTTCTTTAACAAATAACTTAAAAAGCTCATACAGGCTATCGGTTTCTACATGCAAAAAATATTCTTTTCCAGTAAGTCTGTAAAATTTCTCTTTCAACGATTTTATATTTTCCTTTAAACTCTCATCTGTTGCAAGAAAATAAATACCATTCTTTTTTCTTAAAAATTCCTTCAGCAGTTCTGTCTTACCAACCCTTCTTCTGCCATATAAAACAACAAGTTTAAAGCCTCTTTCCTTATATACATCCTCTAAAAACATTAATTCTCTTTCCCTATCAAAAAATTGTGGTAACATAATTATTATACTTTACTTACCACTATTTAAATTTAACGCTATGATTGTTCTGATTGTTTCCCCTAAATCTTTCAAACTCTTTGCAAATATGGCAAAGCTTTTCTTCCTGCTTTCGTTATGCCATTGCACATAGCTTGCCTTTTCAGCAAGCTCCTTAATAATTTTATTTGCATTAACCTTGTTTTGCCATTTGCATTCTGCAAATAATATTTGTTCAGCGAAATGCTCGCTCCGGCGCTAAATTTAAATAAAGAATTCCACCAGTCTATTTGAGTGGTGGTAAACAAATACTAACTCCCTAATCCAAGAATATTAGCCACAGCTCAGCGTTGGCAGCTTATGGATTTATCTTGCATTCTAGCTTTGAAAATATAGGAATACTATTTGAACATAATTCTAATGATATCCCCATCTCTAAGTTCATAATCTGCCGCTATCCTTTTCTTTGTTCTCGCATCTATGGCAGTAACAAAACCCTCTTTTATATCGCTATGTATCATTTCTGCAAGCTCTTTCACTGTTGTGCCCTTCTTTACCAAAAATGCATCAGGCAGTACATTTCCCTTATTATCCGCAAGCTTATTCTCATTAGCAACAGGATAAACAACTATGTAATTGAGTATGCTAAACACAAGCTCATCTACAACCTTTTGCACACCTGTAGAACCATAAACCTTTAATACCCTCTCCTTTATAAATCTCAATGCCTTTTTTTGGCTTTCGTTAAGCAAGGACTCATTTAAGATGTTAAAATCGCTGGAGCCTGGGATGTACTCTATTAGCCCATGCTTTGCCGCCTCTTTTAATGCTAGCTCAGATTCTGCAGAGCATGCAATCATTTTATATTTATTCCTAAGTTTTTCATAGTTATCTTTAGCGCCTAGTATATCTATCTTGTTTGCAGCTATAATTATGGGCTTTGCTACCTTTCTCAGAATACTTACAAATTCCATACTTCCCATATCTGCGTGCTTCATTGCCTCCTTTATCTCGTTCTCCTTTATACCCAAGCCGGAAAGCTGTTGGGCAAGCAATCTTTCAATAGGAACCTTTTCCGCTTCTGCAATCCTTTCTATCCTCTTCAAACCTTTCTCTATTATGCCAAATACCCAATAATCTATCTCCTCTTCCAATATTTTTATATGCTCCTCTGGATCACCATTTCCTTGCCTTCCTTCGCTATCGGTATGTCCAGAGATGTCAACAACCTGTACTAATCCGTCTGCCTGTCTCAGATCATCCAGGAATTGATTACCTAAGCCCTTACCTTCATGTGCCCCCTTAACAAGCCCAGCCACATCCATAACCTTTACGGGAATAAACCTAATACCATTTATACATTTAGAATTCCGAGGGTTACATCTAACCCCGAGCTCCTTACAAACACAAGGATGGGTTACAAATGCAACGCCTTGGTTGGGCTTTATGGTTGTGAAGGGATAGCTAGCTATTTCAACATCCTCTATTAATGTTAGCGCTTTAAAAAATGTCGACTTCCCAGAGTTTGGCACACCCACAATTCCGATCAGCATTTAAGCAACCTCACTACCAACCTCTATATCCTTATCAATAGTCAATAAGCTTAGTTTGTCATCTTTTATGGCTGCTAAAAGCATACCCTCAGAGGTAATGCCTCTTATTTGTATTGGCTGCAAATTAACAAGCACAACAATCTTTTTACCAACCAGCTCCTCCTTTTTATAGTACGGCTTTATTCCAGCAACCAATTGTATTTGCTTTCCACCGATATCCACCTCCAGCTTATAAAGTTTGTCTGCATTAGCTATATCCTCCACACTTATAATTTCTCCTATCCTTAAATCCAACTTCTCAAAATCTTTTATCGTTATCAATTTCCCACCTCCTTACTCTATATAATGAATTAAATGGAAATATATAATATGTTTTCAAACACGGAAAGGTTAGAATATAGCACAGGGAGAATGGAAGAAGAACGGATAATAAAACTAACCAACAAAGGGCATGCAATTGTTGTTGGCGATATCCACGGAAATTTTGAAAACTTAAAAATAATAGAAAGACTTTTTCACGAAACCAATTATATTCTTCTGTTTCTTGGAGATTATATAGATAGGGGCCCAAAACAGCTTGAAGTGCTAAAGAGCATCATAGAGATGAAGACAGAGTATAGCGATCAAGTCTTCCTTCTTAAAGGCAATCATGAAAGCAATATATTAAAGCCGTGTCCGCATGATTTCGATTTTTTGGTATCGGAAAAAGAAAAAAGCTTGTACGAGCTATTTTTTGAAAAGCTCCCCGTGGTAGCTTTTAACAATAATCTTGTTTTCTTACACGGCGGTATACCAGAAATAAGAGGTAAATATAAAATTGGCATGCTTAAAGAAAAGCGATTGGAAATGGAGATTGTGTGGAATGATTTCAATCCATCACTAAGAGAAATGTTTGCTCCGAACTATGAAAGAGACCCGCTTGGTAGGATAAAATACTTCTCGCATGTAGCTGTTCAAAAATTTCTGAAAGATTTGGGAAAGCTAGGTATTGTTAGGGGGCATCAATACAGCTTAGGTGTTGCAAATAAATGTATTAAGCATGTTTGCACACTCTTTACAGCTGGTGGCAAAGGTGGATACGAATGGTATGAAGGCATAGAGCCATGCATAGCCATTGTAAATCTTAGCAGGGGTAATGTATGTATAGAGAGGCTACCAAATGAAAGATATTAGTTTTGCAAAACCATAAAGGAACGAGCCTATAATGTAATCTACTATGGACAGCAAAATAGAACCACTGCCTATAAACAATGCTATTACGGGGAAAAAGAGGATTGTGAAGATGAAAAGAAATATTAGTATGGCAAGGCTTTTTATACTTTTCCAAGGATTGGTCAGGAGCGTATAAGCTGTGCCAGCAAGCATACCACCTACATGTGCTACATGCGAAACCCCATGAAGCAAGGGGGCATAGAGTATGGCAATAGCTGATAGCATAACGTACATCAAGGCCACTATACCCAGAGGTAAAGGAAATATGTAAATGCTTATTATCTCTGTAGGCCTTATGAACATAGCAGCGGCCATAACACCAAAGATAGCAGCACTTGCTCCGACAGCAGGATTTGTTACCAGCAGTGAATGAAGCACACCTCCACTAATCCCAGCTAAAAAGTATACCTTTAGCAAAAAGGCTCCGCCCTTTTCCTCCTCTACAACCCTACCAAAGAAATAAAGGGCAAGCATATTGAAGAAAAGATGGGTTGCTGAGGCGTGTAAAAACATGCTTGTAAAGATACGCCACAACTGAATAAAATTCTCTGAAGAAAGTGAAAGCAAAGCAAAAGCATGCTTCATCATCCCTTCTGGCATAGAAAATACCAACTCAAACACTACAACATTAATCGCCATGAGAATATATGTTACCTTTGCCTTAATTTTGCTCATATTTATTAATAAATTTTAACAATAAATTCTTGATATGTTAAGATTCTATAACACCATGACAAGGCGCAAGGAGATATTTAAGCCGCTAAAAAATGATTATGTAAGGATATACAGCTGTGGTCCAACTGTTTACGATTTTGCTCATATAGGAAATTTTAGAGCGTTCATCTTTTATGATATTCTTAGGAGATACCTCAAGTACAAAGGTTACAAGGTAAAGCACGTAATAAACATAACAGATGTTGATGATAAAACAATAAAGGGTTCACAAAGGCTTGGAATAAGCTTAAAGGAATACACAGAAAAATATACTAAGGCTTTTTTTGAGGATTTGGACAGGCTAAATATAGAAAGGGTTGAGGTCAACCCCAAAGCAACAGAGCATATAGAGGATATGGTAAATCTGATAAAAATCCTTATTAAAAAAGGCTACGCCTACCGTGGCGAGGATGGCTCCATATACTATGATGTCTCAAGGTTTAAGGATTATGGAAAGTTGTCTGGTATAAAACTAAAAGAACTAAAAGCAGGAGCAAGGGTGAAGCAGGATGAATACGGCAAGGGTGAAGCAAGGGATTTTGCGTTATGGAAAGCTTATACAAAAGAAGATGGTGATGTTTACTGGGAAACAGAAATAGGTAAAGGCAGGCCTGGCTGGCACATAGAATGCTCAGCGATGAGTATGCGCTATCTTGGAGAAACGCTAGATATACACACCGGTGGTATCGATCTCATATTCCCACACCATGAGAATGAGATCGCGCAAAGCGAAGCTGCAACTGGTAAAACCTTCGTAAGATATTGGATGCATAATGACTTTGTTTTAATAAATGGGAAGAAAATGAGCAAGAGCTTAGGTAACTTCTTTACTTTGAGGGATTTATTGGAAAAGGGGCATGATGCCATGGCAATACGGTATCTTTTGTTAAGCACGCATTATAGATCAAAACTTAATATAACAGAGGAAGCGCTCACGTATGCAAAAAACTCCGTGGATAAGATAATGAACTTCATAGATACGCTTGATGAAATAATAAAGAGCAAGCAAGATGTAAAAAATGGCGCAGAGGTAATGCAGCTGATTAAAAAAACGGAAAAAGGCTTTGAGAGCGCTATGGACGATGATTTAAATACAAGCCTAGCGCTTTCGTATATCTTTGATTTTATTAAAGGTATAAACAGGCTTATAGAGAAAGGAAAACTAAGCTCTAGTGATGCAGAAAGATGCAAAGCACTTATGCTCAAATTTGATAAGGTTCTAGGAATAATTGAGAGGAAGATGAAAGAAGGAGAGCATAGCGCAGGAAGGAAGCTCTTAGCTTTTCAGAAAACACTAAGAGGTATGATAGGTGATGAAAAGCTCCTTAGGGAGTTCGATGCAAGGATCAAAAAGGTTAAAGGGTATGGGGATGCGATAACCAATATACTATGGTTAAGGGAGGAGTTTAGAAAAAGAAAGCAGTTTGAGATCTCAGATAAAATAAGGGCGGAGATGCTAAAAATAGGCATAGTGATCGAGGATACGCCGGCAGGTCAAAAATGGAAAATAAGGAGATAAATTTTCATTCAATATTCACCACAACCTTTTTTATTTTGGTTCAGAAAAATATAAAATATGGTTGTTAAAAATATTTTTGGAGCGGTTTTGTTCTTAGCTATAGTGATTTTACTTTCATCTGGCTATGCTTTTGGATACCAGATAACGTATATACCCCAAGTAGTGTCTGTAAATTCAAGCTTTATTATGATAGTTGATCCAGGTCCGCAGCAAACCCCTGTAAGGATAACGTGGGCATTGTATAACGGTGGGCTTGCAAACGTAGGGCTTTTCCCTCTCATCAGTGGCAGGGGTGTATGTTATTTTTCCAATACGGATATAAACGCAACCTGCGGCCCCTCACCATTGATGAATGAAGGCAAGAATACATTTCTATTCCATATCGTAACACCTGGGAATGAAGAGAATGAGACAGAGGTAATAAATGCAGGCAGTATAAAAATATCCCTGGAAAATGTGCAGAGGTATGAGAATGTAGTTTATATGTACGTAACAATACCCCACTACGTAACCGTTGATATGCTTACATACACAGTCTATAGGGATGATTTAAGTATATATGCAGCTAACAGGCAGCTTTATTATGATGTCAAGAACGGATGGTATGAAGGTAATATAACGCTAAACCCTGGAACATACTATTTTGGCTTTGTTGCAAAGAAAGGTACAGAGTTTGGTGGGGATTTACTGAGGGTAACAATCCCTGCAGAGGAATTTGTAACCATAGAAAGTGACAAAAATGAGTACTACCTGGGGGAGAGCATAGGTATTAGTGGAAGGGCTAGTAGTGATATAAATGCCAAGCTCTTATTTCCCAATGGAAGTGTAGCATTGAGGCTGGAGGCAAAGATCGATGAGAATAAGAATTTCAACATTGAAATACCCACAAACCCTATGTGGCCGGAAGGTGATTACAAAATAATTGTAGATGAGCCATTAGAAAAAGAGTTATCGCTCAAGCTAAAAAGGCTTATAGAAATAACACCTGCATTTGTTAAGGCTGAGGTGAAAAGATATGACAATTTCTCTTATACAATTAGCATACATGCTAATGCTGCAGTAAATATAAGCAAGGTAGAGATAGAGGGCAACGAAGGTGTAATGTTTGATTTGAGTAACAATTTTATAGATGAAGGTGAAGATGTAAGTTTATTTTTATATGTTGAAAATGTAACTAGTGATATAGAAGGCGTAATAGTTATAAATACAAATTTCTCTGTTAATTTTTCCATACCCCTAACAATATCAGTTGAAGTGGTATCTTGCCCTCCATGTCCCGTATGCAATCAAACATCCCAATTGGTTAGTTGTGAGAGGTGCATCGAAGTTAGTCCAAAAATCCTAACGGCTGAATGCATAAAAAATGAAGATATCTTATTCTCTATACGCATTACAAATAACTTAGACACTACTGTTTCTGGTTTTAGCTACGAGGTTATAGATAGTGGCACAGCAGATAATTATATGGAAGAGCTTGATGAATTTGGTCTCATATCATTTGATCCCGATTTAGGAGAAATTACACTTGATGCGGGCGAGCAAGAGAGCGTGACGCTTAGAATAAAACCACCCAGCGAAGGTACCTATAAGGGTATAATAAAGATATCTGGTGCTAATGGATACGATTACGTATCCTTGTATCTTGAATGCTTTAAGAATATAAGCGAGGAGATAGAATCGGTAAAGGATGAAATATTATTGCTCGGCTCATCTTCAGCCTATCAGAAGATAAGTGATAAATTAGACAATGCTATAAATGCATTAGAAGCAGGGAACTATAGATTGGCATGGGATTCTGTAAAAGAGGCAAAGGCGATGAAAGATATGATAGAGGTAGGGGAGGAAAATAAAAGCAAAGAGGAGGGAGAAGGATTTGATATTGGGTATGTGATTGCTATATTGTTGATTATTGTGATTTTAGCGGCATTTTTATACACAAGATATTCAAAAGCAAGGGTTAAGGAAGAGGAAATTGAGGGGTTTGAGAATTTTTAGGCTATTCTCCAGCCTCGTATTTAACCACGCTGTACACATCATACCCTTTAAGCTTTTCCCTACCTTTAAGGAAACTTAGCTCGATAAGAAATGCGAGAGCAACTACATTACCACCCAACCTTTCTATTAAATCCACAGCAGCTCTTGCTGTTCCACCGGTTGCGAGCAAATCATCCACTATTAGCACGTTATCCCCTTTCTCTATAGCATCTACATGTATCTCAAATGCATCCTTGCTGTATTCTGTTTCAAATTCCTGTCTAATGGTTTTATATGGTAGCTTTCCTGGTTTTCTTAGGGGAACAAAGCCTGCACTAAGCTCATAAGATAGCACAGAGCCTAGAATAAACCCTCTGCTCTCTGCAGATGCAACAACATCTATATCTTTGTCCTTAACCGCTTCCAGTATTTTTTTGATCGCATACTTAAAGGCATGGGCATCTCTTAAAAGCGTTGTTATATCCTTAAACATTACACCTGTCCTGGGAAAATCGGGGATTGTCCTTATCTTTGTTTTTAGGTCCACATCCCTTAACTCCATCCTGTCCATATTACCATAAATCAATATGCGATATATTTTTAAATGTTTTGTGGTATATTATCAATGGTTATGAAAAAAATACTTGAGCGCTCTGTCACCTATAAATCACTTCATGAATTGTGTAGTGTAGGGTTTCTTGGTATTACAGAGGAGGAAGTGGCAGAGGTAGAGAAAAGATATGGATGGATGTTTACGGATGAGGAGCCCAAAGACTTGGGAGGAAGGAATATACCTTCTATAATTTCTGATGTTGTGTGCGATAGTATTATTGATTTCTTAAGAGGTAAAAAGAAAAAGAGCGACATGAAGGCTATAGAAAGAGGATCAAGCTATAGATGGGTAAAGGAGCTTAATGAATATGATCCCGATCGTAAAGATATTATAACTGCGGCCAAATTGTTAGACACGGCAAGGGCAAGGGGTTATAGAGGCGAGCCTAGAATGATAGATCCTGAAACCCTTGAGGTTCCAGATGGTAATGATTGTGCACGTATAAGGCGTATTACCAAGCTTTGTCCAGATGAAAACGGCTATACCACGTTTGATGGTTTAGAGTATAGCGATAAAAATGAGAGGATAATAGCGCAACTTTATGCTGCAACAACAGTCCCGCTCTGAGCTTTAGTTTTTTTCTAGAACTTAGTTTCACAAATCTTAAATTAAAAAATTATCAATAAATAAAATCGGTGGTAGGTGGTATAGTGGTAGGGTTTATTTTTAGCCCGAGATGGTTTTATGGAATTGATATAGTGTTTGAGATATTCATAGCCATGATAACATTTTTGATAGCTAATTATGGCTATAGGTATTATAGAATATCCCGGGATAAGAGATACAAGTATTTTTCTCTAGCGTTCATGCTCATTGGCTTTTCCTTTATCTCAAAGATACTCACGAATTTTAGCATATATTATGAGGTTCTAAAAACCTTGGATTTTGGTTTTATAACAATAACCACAAAAACTATCCAAGTATCAGATGTGCTGTTTAGCATGGGATTTTTCCTCTTTAGAGTACTATTGCTTTCTGCCTTTCTCTTGCTTTTGTTCGTATATGAGGATGTGAGGTCAAAAAAGATAAAAACATTGCTTATTTATTACCTTCTCCTAACAACCTTCTTCAGCCAGTACGTGTTCTTCATTTTCCATCTAAACGCAGCTCTCCTGCTATTCATGCTTTTCATTAATGCATATGAAAATTATATAAAAAAGGCCACAAAATCAAGCAGTATAGTCGCTCTTTGCTTTTTAACGCTTACAATAAGTCAGATTGTGTTCATCTTCTCAGCAATTAATAAGCTTGCATATGTTATTGCTGAAGCCCTTCAGCTCTTCGGCTTTAGTCTGTTACTTTATGATTACGCAACGGTGAGCAGGGATGAGAAGAGATAAGGTTGCTATGCTTTTGGATATACTAGAGGTTGTATATAAGGAAGGAAAGGCTAAGCCAACACATATAATGTATAAAGCAAATCTCTCGCACAAGCTTTTAAAATCTTATATATCTGAGCTTGAGAGTAATGGTATCCTGGAGGAAGAAAACTTAAATGGGAAACGATATATTAAAATAACAAACAAGGGAAAAATATTTCTTTCTCAGTTAAGGAAAATGAGAAGGTTTATGGAATCATTTGGGTTGTGAGGTGGTGGTATGAACAGGGAGATAAAAAGGCTTAATATGAAAGCTGAAAAATATGCTGAGAAACTTGAAAAGGTTATGGAAGAGGTTAGCAAAGTTATTGTTGGACAGCAAGAGGTTATGGAAAGGCTTATCATAGCATTAATAGCAGATGGCCATGTACTCTTAGAAGGGGTTCCAGGATTGGCAAAGACGTTAATGATAAAAACGCTTGCGGACACGCTCAACGCTGCATTTAGAAGAATCCAATTTACTCCTGACTTATTACCGGCAGACATTATGGGAACAAAAATATACAACCATAGGGATATGAAGTTTACAACGCAAAAAGGGCCTATATTTGCAAATTTCATATTGGCTGATGAGATAAATAGAGCGCCCCCAAAAACACAGGCAGCGATGCTGGAAGCCATGCAAGAAAGGCAGGTTACCATACAGGGCGATACCTTTGCCCTGCCAAAACCATTCTTTGTTATGGCAACACAGAATCCTATAGAGAGCTCTGGCACATACCCATTACCAGAGGCTCAGGTAGACAGGTTTATGTTTAAAACACTTATTGGTTACCCTAGTAAAGAGGAGGAAAAGGTTATTATCGATCGCATGACTGAAGGGGTAGAGATAGAAGTAAAGAAGGTTATGGATATAAAAGAGCTTGTTGAGATCCAGAACTTTGTTCAGAAAATATATGCCGATGAGAAGATAAAGGAGTATGTTGCGAGCATAGTTGATGCGAGCAGAAAGCCTGGAGAGTATGGAATAGAGGTTGATGGCTATATAGAGTATGGGGCATCTCCAAGAGCAAGTATATGGCTTATTTTGGCTGCAAAGGCTCACGCTTTGCTCAATGCAAGAGGCTATGTATTGCCAGAGGATATTAAAGCTATAGCGAGAGATGTTTTGAGACATCGCATTATTCTTACGTATGAGGCTGAGGCTGAGGATGTAAGCGTGGATAGTATAATAGATAAGATATTAGAAAGGGTTAAAACACCTTAGGCGATAGTATGAGAGCTTTGTTAGCATTTCTGTTAGGGTTTGTAATTGCTTCAGCGATTTACTCAAACCTTATACTCTTTACCGATGTATTCAAAACAGAGCGAGTTGTAATTTATAGGGAGAAGGGAAGCGGGATTGAGCCACTGTACATTCCATCAAAGCACGGAAATGTTAGTGTTGTTGAACGCACGATTCCCGTGGTTGCAGTCTCTGCTTCAGGGGAGGGTGTTATTGGTACTATGAGTGTTAAACTCATACCGGGAAATAATAACGTTTTACTTGATACCAATCCTTTTGTTGAGACGGATCTGCAATACTCTGCAAATGTTGCCATAGCTGTTGCAAAAATGCTTGCTAAAGATTATGCCTACGATAGAGATTTCATAATATCCTTTGACATAGAGAGCAACCTTATAGGTGGGGAAAGCGCTGGTGCTGCAATGACCATTGCGGCCTTTGCGGCAATGGAAAATAAAAGGATAAGGGACGATGTTGTAATAACAGGGACAATAAATCCTGATGGCAGAATAGGTAAAGTTGGCGGAGTGCTTGAGAAGGCTAAAGCAGCTGCAGATGCTGGCTATAGCGTGTTCTTGGTTCCAAAAGGGCAGAGCAAGATAACATACTATGAGGAGAAGGTAGAGAAAGAGCCATTCGGCTTTGGTATCTATATATACAACCGCTATTACGTTCCAAAAACCATAGATATAAAGGAGATGGCAAAAAAGGAATGGAATATGGATGTTATAGAGGTTGAGGATATAGAGGATGCAATAAAATACATGGTGGAGTAAATGAAAAATGCCAGCAGAACAAAGGAGCTTTTGAGAAATGTAAGAAGGGTGGAGATAAAAACAAAAAGACTTGTAGATGGTTTATTGCAAGGAGCGTATCACTCTGTTTTTAAGGGTAGAGGTATAGAATTTAGTGATGTAAGAGAATATGTGGTGGGGGATGATATAAGAAATATAGATTGGAAAGTCACGGCACGTTTTAATGTGCCATATGTCAAGGAGTTTGTTGAGGAGCGAGATCTAACACTGTATATACTATTTGATATCTCAGCAAGCGGTCTCTTTGGGAGCACAAGGGAGAAAAGATATATCGCTGCAGAGATTGCTGCATCGCTAATGTTTGCTGCACTAAGAAACAATGATAATGTTGGTTTATGCCTTTTTACTGACAGGGTTGAGCTATTTTTTAAACCCAGAAAGGGAAGGAAGCATGTGATGAGACTTATAAGGGATATGCTTTACTATGAGCCCCTTCACAGAGGAACAAGTCTGAGCAATGCCATGATGTTTATCTCAAAGCTCACTAAAAGAAGATGCATAGTGTTCATAATTTCAGATTTTCTAAGTAATGAGGATTTTGAAAAGCCATTGAGACTTTTAAGACATAGACATGATGTTATAGCGATATGCTTACGTGATGTTAGAGAGGTTGAGCTGCCTGATGTGGGGTATGTGGAGATAGAGGATGAGGAAACAGGTGAGCAAATGCTGATAGATACCTCAGATCCGGATTTCAGGAAGGAGTATGCAAGAATTATGATAGAGAGGGACAAGAGTATAGCAGAGGTTATGAAAAGGTGCAAGGTGGATTTCATAAAAATTTTTACGCATGAAAGGTTTGAGGTACCAATTAAAAGGTTCTTTATGCTTAGGGAGAAAAGGATAAGGTGAAATTATGCAATTTGTATTTATGAACCCATCGATGCTAGCATTGCTCCCATTGCTATTATTTGTTTACATATTCATACGCTGCATGCTTAAAAGGAAGAGAAGGGATGCATTAAAGTTTAGCTCAGTTTATGGGTTAAAGGTTGTATCAAAAGGGGTAAGGAAAAGGGATATGATCTTCACAGCCCTTATCCTTTTATCACTCCTTTTTGTTATTATAGCTCTTGCAGACCCCCATATACCCCTTGCTCAAGAAAAGGAAGGCGTTAATGTGGTGCTTGCTATAGACAGCTCTGGCTCAATGCAAGCAAAAGATTATAAGCCAAGCAGGTTTGAGGCGGCAAAAAATGCAGCTAAAATTTTAATTAATAGCTTGCAACCGAAGGATTATGTAGGTATAGTTATATTCGAATCTGGAGCGACAACCGCTGCTTATCTCACACCTTACAAAGAGCGTGTCATAGAAAAACTCAACTCTTTACAACCAAAGGAAGGAAGAACAGCAATAGGTGACGGGTTAAGTTTAGCTGTGGATATGGCAACTTCCATACCCAATAGGAAAAGAATAGTTATATTGTTAAGTGATGGTGTTAACAATGCAGGCGTTGTTAGCCCGGAAGAAGCAATACAATTTGCAAAAACAGAGGGTGTACAGGTTTATACAGTTGGTATGGGTAGCGAGGAGCGTGTTGTTATAGGATATGATTGGCTTGGAAGGCCTCAATATGCTGAATTGGATGAAGCTTTGCTTAAAAAAATAGCTCAACAAACAAATGGAAGATACTTTAAATCCGTCAATGAGCGAACATTGAGTGAAATATATGCTACAATAAGCCAGAATATAAAGAGGGAAAAGGAGTTGGTAAGCATAAAGGATTGGTTTATAATCCTTGCCTTGGTGACATTATTAATAGAAATCTATCTGAGGTATGGAAGATACAGGGTGATACCATGAAATGGAGCATCATGCTGATCTTGTTCCTTTTGCTTATGCCTGTAGCGTGTGCGAAACAGATAAGCATTACAAAAGAGGTAGAAAGCAATATTGTTAGCGTAAATGAGAATGTTGTTGTTATGCTGAGAATAAATAACCCATTCGATAGCAGCGTGTTGCTCCAAATAAGGGACAAAAATATTATAGGAAATAATGGTTATGATATACAATGCATGGAGTATGAAGCTAAGCCTGGTGAAAGCGTGCTAAAATACGAACCTATAATACCGTTTTCCCCCGGGAGGTATACGCTTGATAAAGCCCAAGCAAGCTACACAAACCCTGAGACAGGCAAGCAGGAGAGTGTTGAATCAAATAGTGTTGATATAGAGGTTAAGGGCACGGGGCAAGGATATGCCCAAGGCATTACTACGCTTTATGCATGTAATGGACAGTACATAAAATCAACCTCCTATTCTTATGGGACAAGTACAACCATAACTATAAGTTCTGGGGGTACGCAAATAAATTATCCCTCACAAAGCCAAGGCAATATAAATCAAAGAGTGCAACAAAATCAACTAAATCAAGACATGAACGCTGTAAAGAGACAGATGGAGAGGGAGGTAAGGAAAAGGGAAGAAGCAATAAAGCAAGCGGAAGAAAAAATAATGAATAATTCTATAGTTAGGGATATGCATAATGCTCTGATTGATTCTGGGTACAACCTTACCAACAAGAACATAGATGTTGATACCAGCCAGACAGGCAGTTTTGAATTAACCTACGAAAAGAACGGTAGCAAGGCATGGATAAGGGGAAGTATTAAAAATGGGAGCATTGAGCATGTTGAAAAGGTAACGCAAGAAGGCATGGATAAGGTAATAAAAGGTTTGCTTAGAGACCCCGCATTTAAAAAATACGACTCTATGCTAAGAAGGGAGGGACTTAAAAGAGGTAATATAAGTGTTAAGGGTAATTGGAATAAAAGCAGGGTCGAGGTAAGCTATGAGAAGAATGGGAGAGAGGAAGCAAAGATAATAGCGAAAATAGAAAGAGGAAAGGTAAAAAGCATAATGGTAAAGAGAAACAAAGCCAACTTTGCATATATTCTTCTATTGCCCATAGCGCTTATTATATTTATTATTATTGCTTACTACCTTTACAAACGCCTTAAAAGAAAAGAGCAAAGAAAGGTTAAGATTGAGGTAAAGCAAGTTAAACGGGAAGAGGATTATATAAGCGTTACGAGGAAAATGCTTTCAAAGGCAAAGGGATTGCATGACAAAGGTATGGAGAAAGAGGCTTACGCAGTGCTTGCGTGCGCTATAAGGTTTTACTACGCAAGAAAGCATGGAGTGAGCAAAGAGCTTACAAACGCTGAACTTTTGGCATTGATGAAGAGAAAAAATTATAGCAAGGCTGTGCTTTTGCAATTGAGAAAGAATCTAAATAAGTGCGCACTTGTGGAGTTTGCAAAATATAAGCCCAAAAAATACGAATTTGACAAAATATTTGAATGGGCATTGGGTTGTATAGAAAAGCGATCCACAGCATGTTCATAGCGAGCGATGTTCAGACATTTTTTCCTTGCTTGGCGAGCTTTAACTAAAAGGGTAACACTAGATGGGCATCAAGCCTTTGCTCCTATGGCTTTTTATTCCACAGAAAAGTATTTAAGCAAAAGCTAGAGGTATAGCTTGGAAAGCTTTTCCTTTCATCTTTCCCCGTTCTTATCTTAATACTCTCTCAAGTAAAAACCCAAAATATTTATAAAGGCAGGGCCAATTATAAAATATGAGACGTGATCCCGTAGGTATTATGTTAACATTTTTAATAATTTTCTTATCTCTCATATTAGTTTCTATGATTACGCGTGCAAATGGGGCCAGCATAAAGGCTTGGCACCCAGCTAGGGATATAGAGCCTGGAGTGTTTAATTTTGGTAATAATGAGTATATATTTAGTAATAATGCTGAGTCACCTGGAGAGAGCAAACAGTTAATAATAAGTGATACAAATATTGATGTGCCGTTTATATTTAAGGCACCGGATGGGATGTATACGATACGAATTGAAAGGGGTAAGGGGATAGACCTTAACTTTAGAGAAATAAAAGATGCTGGCACGGTAAATACTCGGGAATTGTGCTTTTTAAATCCTCCAAATGCTCCTCAGTGTCTTGATGGGATTTCATGGATAACAGAGGATGGTGAATTAGATTGTCGTAGTGTGCAGAACTGTATATCTTGTGATTATATATATGACTGTGGTACATTAAAGGCAAAATATTTTATGGGTAGTATAGTGGCACATCAAGCGCAATATGATATAGATCTTAATAATCATAACATAGAAAATGTCACTAATATAGACGTAAAAGGAAGGATATGGTCCAGTAACGGTAACGTTATAATAAGGCTTGGTGCGACTCCACCTTCACCCTGATTGCTTGTTACGAGGCAATAAAATGGGCTGGGGGATAGGAATATAAAGATTGGTTCTATATAATTTTGCATGAAAAAAACTATTGAGTGTCTGGCAAAGGCTTTTGTTGGTGAAAGCCAAGCAAGGAATAGATACACGTTCTATGCAAAGATTGCAAAGAAGGAGGGGTTTGAAAAGATAGCGGAGATATTTCTCCTAACGGCAGAGAATGAAAGAGAGCATGCAAAATGGTTATTTAGGCTAATGAATGAATTAAAGAAAAAGGGCGAGAGAAGCTCGGATAGCATAGAAATTGAAGCCTTGGTTCCGTTAGTTTTGGGTGATACCAAAGAAAATCTCAAGGCTGCAATTGCTGGCGAGAACTATGAGCATACAAAAATGTATCCAGAGTTTGCAAGTATTGCTGAAAAGGAGGGCTTGGAGGAGATTGCCAAGCGATTGAGGGCAATTGCCGTTGCAGAGAGGCATCATGAAGAGAGATATAAAAAATTGTTAAAAGAGGTTGAAAGGGAAAGTGTTTTCAAAAAGAAAAAGGCTGTTTATTGGGTATGCAGAAAATGTGGCTACGTGCATTATGGCAATGAGCCACCAGAGCATTGCCCCTCTTGCAGCCATCCAAAGAATTATTTTGAGCTTGAGTGTGAGGAGTCAATACAAAGAAATAGGCATAGATAAAGACCATGTCTATTCGATTCCCTAGGCAGAGATATAAAGAGCTCACACTATATGTAAGAAAGCAAGGCATCTCAACAAGGGGGCTTTCCAGACATCGTTTTAACAAATATAAATAGAAATATGTACTTTAGGGATTACGTGAATCTTGTTATAGAGATATTATTGAAAGATTTAAAATAAAGAATACAGCCTTAGTAAAGATGTTTGTGAGTTTTGTAGTTCCTACGTTCTCAAAAGAATTCTCTATTCATAAAATTTACAATACCCTCAAATCTAGAAACATAAAGGTAAGTAAAAAGACTTTATATAAATATAGTGATGCATTGGAAGACTCTTTGTTTTGCTTTTTCCTTAAAAAATTCAGCTTTTCTGAAAGGGAAAGCTTGCTTTCCATGCCAAAGGTATATATAAATGATTCGGGGCTTGTGAACTATACAATTTCAACAAAATTTGAAGAAGACATAGGAAGATTAATGGAAAATGCCGTATTTCTCGAATTAAAGAGAAAAGAGTACGAGAGGGAATTATCTGGGCTTTTTTACTGGAAAGACAGCCTGAGCTAAGAGCCTTGCTAAAAGCAAGCAAAGAGCTTAATTGCAAAAACCTGCTTTGCATAACTTGGGATTATGAAGGCATAGAGAGCCTTAAATCACGTGGCTTAGAAAGAAAAATAAGGTTTGTGCCATTATGGAAGTGGTTGCTTAGGTAGGGTTGCAGATATAAGGAGAAATTCCTAAAGCAGAAAAATCATCAATAAAAAAATTAAATATGTACTGCTAATAATACAAAAATTTATAAATATGTACTCTATACAATAAATTATGGAAATAGAAAGGTATCTTGTGGAAAAGAAAGAAGAAATAAGAGGGTTTGAGGTTAAAAAGAGATTAGTAAAATTTCCAGTAACAAAGTTTGGTACAGCTGTAATAGGACCTAGAAGGTCTGGGAAGAGTTTCTCATTATTTAGCTTAATAAAAGACAAGAAAATAAAGGATGAAGATTACATATTTGTTAACTACGAAGATGATGAAATAAAAACCCTTGAAAGGACTAAAAAAATAAGGGTTGTTGATGCGCATATAGAGCTATATAGAAAGCCTCCGAGATATATTTTTCTTGATGAAATACACGCGTTAGAAAGATGGCAATCCTTTGTTTACAGCTTAATAGAAAAAAAGAAATATTATGTATTTATTACTGGCTCTAGCTCAAAATTATTGAGCAAGGAAATAGCTACACAACTTAGAGGAAGAATTATAAGTGTCCCTGTTTTCCCTTTTAGCTTTAAAGAATATTTAAGTTTAAAAGAAGCAGTACCATCTTTTCCTTTATCCTCTTCAGCAATAAGCAATTTAAAGGGTTTCTTGAGGGAATATTTATTGAGCACAGGCTTTCCACCAGTTATCATTGACAAAATGAACCCTAAGGTATTCTTTAAAGATTATGTAAATTTGGTTATTTTTAGGGACATAGTTGAAAGGTTCAGAGTAAAAAACATTTATGCTTTGAAATTTTTAATCAATAGAATCATTTCCTCATTTTCAGCTAAATTTTCAGTAAATAAAGTCTTTAATGAACTTAAAGCAAGAAACATAAAGGTTGGAAAGGCAATGCTTTACGATTATGCTGACCACCTTGATGATGTTATGTTTTCATTCTTTTTAAAAAAGTTCTATTTTTCAGAAAAGAAATCAGCTTTGTCTGTACCAAAAGCATATCTATGTGATTTAGGCCTAGCAAATTATTTGATTGGAACAAAGTTTTCTGAAGATATTGGCAGAGCGATGGAAAATATAGTCTCTATTGAATTAAAGAAAAAAGAACTTGGCGGAGAAATTGATTTGTTTTATTGGGAATCCCATAACTGTGAAGTTGATTTCGTTGTCAAAGAAGGTTTGAGGATTAAACAGCTAATCCAAGTTACTTATGCCTCATCAATAGACGAAATAGAGAAAAGAGAGCTAAGAGCCTTGCTAAAAGCAAGCAAAGAGCTTAACTGCAAAAACCTGCTTTGCATAACTTGGGATTATGAAGGCATAGAGAGCCTTAAATCACGTGGCTTAGAAAGAAAAATAAGGTTTGTGCCATTATGGAAATGGTTGCTTTCCCCTTCAGACTGAGAGAAAGAGTGCAAATTTGAGCTAAACTATTTATTGGGTATGAGATAAAAAATTAATAGAGGATGCGGATGAAACGGTTAGTGATTTTTTTACTTGTAG
>Ga0164318_10001625_pt1 | contig 20171 bp, 24 predicted proteins | sample GuaBasSedimGuay9_FD_113734 | JGI IMG/M metagenome (GOLD analysis project Ga0164318, IMG submission 113734) | Subseafloor sediment microbial communities from Guaymas Basin, Gulf of California, Mexico - Guay9, Core 4571-4, 0-3 cm | ecosystem: Environmental > Aquatic > Marine > Hydrothermal vents... | reverse complement strand
GGTTCCGCTTCAACTTCCTTCATCTTTTTTTCTTCCCCGATGATGTCAATCCTGGGCAGGATGGCCGGCTTTTCAATGTGTATTTCTACAAGAACCTCTTCCTTCTCAGGCATGTCAGCCTGAACGAAATGGAAAAAAGATTCCGGCATACCCAGCAAAAGTCCGTGAAGCCCCAGGGACATAAGAAAAAATAACCCGAATATTCTATTTCCGCCTCTGCCGCTCATTTATCCATCCCTGAAACGGGACCCGTGTAATCTTTACGAAGGTTCTCTGATATAGCGGTAGAAACTGCCAGGGCCTCCGCGCCCGCATCCCTCGCGATATCCATCACATTTACCGCAAGTCCCAGATTTATTTTTTCATCCGCTTTAAGGATAACCTCCCTCTTCTCCATTTTTTCCATCTTATTCTTCAAAGCGTTTTTCAAATCACCGACAGCCAGCTCGTTCTTATTGAGAAAAATTCTATTATCTTCAGTAATAAAAACGATTATCTCTCCCTCTTCGCACGTCCGGGCAGTCTTTGCCGCCGGCAGTTTTATCTTTATAGCAGGCTGCATGATGAAGTTCGCCGTAAGCATAAAAAAGATAAGAAGCAAAAAGACAATATCGATCAGCGGAGCGATATCCAGATGCACTCTTATTCTCTTTGCCCCTTCAAAGTCCATATTCCACATCCTCTTTTGATTTCATGTCCTTTTGCTCTGATGCGGATTTTTCAACTCCCATCCACTCAAAAAGATACTGGACGGCGTCCTTCATCTGAGAAGAAAAATCATCTACCCTGCCTTCAAAATAATGGTAGGCGATGATCGTGGGTATCGCTACCGACATGCCCGCGGCAGTAGTAAGAAGCGCTTCCCAGATACCGCCGGCCAGGACTGCCGCGTCGACCTGCCCATGCAATTCCTGTATTTTTATGAACGCGCGGATCAGCCCGGTTACCGTGCCCAGCAATCCGAGAAGCGGTGAAATATGCGCGATAATCCCCAGATTTCTGAGATTCTTCCCCAGTCTTCTCAATTCACGGGAACCGACCCTGGCGAGTATCCTCTCCTGTTCTCTGGCGGACCTGGGGTGAATATGCAGCCCGACCGCGAGAAGCCGGGCGACAGGCCCTGACGATTCCCTGCACAACTTCTCCGCTTCATGAATATCCCCTTCTGACAACAGCTTTCTTACCCTCGTCAGAAGACCCGGGACGTTCACTTTTGCCCGGCGAAAATGATACAACCGTTCCATACTGATCGCGGCAACCATCACCGAACAAAAAGCAATCGGCCACATCAACAGGCCGCCTTTCAGAAAAAAAATAAACATGCGCTTCTCCCCTAAATACTCCAATTAATACAACATAATATTCTGTACAGATTGCTTCGTTACTTCACTCCTCGCAATGACGTTGATTTGGACACTTATGACCGGTTAACTTCTCTGAAGGTGAAAAGTTCCTCCGGCGGCAAACCCACAACTTTACGCATTAACTCCCTCTTTAACTCCTCAAATCTCTCTCGCTCAGAGGGCGACAGCGCCTGGGAGGTCCTCTTTTGTTTCATCCGGAGAAATCCTTCCGGAAAAACGGCATCCTTTACCCGGACTTCCAACCGCTCGTCCGTGGATTTTCTGATAAAAGTATACGCGAAATTATGAGCATCCCTGTCAGGTCTACTTTCCTCAGAGGCCTCCTCAACCCTGAAATCTCCTCTTCTTTCAGGCCTCGTCACCGCTCTTGCAATAAACTCAAAAGCATCCCGCGCTCCAGGGCTTGTCGACGGAGTTATCATCCTTATGTCGCTTCGATACGGCATTTCATCCGCCCACAATCTTTCAACCGCTGACTGGATCGCGCGATAGGCAAACAGCACGCAGGGGCATATATCTCCGTGATACTTCCCCACATCCTCAATGGATATGTTTATCGGTTTACCTTCATTATTACGGACGGCGATAACCGGAAGATCGGACGCGGCCTTTCCGGCGCCTGCCTGTCCGATATATCCGGAGCATAAAGCATATGCGAACAGTAAAACCGCCGCTGACAGAACCATCAACTTTTTCGCCATTACCTTCAGCAAATCCTGTGCTCCTTTAAATCGTGTTTTTTTTGGGGAGTCCACCCTCACCATTCCCGCTAAATCAAGATTGTTTTTTACTTAAAAAATCAGTTTAACCCTGCCCATATATGTCCTCCCGGAAGAAGCCAGCCAGCCGTCATCTTCCTGCCAGGCTTCGTCAAAAAGGTCATTGATCTCCAGGGCAATTTCCATAAATTCGGTCAGCTTCCTGGCAATCAGAAGGTCCGCGGTAAAATACTCCTCCAGCCTGGTGGTATTCTCCAGATCATCAAACCGCTCGCCGACATACCTGCACTTTAAAGAACAGGTGAGGATATCAGGGTTGTCAAACGTAACCCCAAAATTTATCGTATTCTGGGCCTGATCGGGCAGCTCGTTCCCTTTATAATCGCCCGCGGTATACGGATACCCGAGAGCCGCCCCAGGAGGGTCGTTAAATTTCTTTATCCCGGTATATAAATAGGTATAATTGGCGAACAGGGATATATCCCCGAACACCTTATACTCTCCTTCAAGTTCCAGCCCGGAAGTAGCCACTTTGTCAATGTTCGACCATCTATACGTCTTCCCGCCGACAGCGGTCCTGAAAGACGTTTCCATCCAGTCTGTTATGTCATTATAAAAACCGGTCAACCGAACCGTAGCATCATCCCCGATCTTCTGGTCTATGCCCGCCTCGTAGGCGATCACATACTCGGGTTTCAGGTCCGGGTTCCCTTCGTTTGTCTTTCCAGGAGGACATTCCGTGGTCGCGTACAGAGAATACAGGTAAGGCATATGGAATGCCCTTCCGATCGAACCCCTTAACGCGGTGGAATCTGTTACGTGGTATACGGCGCCTATCCTCGGATTAAACGCGGCATCGGTCTCTGAAGGATAATGGCTGTCATCGCTTATGCGATAGGCCCCTGCCCTCCACTGTCTTTTAAAATGATACCCGTCGCAGGATCTATACCAGTCGCCGCGCCCGCTCACACTGAGAAGTAATTTCCCCAGCTCAATCTCATCCTGGCAGAATATTGAAGCACGATGCTGCTCTCCATAGGCACTTTCATCTTTGTCAAGGATCGGCGCGGTGCGGGTCATACCTTTCAGCACATCTTTCATTTTCGCCCAACGGTAATCTCCGCCAACGGTAAACACCTGATCCCCGGGCAAAGGAAAATTCACGGCTACATTAAAACCGGCGTCAACACCCGGCCTGCGCCGGACCTGGGCCAGTTCACCGCAATCTTCGTATCTCTTATGATCCAGATAATTGACGAATTCCTCGTCCAGGTAAAAAGCGTTAACGGCGATATCAAAAAAGTCACCTTTTCTTTTAAATCCAGCGACCGTTCTGTTTCTTTTAAGATCCGTATGATTATGCTCCCTGCCCATGCTTATCTCATCATCCCAGTAAGAATGGCTTATAGAGAGTGAGGTCGCGTCGTCAAAATCGTATACAAGTTTGCCGAACAGGTTATCGTTGTAACGATAATTGTCCCTTTGAGCGGCCTGGAATACCGGGTCGGTTCCGATGTACGGGTAAAAACCATCCGTTTGCAGATGATTATAACTTACAACACAGCCAAGACCTTCAATTAACGGAGCCTTCATTGTTGTGGTGCTCTCCCAGGTATTATGCGTGCCATACGCTTCGTCGACGATAAACTCCAGCTTATCTCCCGGATCCTGAGTGATAATATTGATGACCCCTCCCATAGCGCCTGCGCCGTAAAGCGAGGAATTGGCACCTCTGGTTACCTCGACTTTCTCCACTATGCTGACAGGCACTTCATTCCATTTTGTGCCTCCGCATACCGCGCGGCTTATCGGGGCACCGTCTCTCAGGACAGCCACTGCCCGGGGATGGGAAAATCCCCGCATACGGACAAAAGTGGATGGGCTGGATAATCCTCCTTTTGCACGATCAACCTCGATACCCGCCTGATACCGCAGGATATCATCAACGTAGCGGGCTGTGCTCTGTTCCAGATCTTTCTTTTTGATCAGCGTTACCGACGCGGGAACATCTGATATCATCCTTTCGGTCTTGGTAGGAGAAACAACCACCTCCCCCAGGTCAAGCGGTTGTTCCTGCCGCACCGCCGGGGCTGACTGTTCTGCCGGTTCCGCTTGCGCGCGAACAGGCAAAAACACCAAACCCGCACCGGCTATTAAAAATACTGAGACAATTCTGCAAACCTTCATTTCATTTCCTCCTTTTTAAAACCTATCCTTCTTTTTATTTTATGTCACTACTGTCCGGTTGTCTTTGAATCTGTTTTTCTAACGACTTTAAATACAATAGATTGCAATAAAAATTGCATTAATCGATTTGAAACACAAAAACCTTATGTCATAATCAACACCCGCTAAAATTAAGGGTTACAGAATATCCATTTACTAATTTTGTCAACAACCGGACAGTAGTGACTTTATGTATTTTGTTAATTTGTCCGTTTGTGCCAATCAATGGTGTGAACCCCCGGGCAAGCCGCGGGGATGGACAGCCAATGGATTAAATTATGTTAGTTTTATCTAACTTTTTGGGTAAAAATTATTTCATTCTTCCGCCCTTCTGCCGGCCTCTTTTATCGTACATTTCAGCCGTTTACCGGTTTTTGAATAATGATCGAAACGTTTGAGCCACTCAGGCCTGTCCCCGTCCGGATGTGTATCCACAAACTCTATAAACTTTGTCAAATTTTCGAAGGTTTCTGAACTGACCGTGTGTTCCATCCTGCAGGCGTCTTCCGCGGCTGTCTGAGAATCGATACCCAGGACATCGACCAGAAATCTGACAAACATATCATGCCTTTTCTTGATGCCCCGGGCTATTATTTTTCCCTTTGGCGTAAATTCCACATAGCCGTACCGCTCATGCACGACCAGCCCTTTCCCGGAAAGAACGCTTAAAGCGCTGGTAACGCTGGGTTTTTTTACATTCACCAGCCGGCTTATATCCCCGACCCTGGCCACGCCTCTATCCTTTTTCAACACGGCGATAGCCTCCAGATAGTCCTCCATATTAGAGCTTAACTTCTTGTTCCCCTTTTTTACCTTCACGCTCATTCAAACTCCTCAAATTAGTCTTTGCTTTCTTTGTTAGAGAAGCTTAACAAATCTTTCTTATCCTGTCAAGCATTTTTAAACTCAGCTTTTCAACAAATTTTAATATTTTGGTGCCTTCCAGCCATAATATCCTGAAGAAAATGTTTGGACTATTTTTTAGATAATTCTTTTGTTTATCAGACTTTTGAATATATGCACTGCCAGGGCACAGAGGAAGATTATACAACTGAATACGGAAATTACCTGATTCGTGGGCAGATCTCTCACGTAAGACCAGTACATCCCGCCGAATGTCGCGGTAATATTTACCGAAACCGCCAGAGAAATTACGAGCCAGAGTTTCCTGCTGGCCAGCAGCGCGGCCGACGGACCGACGATCAGATAACAAAAAACAAGGACAGGCCCCGCTATTTTCGACGAAGCCGCCACGGAACTGCCCAGCATGAAAAAATAAAGCATCTCCCAGAGCCCCGCATTAACGCCCAGGACCTTCGCCGATTCCCGGTCCAAAAAAGAGTACAGCATGGGCCTTAGAAAAAGAAAAAAACATACAACGACCGGTATCAGGACAAACGCGATAGTTTCGAGATCCTTTGCTGACGCGAAAAGAAGGTTCCCATAGAGAAGTGATTTGACTCTTTCGAGACTGAATCCGCTTTTCGCTACAAGAAGGACGCTTGAACCTGACGCTAACACAAAAACTACGCCAAGCACAGCGTCGCGGGGAAGACGGGACCAGTCAAACGGATATGCGAGGAACATCACCACCGATAAACACAATGCGCTTGAGAATAACAAATACACCGAGAACCGCACAGCAGAAAGCGGCAAGACAAGCCACCATCGCCGCGTTCCCGAACACCTGGAACATTTCAATGATATTCTCAACCATGTGCCTCCCCTCCTTTCTCGAGGCGTGTATTTTTCCCCGCATACCTTCGCCTTGAAAAATGTTCGTCCCTGGAAATTATCGAAGCACAGCCGTGTTCGACATGACATACCGCATCGATCATCTCTGAAATAAGATCAAACCCGTGATGCACGAAAATAACCGTCTTCCCTTTATGCCGTGACAGATGGAAAAGCCGCTGTATCAGTTCCAGTTCCGACTGCTCATCCAGCTGGGCCGCGGGTTCGTCCATGATAAAACATTCCGCCCCACTCGCAAAAGCGCGGGCAATAAGTACCTTTTGTTTCATGCCGGACGAAAGTTCCGAATAATCCCTGCCGGCATGGTCAAGTAGATCGAATTCCTTTAATATCTTTTTCAGAAATTCTTTCTGTTTTTCTTTCTGCCGGCCCCACCATCCAAGCACGGGATAAAATCCCATAGAGATAATCTGACGGACGGTAACCGGGTAAAGAGGGTCTATTTTTCCCTGCTGCGGCACGTATCCCGGCGGATTCACTTTGAATCGGGTATGTATCCGCCCTGCGACAGGTTCCAATAAGCCGAGAATTGTCCGCACAAGAGTAGTTTTACCCGCTCCGTTCGGCCCGAGAAAAGGAATAAAGCTGCCCCGCGGGATATTTAAAGATACATCGCGCAGCACTATATTCCGGCCATAGCCAACGGTAACGTTTTCACATTTGATCGCAATATCCCCTTTTCTATGTTCTAATCTTCTCACAACCGTTACCTCCCTTCGATAATGCCCGAATTTGCTCCCGCTTCAAGAAACTTACCTATCCAGTGATCCACAAGCTTAAAATAATCATCCGTCCCCGGAGTTCCTCCCACGTATAATGGGACAACGACAGCCTCTGCTCCGGTTTTCCCGGCTATCTTTTCCACACGGCGTTCGTCAAAATAATTCGCGGATAAAATAAGGTGGACACCCTTTTCTTTCATAAGGCGTTCCAACTCTCTGGTATGCCGCGCTGAAGGCGGTATGCCCGGTTTCGGTTCTATCGTTCCCGCTTCTTCCAAACCGAAAAGGCGGAGAAAATATATCCAGTTCTTGTGGTAAGTCACAACAGGAACGCCCCTCAAGGGCAGCATTTCCTTCATCCACCCGCCGAGATGATCAAGCAAAGGTTCCCCCTCAAAAAAGTGTTCCTGAAGAAAAGACATGAGTTTCCCTTTTTCGGCAAGGCCGCATAGCGTTTCCCCTCCTATGATCTCTACCAGTCTTTCTCCATACAGTTTTTTGTCTATCTCATCGAGCAATCTTTCCACATTTTCCAGATAGAACTCTTTACCATCAGGATCATTTTTGATCAATCCGTACGCGATATTGCCCGCGGCGGTCTTCATATTAACAGGGCTGCATGTAACGTGCGGATTCCCGTAAATGTGAAGCCCTCCTTCGATCCTGGACACGATCTTCGGTTTCTCCAGAAGACGCATACCGCGGGCCGCTGAAACATACCCCGGATTCCCGCTCCGCACATGAGTGTTAGCCGACGCGTTTATGACCGTAGGAAGCCATAACTCAAGATCCAGCCCCGTGCTGATCAACACGTCCGCGTCACGAACCTGAGTAACAAAAGACGGCTTCGGCCGGATAAAATGCGCGTCCTGATCGCCCCGCACGAGAGAGGTAACAGAAACCCGTTCTTTCCCGATCTCCCGGGCAAACACAGCGTAATCGGGCAGCGTCGTTACAACTTTAAGCGGAAGTTCAGTTTCGCAGAAAACACCGTTTGAATGAAAAAATCCTGCCGCGTACACGGCGAGTATAATCACCCCTATTTTTTTCATAATAAGTTTTCTCCTTTAATATCTTTCATGTTTGTGAGGCCCAACCGCGAAAACAGCCTGAAGCATTATTCTATCTTCCGGTTCGGAAAAACTCTTTCCGTCCAGATGGTCATATTCCAGCCGGAATTTCACGAAAGGGCTCTGATGCCATGTAATGTAAGGACATATCTGCCATTGATACGCGTTCTCTTCGACATAAGCCAGAGGAGACAGCGAAAGCCCCGCTATTCCGGCATAATCTTTGTCGTCAGGCATATAAAAGTCTCCCCGCAGGCCGATATCCAGAGTACGCGTAACTTTTGCCTGAAGATAACTATACGCGCCCCACGCGTTCAACGTATCCCTGCCGGAATTATCCACCGCTAAAATACCTTTATTAAGCCAGTAGAATTCATTCCGCCATTCCAGATTGCGGTATCTCATATGCCCGGTGGGTTCCCAGAGTACCGTTAAATCCGCGCCGAGAACAGCGGCATGCCTGTAATCCCTCCTGCTGACGACCGCGCCGCCCGAGCTCACATCCCAGTCTCTGTTCCAGCCGAGAAGTCCGGACACACCGAGTTCCAGATAAGTATCCCTGGAAAGGTCACGGTAATTCTTATAATGGCCCAAAGCAGTTGGTATACCCAGTATATTTCCCGAAAAAAGCCGGTCGTTTTCACCGTTAGTTACCTCTAAAACAAGTTCCTGCGACGAATCACCCAGAGGCGGAATTTGCCAAGGGTAAGATTGACGTCATCTAAAACGCCGTATCTGGTAAGATAAGCTTCACCTATTTTAGTCGAACTCGTGGTAACGGGGATCGCCGCTTTAAACCGTGTATACGGATCCATATACGATTCAATATGAATACCAAGATTTCTAAAGTTAAAATCAAAACGATCCGTATCCTCATCAGCCGCGCAGGTATTGACAATATCCCCGGTAACGCTTATTTCCGGATTAAGTTCCTGCAGGGCGAGTCCGCCGTGCGTGAATATCGTTTCTTCGCCTTCTTCCTTATTTTCTTCCTTCGCGGATTCGGACTCCGCGAGGCGCCGTAATGACTCAATGTCTGCTTCTTCCTTCTTTACGGCATATCCGGCCTTTGTAAGCTTTTTTATTTCCTTCTTCAAGACTCTGATGTCCGTCTCATGCCGCTTCTGCATCTTGTCAATCTGCTTCCGCATGTCTGAGATCTGTTTTTTCAATTCTGTCAGCTCATCGCTGTTTCCCTCCTGTGCGCTTTTATCCGCCTTTTTTACACTCCGCTCTCGTCTCGATACCGATTCCCGTGCGGAAGCACCGGCCGTAAACAGCAGAAAAAACGCAATAAAAAATATCGGTATGTATATACTATTATTTCTCATACCTTGCCCCCTGTAACACTTCCCTAACGAAATGCTCGATTAAACTGCTGTACTACTTTGTAACATTAATTCCGGATAGATTGCTTCGTCGTCCGCTTGAGACGGACTCCTCGCAATGACGCCCATTCCGTCATTGCGAGCGTTGCTGAAAGCAACGCGAAGCAATCTCATTTACGCTTGTTTGCTTAAAAAAGAATGTTACGCTGTCTTGCCGGGGGGGGCGCGGGATAATTCCGAGAGGTGAAAATGCCTGGATATCCATCTTTCAATAAGGCAGCAGGCAAAATAAATAACGGCCAGGAGGATCAAAAGCACAACAGCCTGGACAGGAACAGTACATACGGTAAATTCCAGCATACAGGCAGGGCAATTGTGATGATGCTTGCCGTCGAAAGAATGATTATGAGAAAACGGGTGGACAAGAAGAAGAAAAAAAATAAACAAAAATAACCAGAAAAAGAAAAAAGACAGTGTGTGTTTTTGTCCGCGTTAAAAACATATGCCCGCTTTTCTATATGTATTTCTTGATCAAATTCAGCAGTTCTTCGGCTTGAAACGGCTTTATAATATAATCGTTCGCCTTCAATTCCATTGCCCGGAAAATATGCCCGGACTCCCCTTTTGAAGTGAGCATGATCACCGGTATGGATTTCGTCCCGGGTTCGCGCCTTAATCTGTGCAGAACATCAAACCCGTCAATACCCGGCAGGCTGATGTCCAGAAGGATAAGATCCGGCTCTTCTTCTATCGCCTTCTTCAATCCCTCTTCGCCGCTGTCAGCCGGAACGACCTCATACCTTTCTTCTTCAACCATCTCTTTCACCATACTGCGCACCGTGGGACTGTCTTCGATTATCAATATCTGCTTAGCCATTTGCACCCTCCGCAACCCTTGTTCTCCAGCGCTTATTTGCCGCTGAGATACAGCTTTATCTTCTTCGCCAAAAACTCCTGTCTCGGTATTTTTATGATATAGTCGTCCGCTCCGGCGTCGAATGCCCTGGTGATCTCTTCACGGTCATCTTTAACGCTCAGCACAACGACTATCGTATCGCGCAGACGGGCCTCTTTCTTAAGCCTCGCGCAGACTTCGAATCCGTCAATACCGGGTAAGGCCAGGTCCACCAGTATAAGATCCGGCTTCATCCGGCGGGATTTCTCCAGGCCTTCTTCCCCGGTCATGGCGACATCAACTTCCAGGCCTTCTTTCTCAAGGAATTCCTTCGCGATCGCCGCGTCTAAAGGGCTGTCTTCTATAAGCAATACTTTCTTTGCCATATCTTCCTCTCTTTCTATATATACCTCTTAACTAACGTTAACAGCTCCTCAGCTTCGAACGGCTTTATGAGATAATCGTCCGCCTTTAACTCGATCGCCCGCCTGATATGCCCGGTATCCCCCTTTGAAGTGAGCATAACCGTCAATATGGATCCAGTTTCCGGATCCCGCCTTAACCTGTGCAGGACCTCAAATCCGTCGATCCCCGGCAGAGTGATATCAAGCAAAATAAGATCCGGCCGGCCCTCTTTTGCCATCTCTAATCCCTCTTCCCCGTTTACGGCCAGCATGATCTTATACCCTTTCTTCACAATTACTTCTTCTACCATATGGCACACTGTAGGACTGTCCTCGATTATAAGGATTTTCCTGGGGCCTTCCACTATACTACCTCGATAATTCTATACGCTATTTCTTCAAGCGGGACAACCTTATCCACATGGCCTGTCTCTATGGCCGCCTTATTCATGCCGAACACCACCGATGTCTTCTCATCCTGCGCGATCGTTATGCCGCCGGTCCTCTTTATGGCGCGTATGCCTTCACCTCCATCCCGGCCCATCCCCGTCATAATAACCCCGACCGCGTCGTGTCCGAAAGAGTCAGCAACGGACTTCATCATTATGTCAACCGAAGGGACATGACCTTTGGCCCCACCGGTATCTTTGGACAAACTTATTATGCCGTTATCAGTTATCCTGGTATTGTAATTATCAGGGGCAAGAAATACTGTCGCACTTTTTAAAATATCTCCTTCCGCGGCTACCCGGACATCCAGAAAAGAACCGGATCTCAACCACTCCGCGAGCCCGCCGATGAACCCATTCGCCATATGCTGGACAATAAGTATACCGGCATTGAAATCCGAGGGCAATTTGGCCAATATCATCTGCAAGGCCTGGGGCCCGCCCGTTGAAACGCCGATAGCGACTACCTTGGATACGCTTTTTTTCGGGACCGGCCCGGCTGCCACAGTTGAGTTAACCTTTATGCGCCTTACGGGTTTTACGCGGGCGGCGATCTTTACCTTTTCGATCAGGTCCCTGGAAATTTCCTCTATCTCCCGGGTCAGCAGGACAAAATCCATCGCGCCTATACTCAAAGCTTTAACCGTCACGTTTACATCCATATCGCTGATGACAATAATGGAGATCGGCGATTCTTCCATGATCTTCTCTATCGCCTTAAGGCCGCGCATCACAGGCGTCTTGAGCTCGATCGTGATCACATCGGGTTTAAGGATATTGGCCTTCTCCCGTCCCTCTTCACCATTCCTGGCCGTTCCGATAACCCAAATTGACGGATCAGAGCTCAAAATAGCCGCTATCGCTTCGCTCCTTAGAGCAGAATCGGCTATGATCAATACGCGGATCCTTTCACTCATTTATCGTTTCACTCCCCTTTTCACAGCCCTCTCCGGTCCCGCATCGGACGAATTACTACTTCATCCCAAGATACAATTTTATCTTCTTTATTAAAAATTCCGGCATAGGCGCTTTTATGATATAGTCATCCGCCCCAACACTGAATGCCTTCGTTATCTCGCCGGGATTATCTTTAACGCTCAGTATAACGACCATCGTGCCGCTTAAACTGACCTCTTTTTTAAGCTGGGCGCAGACCTCGAACCCGTCAATACCGGGTAAAACAAGGTCCGACAATATCAGATCCGGCTTTATCCGTCGGGCTTTTTCCAGGCCTTCCTCGCCGGTCATGGCAACTTCAACTTCGATCCCTTCCTTTTCAACAAGCTCCTTCACGATCGCCGCGTCTATAGGGCTGTCCTCGATAAGTAATACCTTCTTCGCCATTACCTCCCCCTTTTTTATCCTATCAATCTTTCAAGTATGTCCAGTAGTCCCTCTGAAGTAAATTCACGCTTCAAGATATACGCCTCGGCCCCTGCTTTAAGGCCGCGCCGTTTATCGGCGTCGCCCTCCCTGGTGGTGACGATTATAACCGGTATATCTTTATATAATTTGTCTTTTTTCAGCCTTTCTGTCAGCTCAAAGCCGTCCATTTTCGGCATTAAAATATCCGTAATAATAAGATCGAACTTCTCCTGGCTCACTCTTTTCAGCGCCTCATCGCCGTCACGGGCCACCACGACGGAGAAACCCGCGGATTCCAGAATATTCTTTTCAAGCATTGCCGTGCTCAAAACGTCTTCGGCAAGCAGGATCGTTTTCTGTTTTTTCTTCGCCGGATGGCGCGCCGGCTCCGGCCCGGGCTTTTTCACGACCGCCCCTTCCGCGGACTCTATGATAGAAGGGATATTCAGTATGAATATTATGCTGCCGTCCCCGAGGATGGTCCCGCCGGCGATGTTTTTCAGCTTTTTCAGGGGCTTCCCCAGAGATTTGCCTATTATCTCCTGACGGCCGAGCAGGCGGTCGACCAGAAGCCCCGCCCTCTTTTCAACATACTGAACTACGACCACGGGGAAAAATTTCTTCTCGGATATGCCTCTTGGAGAAATACCGAATATTTCATTCAGCCTTATCAGCGGTATTATATGGCCCCTCACGGTTATCGCCTCTTTTGTTTCTACGGTCTTTATTTCTTTCGGGGTTACCCTGATCGTCTCCACGATCGCGTCGATCGGCACGGCGAATGTTTCCCTCCCGGAAACAACCAGAAGGCTTTCTGTTATCGCCAGCGTAAGCGGCAGTTTCATGATGAATCTCGTGCCGGCACCGGGTTTTGATTCGACCTCGATCATCCCTTTTAATTTCGCGATCCTTTCACGGACCACATCCAGTCCGACGCCTCTTCCCGACACGTCAGTCACATGCTCTTTCGTGCTGAACCCGGGCGTGAATAAAAGCTGGAAGATCTGCTCATCAGCCATCTCCGCGATCCTCTCCCCGGAAATTATTCCCTTGTTCACCGCCTGTTCCCTGATCTTATTAACGTCTATTCCGGCTCCGTCATCAGACACTTCGATAATGATCTGCGAACCTTTTTGATAGGCGTGTAAAATGATCTTGCCGGAAGCAGGTTTATTCCTGCCCTCGCGTACCCCCGGCTCTTCGATCCCGTGGTCAACCGCGTTCCTTAAAAGATGCATGACCGGGTCTTTCATCTCATCGATAATAGTCTTGTCCAGCCGCGTGTCTTCACCTCTTATCTCGAGTTCAATGTCCTTTCCCTTTTCCCGGGCCAGATCCCTCATAGCCCTCGGAAAAGTATTAAACAGATAAGAAACAGATATCATCCTGAGATTCATGACCTCGTCCTGTATATTGGACGTTGAGAAATCTATATTCTCGTCAGCCTTCTGTAATTCCCTGATCAAGGCTGTGGTGTTTTTGTCTATATCTTCCCGGTATCCCGTGCTCTCGGCCAGGGACCTGACCAGCTCGTTCAGTCTTATCTTTGAAATAACCAGCTCCCCTGAAAGATTCATAAGTTTATTCAACCTGTCCGTCCCGACACGAATAGTTTCTACCGCGGCACTGGATATCACGGGAGGGATAGTGTCTTCCTTCTTCGCCTTTCCGCGTTCTTTCATTACCTCTTTTTTCTGTTTTCCGGGAACCTCTCCTGAAAAAATCCTCTCTACACTTCCGCACAAACCTTCCAGGTACGGTCTGTTTATCCCTTTCGCTTCCCAGGTGACCTTATCCTCCAGCAGCCCCTCTATCGTGTCTAAACATTCAAAAAGGAGATCAAAATGGGCCTTCTCTATCATAAAACCCTGCTTCAGCGCTTTCTCAAATCCATCTTCCATCCTGTGCGCGATATCCGTGATCCTCTCATACCCCATCATTGTAGCCGAACCTTTGATGGTATGGGCCTCCCTCATCAGGACCTCCAGAAGCTCTTTACTCGCTGGGGCCCTCTCAAGCTTCAATAGCCCCTGATTGAGCTTCTGGATATGCTCCCTTGTCTCACTCTTGAACTGTCCTATGAATTTCGACTTATCGAACGGCATCTGTCGCTTCACTCCTTTTGAGGCGGAAAAAGTCCCGCCTAGGGGCTATCAACCTCCTCCTCTTTCAAGTTGAACTTTCCCGCCATACCTTCAAGTTCATGCGCCAGTCCGGTAAGGTTTTTGGCCGCTGACTGGGATTGCTGGGCGCCCTGAACAACCTGTTTCATCGTCTCATCTATGTTCTTCATCGCGTCGGCGATCTGTTTTGACCCGCTTATCTGCTGATTTACGCTCATGGATATCTCTTTCGCTCTCTCAGCCGTCTCTTTCGCCAGTCGAACCTCTTCCTCAACGCTGGACATACTCTGCTCCATGGCCATAACGGTATTGGACATCTGGTGCTGGATCACTTCGATCAGCGCGGTTATATCCTTGGTGGATTTCCCGGTAGAATCGGACAGCTTCCTCATCTCATCCGCGACAACAGTGAACCCGCGCCCCTGTTCACCGGCGCGCGCCGCCTCGATCGCCGCGTTAACAGCCAGCAGATTCGTCTGATCCGCCACATCGTCTATTAATTCCGCGATCTGCCCGATCTTCTGAGACTTCTCGCCCAGTAAAGTGACTATCTGGCTTGTTTTTCCTATCGCGTCCTTCATCCTCGCCATCCCTACCAGAACGTGATTGGCGGCCTGCGCGACCAGCCTTATATTATCACCGACCTGCTCGGCGCTTCTTGACAGCTCCCCGGCGGCGGATGTCGTCTCGCTTATCGCCGACGACTGTTCGCTTGCGCCTGCCGCCTGCTGCTGGCTGGCCGCTAATATCTCACCGCTGGACGAGGTCATCTGGCCGGCAGCGTCTTTGATCCTGGTCAGTACGTGGTTTAATCTTTCCACCATTGACCTGAAACTGCTCGCCAGCACGCCGATCTCGTCACTGCTTTCAATTGATATGGGTTTTGTCAGATCTCCCATGGTCACCTCGCCGGCAACACCGGATAACTGTTTGATAGGACCGGCTATTCTGTTCGCTATCAATACCGCCATGATAACCACGGTAACAGTTATCACGAACATAAGCAGCAGCACGCCGTTCCGTAATCTGATCACCGGCGCGAACGCCTCGGACCTGTTTATCTCCGCCATCATCGCCCAGCCCAGTCCCTTCAAATAATGATTATGTCCCAGGACCGGTATCCCGCGATAATTCTCATATATCCATTCCTTGCAGATCCCGGGGCCTCTTTCGACGGGTTTCCTGGTAAATATGTCCCTCACCCCCGCGGTGTCCACTTTCTTCTTCAGCACTGTCGACGCCCTCTCAAACCTCGCGCCGGATCTCATAAGATAATCACTTCCCACAAGATACGTCTCGCCTGTTTTCCCCAGACCGGACCGCTCCCCCATTATGGCATTGACCGGGCCCATGGCGACATACAGGACCACCGCGCCGTGTATCTCGGCATTGTCATCGTAAATAGCATGGGCTATGAACGCCGCGGGTTCGTTATTGCTCGCCGGATAAGGTTCAAAGTCCGCAAACCCGCTTCTCACTTCACCTTCAAGGATCCGCGTTACCAATCCCGCGAGATTGCTGTCTTTGCCCAGCCCTGTCTTAAGATTTGTGCCCAGATCCACTCTGCGTTCGACAGTATAGAGAATATTACCGTCACGATCTATCAAAAGAAGGTCATTATAATTATTGGCCTCCTTATAATTCCTCAGGCTGGGGCCCATTTTTCTGCTGATCGCGTCATACCCCGGTGTCTTTATGAAGTCGGCAAGGGTCTTTTCGCCGGCTGCGGGAGCCGCTCTAAACTCCTGCAACAAGAACGATAAAGAGATAATGGCCTTAACGGAAGGCAGCTGCGCCAAAACATCTATATCGCTGAAACCTTCTTTAAAATAGTCTTCAAGCTGGGTTGTTTTGATCTCAGCCACGGCTGCCAGTTTGGCAAAGGTCTCTTTCTCAAGCGCTATCCGAAAGTTCTGATAGCCCAGGTATCCTATTATGAAAATTGGAACAAGCGCGATCGTCAGAAAGAGCACAATCAGTCTGTCCTTTATACTTTTAAAAAACGTCTTTCCCATTCTCCCTCCTCCTTATTCCAGTGCGTTCATCTCTTCACACCCCAAGATCTTTCCCAGGTCCAAAAGCATTAATATCTCCCTATCCAACTGTATCTGGCCCCTGGTATACTCTGCCAGTCTGCCTTTAATAGTCGCGAGCGGCGGCTGAATAAGCGCCTCTTCGATGTCAATGAGGCCTTTTACCCTGTCAACCAGGATACCCATCAATGAGCCCTTTATGTCGGTTACAATGATCCTTACATCCTCTTTTCCCCTGGGTTCCACCAATCCGAAAAAATACCGTATATCGATAAGCGAAATGATCTCCCCGTGAAAATTTATGACTCCGACGATAAATTCAGGCATATTAGGGACTTTCGCGACGGACGTAAATCTCACCACTTCCCTGGCGTCCTTTATGTCTATACAGTAATTCTCGCCGCTGAGACAGAAAGCCAGTACCCGTATCGTCTTTTTCGCCTCTTTCTGCCCGAGGAGCTCGCTTTCATCGACTTCTATTATCGTCTTTTTCTTTTTTCCCATTGTCTATCCGCGTTTCCGGATCTCAACCCTTCCGTGCATCTCCTCAATGTCTATCTTCTCCCTGTCCGAGAGAAGCGTTTTAATATCCACAATAAGGATCAATCTCTCGCCGATCCTCCCGACTCCTGTAAGATATGTCGCCTTCTTCAGCACCTCATCCGGCGGGGTAATATCCGCGGGGTCGAGCGATATGACATCGCTCACGCGGTCCACGATGACGCCTATGAAATGGCTGTCGCTCTGCGCGATTATGATCCGGCTCGCTCTCTTTAACTCCGACTCCTTGAATCCGAGTTTTTTCCTCAGGCTGACGAGGGGGACGACCTTACCGCGGAGATTGATCACTCCTTCCACAAAATCCGCGGCATCCGGAACGGGGACGGCCTCCCTTACTCTTAGTACTTCATGAACCTGGTTTATATCCACCGCGTACTCTTTATCGGCAAGTTTAAATGTTATCAGGTCCATACCTCACTCGATCCTCTTCTTCAGTCTCTCAATATTATTCTTACACATGCTTATCAGCGTTCCGGAGTTAAAGCCGCCACTATAAGCAATTATAGCATCAGGAACATCTTTTAACAAAACATTCAGGGTATTTCTGTACCCGCGGAGCGCCTCATTCACACGCCCTTCTTTTCTATACACCGTGGCCAGGCTGAAATACGCCAGGGCGAAATCAGCGTCCAGGTAAAGCGCCTTTTTCAGGTTCTTCTCGGCTTTCTCTAAATTCCCCTCTTCCGTATAAATGGAACCGAACAGATAATACGCCGGCGTGAAAAGCTCGTTCAGTTCCAGGACAGCCTGAAGCCTCTCTTTCGCGGTATCCAGCTTTCCCTGATTCGCGTAGATCTCCGCTGCCAGATAATATGTGTCAACGGCGCTGTTATCTATCGCCTGCGCCTTATCTATAAGGGAAAGCGCCTCATCATACCTCTTTAGATGAAAAGCTTTCATGATCTGGACGAGAAGACTTTCTATTCTTTCAGGAGGTGTAACATGCCTTTTTAACTCAACTTTTTTCTCCGCTTCCAGTTCCGCTTTTGATATCTCCTCAATAACCTCCTCCACGGTCCCGGCCGCCGGGCTCGGAACCCCGCCCCCGGGAACAGCCGCTTCCCGGGATTTTCGATAAAAAACACTCTCCTTCCAGTTCTCCATCCTGAACTTATCCGATATGAACTGCAGACTCTCCGAATATCCGATAAAAAGATATCCGTCATCCGCAAGGCTCGAGTGAAACCTGTCCATCAGTTTTATGGTCGTCTCCAGCTCGAAATATATAACAACATTGCGGCAGAATATTATGTCGAATCCCCCGGGCAGCTTTTTATCCATAAGATTTAAATAACTGAAATGGACCATCTTTTTTATCGTATCGCATACCGCGTACTGCGGCCTGCCTCCGGGCCCGGGTTGCTCAATAAAGTACTTTTTTTTGTGCCTTTCGTCCACAAGCATTATGGGGCTTTTGCCGTAAATGCCTGCCTTCGACTTCTCAAGCGCAGAAGTCGAAGCGTCCGTGGCGATAATCTGGACGCTCCATTCATCCAGGTCTTTGATAACATCCGCCACCGCCATCGCGATAGAGTACGGTTCCTCTCCCGTAGAACATCCCGCGCTCCATATCCGCAGCGCCGGCTTTAACGCTGCGGGCGCTCTCTTTTTTCTTTCGATGATCTCCGGCAGCACTCTCTCCCTCAAGACCTTGAACTGCGGCTCATTTCTGAAGAAATAGGTGTGCTTTATGGTCAACAGGTTAAGAAGTTCCCTGAATTCCGTTTCCTTTTCGCTGGAATACGTCAGGTAGGTGTAATATCGCTCTACGGAGTCAAATCCGCAGGCCTTTGTCCGCTCGACAATGGCGTCTTCCAGGCTTCCCAGGTCATGGTCTTTAAAATACAACCCGCAGCGGCTGGTAACAAAATTTCTGAATTTATTCTTTGATCCTTCAGGGAAAATCATATTTTTCTCCGGATTATTCCGGGGGTCCAAGCATTCCCGCGTCGTTCCTTTTATCCAGATGTTCTTTTATTTTAAACCCGGGGATCTCCTTCCACGTGACCCCGTTGTGCCGGAAAGCCGTCTGCAGATGCGGAGGCACTTTATCCGCGACCAGCATTACGCTGATATCAAGTGCCTCGCCGGTCAAAATCGCGTTCTGATAAGAAACCATCTCCCCCACGTGCTCCCCCCTGATCGGCGCGGCTAAAACCTGCACAGCCAGCCTCTTTCCGGACTTATCCTCGAACAGGATATCGACCTCCTGGCCGTAAAGATCTACGTGACGGCCCCTGGACACAAGCCCTGGTTCTATGAGTTCCGGATACTTGACCAGAATCTCCTCTAAATTATTCTTGGATATCATGTCCACCACCTCCTGTTTTCATAAGGCAAATCAAGACTGTCTCATAATACTGATCTTAGCCCTCTCCCCTTTGACCTGGCTGATCGTCACTACTTTGATACCCGCCGCTTCGATCATCTGAAATACTGCGTTCTTCTCCTCTTCGTCTTCCATCGAAGAGAACAGGGCTTCCGGCAGCCCTTGCCTGTAAAAATCGACTACCTTTTCGAATGAAGCCGTTGTCTCGTACGTCTTTACGCCGATATTCGCCCCTGCATATGAGGTCCGCGCATTCTCCATTTCCCTGGCTCCGGGAAAAACCGGGATCTCCAGATAAGCACTCTGGGCAAAACTGACGGTGTTAACTAAAACCAGGAAAAACAGACCCAAAAAAATACATCCCATCCTCATAATTCCCCCCCCCTTCATTCCTGTTCGTCCAGCCCCCCCAAAAAAGACTCAACCGCCTCCTTTATCACAAGCCAGTCCTTGCTGCTCTTGAATGGAAGCTTTTTATCCCGTTTCCAGTCCCCCTTCTTTTTGCGCCAGCGGTAAAAACAGACCTGCTTCTTCTCGTGGTCTTCCAGGAGCACTACGGCCGACCACCATCCCAGGCCCGCGTTCTTTTTTATGGTCCTGTACCTCAATACTTTCAGGGATTTGTCCAACGGCAATTTTTCCCCATCTGTTATTTTTGGATTTTCGTCAAGGATCATGTCTCCTCCCTTCAGTTCGAATCGGTATCATGTTCTTACTGGCACATAGTTTACACTTTATTCTTGTTACATAGTTTACACTGTTTCTATGTTTTTTCAATCAGTTCTTAAACTCCAGCAGTAGTAGTGATTGTTGATTATGTGGGTAACT
>Ga0164318_10001624_pt1 | contig 20173 bp, 28 predicted proteins | sample GuaBasSedimGuay9_FD_113734 | JGI IMG/M metagenome (GOLD analysis project Ga0164318, IMG submission 113734) | Subseafloor sediment microbial communities from Guaymas Basin, Gulf of California, Mexico - Guay9, Core 4571-4, 0-3 cm | ecosystem: Environmental > Aquatic > Marine > Hydrothermal vents... | reverse complement strand
GCAAACCTCTTGACTTTGCCTAACGGCAATCTTGCTACGCAAGAGGATTTAATAGCAATTAACCGAGAGTCTGACGACTCTCCAAATTCTCCTTCGGAGAACTTCGGTTAATTGCATACATTATACGCAATCCGACTTCGTCGGACTTAAAAGACTCAGCCCTTAAAAAATGGAAGATAAAGAAATTATCAAAGAATTTCAAAAATGGAGAAAAGAGAAATCTCCTTATTTTAATTCAAGTACTATAAGATTAGATGAAATACCCTTATGGACTAAATATAAACTAAAATGCTACAAAAAACATTGATGGGACAAGAGCAAAAGTATATGAGATATATCTCAGTTTATGAAAAAGACCAAGATATACTTAATGCTATTGACGAGATTTATTTAGATGGTATTGGCTTTGGGTTAGACCCTACATATTCCAAAGGTAACATATATCATTCTTGGCAACAGCCGAGAACGAAGTTTGATTTAGAACCACAAACACCAGATACTAAAAAAGCAGATTGTAGAAAGTTACCTTTGAAAGACAATAGTGAAATAAGTATTGTTTTTGACCCACCATTCCTATTTAGAAATCGTAAGGCAGTAAATAACGATAGAATATGTGGAAGGTTCTCTTATTTCAAAACATTTGATGATTTAAAGAAGATGTATTCAGAAAGTCTTATTGAATTTCATAGGATATTACAAGATTATGGTATTCTTGTTTTCAAATGTCAAGATATGTCAGATGGAAAGTTTTATGACACACATTGTTGGATAATCCAAAAAGCTAAAGACATAGGTTTTGAAATAAAGGATATATTTATTTTGGTCAAAAAGAACAAGATAATACCCAAAGCCAAAACACAAAGTTGCTCTCGTAAAGTTCATAGTTATTATTTAGTATTTCAAAGAGATAGTAGATTGGGCTGAGTCTTTTACCCTATGGGGCGTATAATACGCCTTATACGGTTCGCCTTCGGTTCACCCAAATGATTTTGCTTCGCAAAATCACTTCGCATAAGGCGATACATTATACGCAATTGTCCTTCGGACAACTTAAAACCTCAACCATATAGAAGAAAAATGGAACAGGAATATATAAACTCGGAAAAATGTCAAAAATGTGCCAATTGTTGTAAAGTTTGGTGGATTTATACAGAACTTAAAGATGATGCTTTAAGGGCTTCTTGGTTAGATACTGACAAAGTTTCAGTAACCAAAGTCAAAGATAATTTATGGAAAATAACATTTCATATCCCTTGTAAAATGCTTATTGAAAAAGATGGTAAGTTTTATTGTAAACAGCATAAAGGAGAAAGACCTGATTATTGTAAAACATATCCTATGAATTTTAAAGGAGATACAAAAGAAGTTATAGAAGAAGAAAGTAAACTTTGTCCTATAATCAAGGAGGTTGTTTAAGATGGATATAATTTCAACGATTGTTATTAAGATATTAGGTAGTTTGTTTATAATATTTTGTTTTGTATTATTTTATGAGGGTATGGATAAAACATTTAAATTCTTAGGGGGTGTTTTTGGTGGTAAAAATTAAAATAGACACTTCGGAATTTGATGAATTATTATTGGATGTCTTAATCCAGGCACTAGGTAATCAAAAAGGGGATTTTGTAATTGATAACATGTGTTTATCAGTTTACGAAGAAGCCTGCGACTATCTAACTGAAAAAGGTTATTTGAGGACAGATAACGGGAGAATTTACAGGATGAGGTCAAAGATTAATCAATCTCACAACAATCAGCAAAATAAACCATGCGAGGTGAGTGGCAATTCATCCCAACCTTAAAAGGTTGGGTATCCTTACCACATTTTTATGACAAGTGTAATATGCAGCGGAAATCACTCGACAATCAAGACTAAGAAACAATGGAAAGAGCATATTAAAAAAATTATGAATGAAGGAGGATATGGATGTTTAGATTGTTTATGTGGAATAGGATTTACTGATAGAAAAGGAAATTATTGGAGTATAGAATAACCATCCCAATTTTAGTACTATCACACACGCATAATAGTTGGAACATACATTAGTCGCAATATTTTTGTTGACTATGGAGGTTAATAATGAAAGACATAATTATAATGAGAAAATATAAAAATAAATTTACACATCTTAAAGTTATTGGTTGGATTCAGGTATTTATGTTATTTGTAGCATATTCAATTTATAGAAATCCAGAAAAAGGATTACTTGAAGGTAATTTATTTTTGACATTTTTTGTTTTTTGTATATCTTGGTTTTTATACTTAAAATATAAACACGAACCAAAAAATATAATCGATTTAGAGGTATCAGGAAAAGTTAAAGAAGCCGACAAAAATACTACGAAGCCTGAAAATGCTTCTGCGAAATAAAACTTAACATTAAGCAAAATAAATTTGATGGTTTAAAATGAAGATTTGGGTTGATGGTTCAGGTTGGAATGGAAAAGAGAGTAAGTTTGTTGTTGCTTATGAAAATGGCAGAAGATTGCGGTATATCTATTTTACCCAATATTAATCCCAATAAAACTTATATATTCCATTGTATATACTAAATAATACAAATATTTATATATGATTAGTGTTCTTTTCTTATAAAAGTAATTCCTAATGGGTTAAAAACCCTAAATATCTTTGGACAGGCTTTAGACTTAAAAGTAATATCGTAATCTTTCTTAATAATTTTTTTTCCTGTCGATGATAAGTTTGTCAAAACGGAGATTGATTTTAAGTAGGAATTAAACGAGGATAAAAATGGCAAAAACCAACACAATGGTGTGGGTTCTATTAATCATTGCTGGACTTCTTTTGTGGCGTGGCGGAATATTTGATGGTTTACTTTCTGGAAAAGAACCAACCTCATCCACTTCACCAGCATATACTGGACCTGACCATTATACTGAGGACACAACTGTAACACTAAGCAGTTGGGATTTATATGCAATGGGAACAGAACCAGGGGTAGGACACTTGGTTTTAAAGAGAGACGGAGAAAGAAATGTAGATTATGCAGAAGATGGAACATTTACTGCAACACCAGGAGACCAATATATGATTTTATTGGGAAATGTAACAACTGGCGGGAGTTACGCTCCTTTCTTGGCATCTGGAATAGTTCCAGACAAAGGAACTTTTACAATTGCTCATGGATTGCCAGCATATGATACAAGCATTGCGTTTACATATTGGAATGAAAACGCACAAGTAAACACTGCGCAAGCAATGGATGCAGATTCAAGTTACACAATACCTATTAGGTTTCAAGCAAGCGACAACCAGATATATGGAAACCCACAATGCAAAAAAGATAATTTACTATGCATTGAGGGAAATTCAACAGTCTTTTCTGACTTTGAATTGTCTGGAGAAACAACTGATGGAGCACCAACTGTCTTTAATCCATTAAAGACAAATAACATAGTTAAGTGTTACCATTGGGACAAAATTGCTGACAATGGAAAATATGAAGGTAATGTCGTTGTAAAAACAGCTTCAACAGCACCAAGCGCAACAAACGACATTAACATAACAATCTTTGACGCAGCAATTGACTACGATGCAGATACTTTGGAATTAATAGCAGGAACAACAGGCTCAATTGTAAAGGGACAATACAACACCCTTACACCAATTTGCTCATATGAAGACGAAGATAACAACGATATAGGCGACACGACATCCCAAGTGTATGGAATAAGTGTAAGCTAAACCAAACTTTATTTTTTTATTTTTTTTGGAGGTTTAAATGAAAAAAGAGTTTGGTATTTATTTAGTACTGTTTTGGGTAGTAATATTTCTCATATTTAATTATGAGCCGACGATGGCAATAGCTTATTTTGCTCTTATTTCTGGAATTTTATGGATGACAAGGAATGTTTCGCACATTTCTTTTCCAATCGAAAAAAGAAAAAATAATAGGTTGCATGCCGTTTTGTGGGCTTTAGCTGCTTTTTTCGTTTTTACAAGAGTTGCACCAATAATTTCAGGTCTTTTCGGAATGAAACTCACTTTTCAATCAATAATGAGTTTGTTCGCTTCTCTTTCACCTTTATTGCATTCAAAATGGATGGAATTGTTTTCGTTTGGCATTCTTATCCCAATAATTGAAACCATCGCATTTGCAAGACTAATGGAATGGTTAGATAATTGGGTAGGCACAAAAGAAACACTAAAATCATTAGGTATGTGGATTGTCATACCAATCACATCTTTAATATTTGCTTTATTTCATATAACAGCAAAAGGCATTTATTCAAATAATTTGTTGTTTATCACCTTTTTATTTATGGTATTATCTTTAGCCATGGTTGTTCATTTCAAAGAATTAAAACAAGCAATTTTATTTCATATTATCACCAACTCTGTGGCGATAGGAGGGATATTTGCTTTTTTAGGAGGTGCAATATGAAAACAATAATAATGATAATTTTAGCTTTAATCGGAATTTTAGTTGGTGGCTGTGCTCCATTAGACACTCAATCGTTTGTTAAAGCATCATCATCTGTAGAGCCCGATTTGATTATTGCAGGAATATGGTCTAATCCATCTGCATGGGTTATAGGAGAGAAAATGAATGAAGTTGTTTTTTTAGTTAAGAATGTTGGAAAGACAAGAACTGGATGGGTTACTGTGTGCAATCATGCTGGTGGTGTTGAGGGGCCTTATCTGCACAAGTTAATAGAAGGAACAGTTTGCAGGAGTTTCGATTTAAAACCAGGAGAAACAATTAAATACCACCATAAATGCAGGGATGTTAATCTGCCATGGTGGAACAAAAAAAATTATTGGGTGAAAATAACAGGCAATATTGATTTTGACAATAGGCTTAGAGAGGGCAACGAAAACAATAACCAATACACAAAACAGTTCAATTATGTTTCAATGGGGATATTCCCTATAGTTCAGGAGGTAAGATGAAAAAAATAATATCAATTATAATAGGAACAATAAATTTACCAATAGCTTTAGCTTCTGTTCCAGCCAAAAAATGGTATTTTAATAATTACACAATTATAACTACAATGTCCCCAAAAACAGTAACATCTATACTCGCTGTTGTGTTGGCAGCAATAGCAATTTACATTCACTTAAAAAATAGATAATCACAAATTAAACATAAAAGCCAAGTGCTTTCCTCACAGTGAAAGTTTTACTGTGAGGTTCGCAATTTGTTAAAATGGAAAAGAAAAATTGGATTTGGATTATAGCGTTGATTGTTGTTGTTTTGCTTTTTTTAAAGCCCGAACAATTTAGGTTTTCTGCCAGTGGATGTGAAGCAAAATCCAATAAAGTCAGTTTTAGAACAAATAATAATGGAAATTACAGAGATAGGGACGTTTGGGTTGTTATTGACGCAAATAATGATGGTGAATTAGATGCTTATGGTTATGGCGGTTATAGTTCTTATGATTGTATAGATAAAAATATATTAGGGTACACCCCAGAAGGATACAAAGTTTGTTTAAGACCTAATTATCCATGGAACAATCGGATTTATGTTGATGATGGGCATTATGGAATGATATACAAATATAATTATAAATCTGCTAAAAATGCAATCACTATTTCAACTCCAACAGAACCTTACACTTCAAATTGTCAGGAGGTTTATGATGAATCTGGCGGGGATGACAAATATACCTGTTACGACTCTGATGGAGGGAAAGACACTTCTGTAAAAGGGACTATAACTTATGGCAGTGATTCTTATACTGATGAATGCTCTGGAAGCGATGTAAAAGAATATTTCTGCGAGGACAATTCACCTAATTCAGAAGTTATCAGTTGCAGTTCTGGATACACTTGCGAGGATGGTGTTTGTGTAGTTGGAGATGATGATGAAAGAGATTGTACTGATTCAGATGGCGGAAAGAATTATTATGAAAAAGGAACTGTAAAAGAAGATTATTCTAGGACTGATAATTGTATGGTAAGGGAGGGTTATTTAAAATTAGTTGAATATTATTGTTCAGATACCATAACTGCTGATGGCGATTATACAGATTTTGTAGCAATAAGATGCCCAGATGGTTATACTTGTGAAGATGGAGCTTGTGTTGAATCAGAACAAAACACAGAAGCTGACACAAATGAAGATGGATGCGTTTCATTCAGCGAATTCACAACTTATGCAAATCTTTGGGTTGAAGGCAAAAAAACCTTTGACCAATTTATAGAATCAGCTAATGCTTGGGCAAGCCAGGAGGGTTGTTATTAAAATGAAAAAAATAAAATGGATTTGGATTGTTTTAATCGTGCTTATTGGTTTTTTTACGTTTAAAGGGGGAAATTTTAACTTATTTTCAGCGAGTGGGGGTAATAAGGTAGTAAGGACATTTTCCAGCACTAAATTAGAGCCTGGAGAAGAATTAATGGTAACATACACTCCTCCATCAGGAACACAAGCTTGGGCAGTTGAACAACCAGTTCCAGATGGGTGGGGAAACGAAATAAGATACTATTCAACAGAAGACGCAAAAAAAACATACACCTTAACAGCACCTTCTGAAGGAACTTATGATTTTTATGGGAATTATTGGATAGCAGAAGAAGGTGAAAAAGTTAATTTTGGCAGGACAACCGTTACTGTACTAAAAAGGAACACAGAAGCAGACACCAATTATGACGGTTGCGTTTCATTCAGCGAATTCACAACTTACGCAAATCTTTGGGTTGAAGGCAAAAAAACCTTTGACCAATTTATAGAATCAGCTAATGCTTGGACAAGTCAGGAGGGTTGTTATTAAAATGAAAAAAATAATAATTTATCCAATAATGGTTTTGTTAGTTGCTTCATTAGTCTTGGCTAATGTTGTTGAAAGGGCATTTCAAAAGACAGAAATTAATGTAAATGATGAGCTTAAAGTTACACTTACTCCGCCATCAGGAACAACAGCATGGGCATTTACAATTCCAATGCCTGAAGGGTGGGCTGTAAAAAGCAAGACATTACCCAAAAACAGGTATCTTAATTTTTATGCTATGGATGACACTCCAAAAACATTTGTTTTAATTCCATCAAAAGAAGGAAATTATGATTTTACAGGGAGTTATTGGACATCAGAAAATAAGGATAATATTGATTTTCCAATAGAAACTATCACAGTTGGAAGTGGTGGTGGGTGTTCCCCCTCTTGGGTTTATGGTGATTGGGGCGATTGCATAGGTAATAAGCAGTATAGGACTGGAAACGATGGTTGTGGGAATAGTAAAACAGAAGAAAGAATTTGCGAAACGCCAGATAAATGCGCATGGTATCAAAAAAAAGGGGATGAAGGATGTGAGTTTAATAAACTTTACATTGGTATTGCTGTTGCTATTGGAATATTCATATTGTTAAGATAAGGAGGTAAAAAATGTTGAAAAAAGGAAGTATGATTTGGGTTAAAAGAATATTAGGTGCTTTTTTAGTGGGTTTTTTGTTCTACCCATCATTGATGGAGTATGACATGCTCTTTAAAATAGTTTTAGGAGCATCTGCATATTTTTTAATAGTAACAAGGAGGCAGTAGGAGGCAAAAATGGCAAAATTAAAAATATGGCACTATTTGCTTGGGATTGGAATTGTAGTTGCATTATTATATAGCGGTGTATTGGTTAGGCCATTGATGTCTATGGTAAATGAATGCACAACAGATTCTGATTGCCCAAGATGCATAGGAATGGATACACCATGTGTAAATGGAGTGTGCGATGTTTCAGAGTGGTGTTTAGAGCAAGATAAAGTAACAGGAGAATTAAAAAGCTGGTTTCATGACAATGTTTTTGTCTGGATACAGAACAATGTTATGACTTTTTTTATGTTATCTGGATTAGCTGTGTTTATTATATATGCATATACAATAAAAAAAAGCTAAAATAATAAAAAACACAAGGAGGTAAAAAAATGGAAAAGATATGGAGATATGGGATTTTTGGAGCTGTAGCAGGAGCACTAAGTCCATGGGTATTGAAAACAATTAGTTTGATATTAAGTAAAATACCTGCAGTACAGGTTGACTTACAGAGTATAGCAATAAGTGGGAAAGTCAGCGGAGCAATAGGCGGAGCAGATTTGGCAAAGCAATTAATGGGATATTTGCCTTTTGAGTTGACAACAAACTCGTTTTTGATAACAGCGATAGGCGGAGCATTATTTATGATGTTAGGATTTTTAATCTATGACAACGTCAAGATATTCCAATTTGCAAAGAGCAAAACAGGAAAATTAGCAACAATAATGGTATTAGCAGGAATAGCCAGTGGATTGATGATGAACTTCAGTTTAGGGATATTTAGTTTGTCAATAATAATAACAATGATTATTGATGCATTAGTGCTCTCATGGATATGGGTATTGCTAACAAAGAAATCAAAAATAGAATTAATACCTTAAGGAGGATAAAATGAAACTTTTTGAAGGGTTTAATGCACAAAAGATAATAATGATTTTAGTGTTTACAGTGGCTATTTTTAAGGTTGCATCAGCAATTTGGGTAGGAGAGCCAAACTATGTTAATTTTGCTGGATTTGAAGCAAAGCCTGTCTTTGAAATATTAGTGGTTGGGCTTGGGATTTTAGCAGGATATGCAATAGTGACAAAATTTCAGGGAGGAAGGATGTCAACGAAAGATGTGGCAACTCTGGCAATATTGGCAGTGTCGTTTTGGTTTGTGTGGACAAAGCTGTTAGGTAGTCCAACAATATCGATATTGGCTTCAGCAATAGCACCATAATAAATTTTTATTTTATTTATCTTTTGTAAAATGTCAAAAAATAAAGGAAGTTGGATTGTTGTAATTATTATTATAGCGGTAGGATTATTTTTTTTGTATAAGCCTTTGGAAGAAAGAACTAAAGTTAATTTTGACGAGATGTCAAGGGCAGAACAACAAAATTTCCTGATTAATGCAAACAGTGGATTAAATCAACCATCTTTATTTTCAGCTTGGGGCAAAAAAAGAAATTGCGAAAGCTATTCAGATGGAATGCATCAAATAACAAGCACATCACAGAATATAAATTGTCAGGGATTATTGCAATTTTATAATTCTAATTATAAGCCAACAAAAGAATGGGGGAGATACAGGGACGAAATAAAAAATCCCTCTTCTTCTAATTGGAGAGTTGATTATAACATCAGAAACAGCGATGTCGGAGGATGGTATGAATGCTATGAATGCTCTTATCCGCCTTGTGAGAGAGATTCTCATTGCAGGGACTTTGGATATGAAGAATGCAATAAATATTATGGAAGTTGCTCTAAAGGAGAAGGAGAGTGCAATAAGGATAGTGATTGTTGTGATTCTTCAGAATGTGGAAAAGATGGCTTAGATGATGATGAGGAGTGGACTGGAACAAGGAAGTGCAGTGAAAGCAAAAACAGCATTTTAGGGGAATACTTGGAATGGGACTGCAAGGCAGGAAAATGCAAATCAGATACAGATTGGGATATATGGGAAAGTTGCCAATCTGGTTATGTTTGCGATAATCAAAAGTGCAAAAAAAGTTCTGATTTTTGCAATGATGATGATGGAACAGATATTTATAAAAAAGGGACTGTTTATGATAATTCAGGGAGTTATAAAGATTATTGCAAGGATAATAATTATGTTTATGAGTATAGCTGTAAAAATGTAAAACATTATAAAACAAGCTATAATTGCGAGTTTGGGTGTTCTGATGGGAAATGCAAACAAGAGGAAGAAAAATGTTATGATTCAGACGGAGGTAAAAATATCTTTAATAAAGGATATGTTTTAGACAAATGGGGCAAACATTACGATTCTTGTTCAGATGATAAGAACATTAGGGAGTATTATTGTGTTGGACAAATGGCGGCAACATGCCCTTCAGGATATATATGCTCTGATGGAGCTTGCATAATCTCAAGAGAAGAGCCAAACATTGTTGAATATAAATCTCCACGAATTTCAATACAAGGCAACAATGTTTTTGGATATTTTTATTTAGAAAATAAAGGAGGAGATATGGAAAAAAATTATTTGTTGGAAATGCAGGTAGTTCCTTCAGGACATGGAGCATATGTTGCTTATGGCAACGAACACTATTCAACACCAGGTGGTTCTACTAAAACCTGCAATCCTGATTACAGGTGGAATGTCCACGACACTTTTAAATTAGATGAAGATGGAAAGATTATTGTTAATGTTCTGGCGAGAAATGTCGATGCTGGAACTTATGATGTTTACGCTGTTTTAGTCGATAAGTGCTGGACATCAAGCGGAAACACGGCATATCCCCCTTATGAAAGGGGAAAGCTTATAAAAACCATAACCATCAAAAGAGAGTGCAACACAGAAGCGGATATTGATTGCGATGGAATAATAAGCAACGTTGAATTTGATAAGTCAGTTAAAAGTTGGAAAGAAGGGAACATATCCAATATAAATTTTGATAAAATAATAGGAGCGTGGAAAAAATGAAAAAAACAATAATATATCCATTTATATTTGTATTATTGACTTCAGTGGTATTTGCTACAGTTTCTTGGTCAACTTCTACCAATTCAATCAATACAGGCGACATAATCACTTTTACATTTCAAGGAACAAACGGTTTATACTGGATTGATATGATTATTCCTTCTGGATGGACTATTTATTCAGACCCAAGCTCAGGTTCTTTGACAAATGGTCATTTCAAAACAACCTACACAGGAACTTTAACTTTAAAATTAAAAGCACCATCAAATTCAGATTCTTTTACTTTTAGTGGGGAGTGGGGCGAAGGCAGTGGAGTTCATACTTTTTCATCAAAAACGATAACAGTTGGCAGCGGTGGAACGGCATCAGACGATAAAGTAACTGGAAAAATAGACAGTGTTGAAGTTGATGGAAATACAGTCACAGTCAAATACACAATCACCGCTGGAAAAGATGCAAAAGCCACTGGAGGGATGGTTTCATTTGAAACATTCTGCCCGTCAACTGTTGAGGCATTGATTGGACAGCAATTCACATGTTATGGAAGGACATCAAAAGGGTGCAAGCAGGATGTCCAGCAGAATTTCGCTATCGGAGGAACAGGAAAAGAAGAATCAATATCAGGAACGCTTGTGGCAGAGGATGTTCCTGCTGGAAAATATAATTTATATTTGGCTTCTGTTGACAAATGCTATTGGGAAGAGCCAGTAGGAAATAACAAAATAGCCCCTTTTTACAGCGGAAAAGATTTTACATTTGATGTTACAGTAACAGAAAAAGCGGAATGCGCAACAGCGCAGGACTGCGTTGATAAATACGGTTTCGGGGAATATCAATGCAAAAACGGTTATTGTATAAGAACAGATGCGCCAGAACCAGAAAAATGCAAAAAAGAGGGCATATTGTGGAAAATAGGAAAGAATGTAACTGAAGATTGCTCAATAGCCAAACTGGTTGGGGGGATGGCTATCTTTCTTGGATTTGTTTTGTTAATCAAGATTATAGGAGGAAGGAGATGAACAATCCCTTGAAAAACAAGAAAACAAGAAACATTTTAATAGTAATTTGCATATTTGTAATATTGTGGAACATAAAGCCAAAAACAGAATTGCAGTCGGCATGGCAAACTCAAAAAGAATGCGATAAAGGAGATTATGATTTTGAAACATGCATTTATTTAGGATGTGTGTATAACCGCCTTAATTTACACTGTTATCCTTGTTTTAAAGATGGCGAGACTATAACAATACACGGAAAAGTCCTCGATTATCCGTTTGTATATCCTAAAAATATGTGTTGTTCAGGCTGTTATAAGGAAAGCTATGCAGGATTAAATAAATGGACTTGCTTATCTGCAACATCCTGCCAAGATTGCGAGGAAAAAGGAGGGACTTGCGCAGAATCAGGCACTGCTGGAACAGGAAAACCAAAGAGGGCATGCAGCAGTGAATTTTCAAGAACAATAGCTGATATGGTCAAAAGCTTTGGAATAATGGAAGATAAAAGTTGCCATTCAAGATTTATGGTAGGATTGTTTGGCGGATTTTTAATGCTTATCCTGCTTATTAGCAATATGTGAGAGGTAAAAAATGGATAAAAAACAAAAAAACGCTTTAATAATCATTGGGATTATTCTACTATTATTTAGTTTAATGAACGCAAACAATGTTGGAACACAATCATTCTTTGGCGGTGCTTCGCTTGGAGTAGGCACATTATTCCTTGTGATAGGAATCATTTTACTGTTTGCTGGTTTGTGGTTATTTGGGCTAATCAGCATAGCAATAGGATTAACAGGAATTGGAACTGGTTTTCTTCTCAATATTAGTGGATTGATTTCCAAACATTTTTTATCTATTATCATATTTGGAGGACTGCTGATTTATATTTATAAAAAGGGAAAAAGGTGATAAAAAATGAAACCAAGCACAGAAAAAAGCATTGTAATGGCTGGAATGGCTGTAACATCTGCTGGGGTTTTGGCAGGATTGTTTAGTATGAACCTACCTGAATTTTTGACGACAAAAATTGCAGGAATGATTACTTTGGTTCAAGTAGGAGCAGGAATAACAGCCTATGGCATATATGCATTATACAAAAACCGTTTTTGAAAATGAACAAGGCATTAGTAGGGGGATTGGCAAAGACATTCCTCACAATAATAATGTTTGTATCTTTGATTAGAATGCCCTGGATGGTTCGTATTTTAGATAATTATTATTATTGGAGCTTTATGGGGGCATTGGTATTGTGGTTTTACATAGACACATGGATAAAAAAATTATAAGGAGGTAAAAATGAAAAAAACATTAATAGGGATAATAGTTTTTTGCATATTGGCAACAGGAGTTATGGCAGGCATTTCCTGCGACAAGTATTCAAGTCAGTCTTCAGGAAAAAGCTATTTGCCTGGAGCAACATGGCAGGTGAATTGCACAAATGCTACAGCGGTTACTATAAAGTTTGATAAGAACAGCTATGCAATGACAAAAAACGACAAGGTTTTTTCGTGGACAAAAACAGCCCACCCACCAGAATCAATCTACAAGACAATATCAGTTACTGCTGTGAACGGCTCTGTTTCAACAACAACAACAATATGGACAAACATCCAGATAGAAGACAACACGCACAGAAGAATGAAATCTGGCACAATTGAATATGTTGCTAAATCAAAAGACATAACTTCAGTTGGATTGATAGGCGCATTTATTATAATAATTGCGGTTGCGGTTTTGTTAATCAACCAAAAAAAGTAATAAAATAAATCAAAGGTGTAGTAATGGATATAAAAAAGATAGTTTTAATTCTTTTTTTTACAGTTATTTTTAGTTGTTTTTCTTTAAGTGTTTTTGAAGATAAATTACAGCCTTTAGTTTCTTGCACTCCAAATAGGTATTTGTGGGCAATAACATATGAAAGCAGAGAAAATGATTATGATGGAGATGGAGTTTATGATGTCTTTACAAATATAACTGCAAAAAACGGGACAGAAGTTGATATTTATGTAAATAAGACAACGATGTCTTTAAACTATAAATGGAATTCAATGGTATGCAACCTGACAAATGTTTCTTTTATAAAAATGCAGGAATATAACCTAACTACTTCTGTATGGGAAAGCGTTGAAACATTAAACTATGTTGACAAGCCAGCAAGTTTTCCGTTATCATGGTGTCCAAAAGGATATGTTTTATTTGAAAATCAAACAGTGGATAGAAAATACAAGCTAATCTTCCCTGCTGGCTCAAAAGCCATAAGGATTTACACTGGAAATAGCTCTGAAGCAGGGGTTTTGAACAGCTCTGGGTATATTGATTATAGGACAACAGAATTTAACAATTCCAAAAAGGCGTTTAATATCACATTCAGCTCCAAAGGCTCTTACACCGAAGTTGGGATTAAAGTTCCTGAAAATGCCACTATAAACTACGCTGTGTTCAACATCACGGGATTGCAAGGGGGATGGTATAATGAGCTTGCTGAAAACGTTGATGGCCATCGTGTTGGCGAATACAATTCAATTGATGTTGATTCAAGCAACAAGCCCCATATAAGCCATTATGATGGAACTTCTTATGATTTAAGATACTGCAACAAAACAGGCTCAACTTGGAGCTGTGAACAAGTTGACACCACAGGATATGTTGGGAAATATTCTTCAATTGGCATTGATTCTAATGGCAAACCACATATAGCATATTGGGATTATGATTCATTGGATTATTCTGAGAGTAAGATTAAATACTGCAACAAAACAGGCTCAACTTGGAGCTGTGAAGAAGTACACACTGCTGGTGCAGATGAAGTAGGAATTTCTATAGATTTAGACACAAACAACAAGCCGCATATAATCACATCTGATGATGAGTATGCTGGTATGACTTATGGAAACAAAACAGGCCCAACTTGGAGTTTTGATGAAAATGTAGATTATAGTGGAGACGATAGATATAATTCATTAGCTTTAGACACAAACAACAAGCCGCATATATCTTATTATACTAAAAGTGGGTATAATTTAAGATACTGCAACAAAACAGGCTCAACTTGGAGCTGTGAAGATGTAGCTACAACAGGAGATGTAGGAAAACACTCATCAATCGCAATAGACACAAACAACAAAGCCCACATTGCTTTTGAAGACAGCACAAATAAAGAGGTAAGGTATTGCAACAAAACAGGCTCAACTTGGAGCTGTGAAAAAGTAGAAGAAGAAAATCCAGATGATATTTTTTTAGATTTAGATAGTAAAAATAACCCAAAAATAGTTTATATCCATGGTATAAATAACACTTTAAAATATTGTGAAAAATCTGCTGGAAGCTGGAGTTGTAAAACAATTGACGACACAAGCTATGTCAATGGATGGACAAGTTTAAAACTTGATTCAAATGATATTCCGCATATATCATATTATGATACAACAGGAGGAGATTTGAGATATGCTTCAAAAACAAAAAACATGACAAACCTAACCATAAAATTAAACGGAACTTCAATTTTTAACCAAACAGGAAGCTTCGCAACAAACAACAGAACAATAGACTTCACATCAATATTGCAGAACTGCATAGAAAATCAAAGCGGGGATTCAAAAGGATATGTGACTTGCGCATTGAATTTTAGTTCTGGCAGTTCTGGAAAACTTGAAGTCCATGATTTTCTGCTTAATTTTACATCAGATGTTTCAACCGCATTTAATATAATTGACTGGTGGGACAAGGTAAAAGATATTTTTGAGGGGCAGTTGTATAATTACTCTACACGATACACAACTTCATCATACTCTCCATTTACTGACTTAAACATTTCAGGCATATATATAAACAGTTCTGCAACAGAATGCAAGATTGACGGCTCTTCAAAGTCATACAAAACGCAGGGAGGAAAAAAATACTGCCCCATAGAACCGCCAGAAACTATATTAAGAGGAGGGGGCGGAACTTGGAAAAACCATACTGTGTGGGACGACAAAATGGGTGAGGGATATCCTATAAAGCAGTCAAACGGCACTTTAACGCACAATTCAAACAACGAAAGGGAGTGGTTTAAGTATGTTAATATAACATCTTTCCTTTCAGATGGAACTGAAAGTTCTGGAACTTCAAACGAAAGCTTTTATAATGTCACTTTTCAGCTTACATTTGAGGAAGATTCATTAACAAGAGGGTTTAATCATCAAGGAGTAAGGGTCTTAATCAACACTTTATGGCAAGACTTAAACACATCCAATAAGTGCTACAACGCTTATAAATCAACAGAAACAAACTATTCATCCTCTGTTTTAAACGGCGAAAGATGGTGGGCGTGTTATGACGACAGGGATTACGACGGTTTTTATGATTACTACAAGGTAAGAGTTCCTCATATGAGCAAACAGCAGTTCAAGGCGTTTGTCAACGGAACAAAGCCCTCAATAACCATAACAGACCCTGTAAATGACAGTTGGTATCCCTCTAAAACAAAAAATCTTAATTGGAGCACAACAGGAACAAAAGACAAATGCTGGTATAGCCTTAACAACGGGGCAAACACAACTGTAATCTGCACAGACGAGCACATAACTATAAATGCCATAGAGGGGAAAAACAACATAACTATGTGGACTAATAACTCTTATGGTGTGAATCACAGCGATTTGATTGCTTTTACTGTTGATTCCCAAGCTCCAAACATCAATTTTACATATCCGACGGCCTCAAACAACAGCTATTTCAACAGAAACTATATAGAGGTCAATGTGTCTGTTAATGACACCAACTTTAAAAACATCACTTTCTTTTTGTTTAATTCAACACAATTATTCAACCAAACTTCATTCACGGCAGTGCATAATTTTATGAACTACACCTATCTTAACCCTAACGAATATTATTACTATAATGTTACTGTATTTGACAATGCATCTAACTTCAACAAGACAGAAACAAGAAAGATTACATTAGATTCAACAAATCCAACTATAAACATAACTTCCCCTTATAATGGAAGCACTTATCATAGATTAAATGTAACATTTACTTGGAACTTTACAGAGGCAAACCCTGACCAGTGCTGGTTTGAATTAAACAGCAATTCAAACACAACTGTAAATTGCACAAGTTACAAAAAGAATATTGGACTGCAAGATGAAGCATGGAATAATCTTACTTTGTGGATTAATGATACATTAAACAGGATAAACCTTAGCTCGATAAGCTTTTTTGTGAACTCCACAATAATAAAAAACATTTCAATGATGCCATACCATTATCCTGTTTACACGACAGATACATTGAACTGTTCTGTTTTTATAAACAGCCCTTATTCAAGCGTTAATGTTTCATTTAAGTTTTACAACGACACAGCCCATATGACACAGTTTGACAACAATGTAACTTGTTATGGAGGTTCTTATTGCTATTCCTCTAAAAACATATCGCCGTCTTACACAAAACACTTTGAAAACTATACATGCAGTGCAAGGGCAAAGCTTTATGATTGGTTTGCCAATTGGCGCAATTCAAGTGAATTGTTTATAAACAACTCAATTCCAACAATAAGCTCTGCTTCAATCAACAATACATCCCCGACTGATGCAGATGCCTTGAAGTGCCTTAACGGAACAATAAATGACTATGATAATGATTCTTTAACAAAGTTTTTTGATTGGGAAAAAGACAATGTATGGCAGGGCATCAATAACCAAGTTTTGGAGGCTGGAAACACATCATCAGGCGAAACATGGCGTTGCAGGATATGGGTTTCGGATTTTTATAGCAACTCTACAAATGTAACCTCTGGTTCGGTGAGCATTGGAACAAGCAATTATCCGCCATCAATAAACTACACAAATGCCACAACAGAGAATACTTCTGTGCGGAGCTCAATAGCCAACCCGACAAACAATAACAGCTGGATTAATCTTTCAGTTGATTATTACGACAAAAATTCAGGCAATGCATGGACAGCGTATTTCTGCAAAAGCAACAATGCAAACCCAAGCGGTTGTGATGATGGCTCTTGGGCAAGTTCTTCTGCTAATATAACCTCAAACCCTATAACAGCAAGGTTGAATGCCTCTGGAATATCCACTTCTGTTAATTACTACTATGTTTTTATTGTTGACAACACATCACTGATGTCTGGCGGGACTAAAGGCAACTTTTCAGTTAATCATCCACCTTCAAGGCCGTCTAATCCAAGCCCTTCCAATAACTCTTATCTGGCTCATGATTATGCCTTGCTTTCAGCTAAATCATCAGATACTGATTCAGATAAAGTAAACTATACCTTTTACAACAGCACCGCTTTAATGGATTATAATGCCATTAACTACAACTGGACATCACTGCAGGATGGAAGCTATTATTGGCTGTTGCACGGAATAGACGAGCATGGCTATAACGGAAGCAACAGCTCAATCTACAAGTTCACAATAGACACCGTATATCCATCAGTAGCGATAACATCCCCTGTTAACGGCTCTGCTTACAATTCCCTTTCTGTTGATTTGGCTTACACAGCAGAAGACAAAAACAGAGACCAATGCTTTTACAGCGTTTATTATACAGCAACAGGCTCAACCCATACTGGAAATACCACCCTGCCGAATTGCGAGGGAACAACAATAACCCTTACAGCTTATGCAGAATACACATTAAAGCACTTTGTAAACGATTCTGCTGGGAATATGCAGATGACAACAGTTACATTCAAAATTCAAAAAAGCGGAGGGGGCGGAAAAGGGGGAGGTGCTGCTGGAGGGGAAGAAGCCCCTTCAATCAATCTAAGCTCTTTAAACATAACAAAATGCGGGGATGGAATATGTGAAAAAGGGGAAAGCCCTTGGACATGCCCTGAGGACTGTGTTGTAAATCCTGAAAGGTTTTTTAGCATGGAAATGTGGAAAGAGGCTTGGTTTGCCACCTTTTCATTTTATGCGGTAATATCATTTTTCATCTTGGTTATTGTATTTAAAAACCCAACTGTAAAAATGTATATAAGAAAATTCAAAAGGAGGTTTTTTTGATGGGCTTGATGAAATTTATAGGAAACTATGTTTTTGATGGGCTTGGATTGGTGTTTTTTGCAATAATAACATTTTTTTCAGTTTTAGGTTATATAATCTACAAAACACATATATTTTTAGTTCCGCTTTTGATTTATTTTTTATTAATCATTTTTAGTTTTTTATATACAAAAAAGTTTGAATATAACTATTTTGAAGGTAAATATGAAAAAAAGTAAAATAATAATCTGGATTTTAGTTTTTATCTTTTTAGTTAGTTCTATCTATGCAATGCAACCCTCTGATTTTTTAGAAAAGCTGAAAAGCACAGAAAAAATAAATGACGGCATCTGCAACGACGGAGAGAATTTTCTTTTTGACGATGATTGTAATTTCACAACAAGCATGTTGTTGTGTCAAAACGATTGCGTATTTAACTATATATGGTTCGCAAGGCTTATTATAATAATTGCTTTTGTGATGATTATTTTGAAACCAGAAAAATGGAAAGTAATTTTGCTGTTTTCAGCAATCACACTATCTTTCTTTTTTATTACACCACCACTAAATGAAACGAAAAGTTTAAATACTACAAAATGCATAGCAAAATACGAGCCTGTTTGTGCCAATCAAACAACTTTTATAAACAGTTGCGAGGCGCAACAGGCTGGTTTTTTCAACTGGACAAAAGGAAAATGCAATTCAAATATCCTTCCGAAGTCAGATATAGAGCTGTTCTGGGACAAAATAACAAGCTTTGGAGCAAAACTAATGCCTCACCATCCAATGATTGGATGGCTGATTATATTTCTGTTTTTTTTTATTGCTTTCAAAATTTACGATATTTACGATTTAAAATATAAATTCCATCAATTAAACAAAAGGAGGCAGTGAGATGGCAAAAAGAAGAAAAAGGAAAACAAAAAAAAGAAAAAGAAGATAGGCGGGTGAAATACCCGTCTTTTTTTATAAAAAATGAAAAAGATATATATAGTAATATCTATAATTATGATTGCAATAACTATTAAATCAGCTTTAGCTGTGATTCCTAACTATTCAATGTCTTGGCAAGGTCTGGATACTACTAAAACATCTGCAAACAACATAACAATAGAGATAAATGCAACAGGAAACACAAAAAATATTTACAAAGGAACATTTAAATTTGACGACACAGGCAGGTTTGACGCTGTTTTGGATGGTATGAACATGTCATTGAATGAAGACTATACCATTTACTCCTACATTGACGGTGTTCTTCAAGGCTCTGGATATTCTTTTAGAAGCCCTGTTGGGTTTATCCAAGACGATGATATTTACAGATATGCAGACATTAATTCGTCAAAAATCAGGCACTATGGAAGCTATTGGAACAATATCCTGCTTTCAGATATTTTGGATGATATATGGGCTAACTTAACATTCCATGCAGGCAATTATTACAATAAGTCGGAGATAAACAAATATTTTTACAATAAATCAGAATCAAAATTAAAGTTTCTTAATTTGTCTGGAACTAATGCAAACCAAAATATTAATATTTCTCCCTATGATTTTATAGCTAATAACATTACTTCAACAGATTTCTTTTTTGGACAACCGCTTGATGGCTCAATTGGCTCAGGAATAATAAATTCATCAAGCAATACTGCAAAATGCGGCAGTGTTAATGTAACTGACAAAGGCGGATTAACCGTTTCATATCCGTCTATGATTGTTAGGTTAGTGAACCTTGATGGGACAACAACACACTGTTAT
>Ga0164318_10001623_pt1 | contig 20178 bp, 19 predicted proteins | sample GuaBasSedimGuay9_FD_113734 | JGI IMG/M metagenome (GOLD analysis project Ga0164318, IMG submission 113734) | Subseafloor sediment microbial communities from Guaymas Basin, Gulf of California, Mexico - Guay9, Core 4571-4, 0-3 cm | ecosystem: Environmental > Aquatic > Marine > Hydrothermal vents... | reverse complement strand
GGATAAAGGGCGAACACGCAGGTTCGCCCCTACGACCCTATATGTTGTAGGGGCGAACCTGCGTGTTCGCCCATAAGAAATTCAGCAAACAATAAATCTCCAATTTATTTTGTGACGATTCCTTAGCTGGGTGGTCTGGGGATTTCCGCTTTCTTGCACTAGGTTGAGTTGTACTCCCGATTTTCGTTAAAAATTTATTTTGCTTCGGCCCGATTGAGATTAATAATGACCCTTTTTTTGGGAATGCGCCCAGTTTTCCCGCTGGGTAGTTTTATAGTTTTTCAGATTTTTCAAAAGGGCGAACCTACGTGTTCGCCTTAAAATTGCAAACTAAAGTTGGAACGTAAACCTTGCAAACTAAAGTTGGAACGTAAAACCCCCCCCCTTTGAGATCGATCAATACCCATGAAAAAACTTATCAGCTTAACTGTTGTCATAATCTTGATCATATTAGCCCATTGTCGATTTGCAATGGCAGATCGTGTTGCAATCTGTACCAACCACGCCAAGAAACGAATTATCACATTAGATTATTTGGTTGACGGAAGCCAACTACCTTGCCAAGTTGTTTATGAAAAACCGACGGAAAAGCCTGGCTATCGTAAAATCTTATGGCGTGCCAAAAATTCGGCAGGTTATTGTGAGCGAAAAATGGATGCTTTTATTCAAAAGCTAGACGGATATGGCTGGCAATGTGCTTATGAGAAACAAGATGAGATGCCTTCTAGTCTGACTAAGGAAAGCGAACCGCGCCCTGTTTCTAAACCACCTGATAAACCAACCGTTCACGATGAGCCTTTGCGTCAAGATCAAGATGGTTTGGCAATCTGTTATAAAAATGCCAATAAACGAATTTTAATTTTGGACTATCTGGTTAAAGATTCCCCATTGCCTTGCCAAGTGGTTTATAAAAAACCGACGGAAAAACCAAGCTATCGTAAAGTGTTGTGGCGAGCTAAAAAAACGGTGGGCTATTGTGAACGAAAACTCAAGGGTTTTATACGCAATTTAGAGAAATCGGGTTGGCGATGTTCATATCAAGCTGGTACGATAACCGCTATTGCGGATAACCCTTCGCGCCAAAAGCCTAGCAAAAAGTCTGAGACAACGTCTGGAAAAAAAGAGAAGCCACCTTCTGAGAAACCCCCAGTTTCCTCGTCAGCAGACATCGTCCACTTGGAAGACAGTTATAAGGCTTATTGTGGTGAGCAACAAATTAATCTACAAAAACCGCTGACCAAAATTGCCAAAACACTGAGCGGATTAAAACACGATAGCAGTCAATTGCAAGATTGTTCTGGTATATTTCATCAGGTTGTTAGAAAATTTAAAAGGGAATATTGCCCTAACTATGATTATCCTGATGTCAAGAATGCACGGGAAACGAGAAATATTGCTAAATGGTATCATGAGCAAGGTGAATTGATACTCGTCCATGATCCGTTGGCAAAATCGCCTTTGATAAAACCGGGTGCGGTGATGTTTTATGGTTACGGAGGCCAACTATATCAAGAGTTTAAAGCGGAAAACCTGTTTATTCCGAAACAGGGCATTAATCATGTCGGCGTTGTCGTCTCAGTGGTTCGAGATGCTAAAAACCAAGTGATGAGGTATAAACTGTTTCATGGACGACGGCCAGGTAAGCCTTCTAAAGTCACTGATTATCATCCGCGCAAACCGACGCGCTCTTATTATCCCCCGTTTGGAAATGGTAAAGAGCAATGGGTAGCGATTGCGCCATTGGTGAAGCAGAGTACATCGTCTGGAAAATCAGGCAGAGTAGTCGTCCAATATGGTGAGGCCTCTTATTATGCAAACAGCTTGCATGGTAATTTGACTGCCAATGGTGAACGCTACGATAAAAACAAATTAACGGCGGCACACAAGACTTTAGCTTTTGGTACTCGTGTGAAAGTGACCTATTTAAAAACGGGTCAATCTGTAGAAGTCGTTATCAATGATCGGGGGCCTTTCTATAAAAAGAGAATCATTGATCTCTCACATCAAGCGGCTAAACAGATCGGTTTAATCAAAGAGGGACATGGTAGAGTGAAAATGGAGATTTTGAAATGAGATTTCGTTTGTAGGGTGGGTAACGGGTTTTTAAAGCCCACAATTTCCCTACATAGTTAAGGGCAAATATGCGGGTTTGTCCCTACCAAACCCCGCTGATTCATTGCTTGTAGGGGCGAACCTGCGTGTTCGCCCAGGGCGCAGGTTTCCCCCTAGCAAACCCCGCATATTCATGGATTGTAGGGGCTGCCCTTGCGTGTTCGCCCAATCACCCTATATTGAATGATATGAAGCTAAAACAACTCAAGATAATGGCTTGTAGTTATTGTCGTGCTGGCGATCACACCGCTCTAAATTCTCCTAATGTCCAAAGATGCTCAATATGTGGGGAACCCGGATACAATGCCCAAACTTGTCCAGAAAATCGAAGAGGCAGTATTTGTGAGGGATACGATCATGATGCTCGAAATTGTCCCAATATAAAGCGGTAGCAAGCGTAGGGTGCGTCCTTTGCCCCTCTTGTCTGAGTCATCACAAAAGAGTTGTAGTTTTGCATCACTCTATCCATTTTACGCTTCACTAATGAAGAGGAGAATTATGTGTACCCAATTGGCTCTATAATTCAAAGACCTTTGAAAGAAATGGGAGTTTTGTCTATTTTTTATAAACACGTTGGTATCTACATCGGTGTTCATCTCAATGATAATAAAGAGGAGCATCAAGTTATTCATTTTTCTCCAAAAAAACCGTCAGAACCCAAAAGTAAGGCAAAAATAATCAAAACATCCTTTGATAAATTTGCAAATGGTGATGTAACTAATCGGGCAGAGCCCAAAAGGGATAAAGAAGTAGAAGTAACTATTCGGGCAAAGCCCAAAAATGCAGATCACGGAAGAGCGATTTGTAACGAGGCGGAAAAAATTTACTGCAATCCCAATGAATATAACAACGAATATAATCTCTTTTTCAAAAATTGCGAGGATTTTGCAAAATATTGCTATGAATATGAAGTAGAATACCAAAACGGACATACAGAAACACACACATACCCAAAGAAGTCACAACTAAGGAAAACTGTCGAGATTGCGGGGGGATTAGCAGTAGCAGGGGTGGGAATCCTCGGGTTGCTTAAAGGTGGTGATGATAAAGAAAACAAGCAAGCATAGGGTACATTCCTTACCCTTTTTGTTTGAATCACAGCAAGCGTCGGGTGTGTACTTTGCCCCGTCAATCATAATAATGGTGCTTGAGATCACCCCTACGCTTGCTAATTTTTTTGTGGTTTAGTGATACGATTTCACCTTTTTCGGTGATCGTTAATCGTTCAGCAATAGAACCCTGTTCACCTCGTTGCACATAATAAAGCGCAACCGCGTCTGGCGCAATCTGCCCTTCAGCAATCCGACGTTGCACACGATAAACCAGATGTTCACTGTGCGTCTCAATCAAGACTTGTTTACCTTGCTTAGCAGCTTCAATAAATAAATCAGTCATAACCCCATGCAGTTTGGGATTAGTATGAATTTCAGGAGCCTCAAAAATCAGCATTTTTTTCTGGGAAAACGTGGCAACGACAATCGGCAATATTTGTGAAAAACCTAAACCTAAGCGAGCAATATCTATTTCTAAGCCTGATTTGGCTTCCAAAAAAGTGATCTCCATTTCGCGTCGCGTCGAGTCACTTTTAAAATTCACTTCCCGTGCTATTTGAGCTTTCTCAACAAACCAATCACGTACCCGTTTTTTTATGCTTGGGTGGCTTTCTAAAAAATCGGGCATCTCTTTTCCATCAATTCCCATCCAGTCAGGATGGGTATCCCTTAAAGGGTAATAACGTTGAGGTGGGGGGCGTATCGGTAAGAGATAACCTATGTCTGTCAAGGTAGGCATAATGACAGTTTCATGGAGTTGCTGAACAAGCTCATCTGTTGACGACTGTAATATATTTTTTAATTGAGAGAAGAGTGTCGCATTGCCTTCAAGCAGTTTTGATGAGGCTTTATCTAATAATTCTTCATCATTGAAGTGAACCGTCAATAAGTTTAACTGATGACTGCCTTTTTGAGTACCGATTTCAAATCTCAACTGCTTATTGTCTTGGAATCCTAATTTAAAACCGACAATCGCTTCTTCATTGACTGGGGGAATCCCAAAAACCATTTCTCGAAAGGTGTGAAATTGGACATAGTGATTATTTAAATTCAGTATGCCGCTGCCACCGGGAGATTCCAGTGTTTGTTTGAGCAAAAGGAGTGCTTGTAAAATCGACGATTTACCAGCTGAATTTTCACCAATCAAGATAGTAAGTGGTGCTAATGTGAGTTCACATTTCTTAAATGCCTTGAAATTTTCAAGCGTTAATCGTTTCAATTCAGGCGCATCAAATGTAGCGTGTTCTTTTTCAATACGACGAATGATTTCTTGAAATATCGGTTCATTTTGTTGCTTAATGGGCAATATGGGTAATCTGAGTGATTGCAGTTTGCTACGCCAAGGCGCAAGTTCAAAATTGTCAATACTGATTGCTCCCTCAATGCCATAAGATTTTCTGATCTTGATTCGATGATTCAGGTGGGCATCATCATGTTCTAAATAATCATAACAGTCAGGAAAATCACCCTCAACAATGTGAAGAGAGACTTTTCCATATTCAGGCAGGTGCGGGGTGACTAAAATATCGCCATTTTTAAAATCGTAAATTTTAGAGAGACTGCGAGGAATATTGGATGTTTTAAGCTCATAGTATTCTTGGCAGTTTCGTATAAATTGAGATTTTGAGAGACGTGATATATCAAGATTGTTATCGGAACCTCCCCATCCTTGAGAAATGAAATTTCCTTCACGGAGACGGCGAAGAATTTCTGTTAGGGCATCTCGATCAAATCGGAAGTTATAAATCATAATGGTAAAGCCCGTTTTTGTGAAATCCAAAATAAGATTAAGGGGAATGGTGGGCAACAAAAAACCGTTACCCTACGCATCTCGAACAAATCGGAAATTATAAATCATCATGGTAAAGCACTTAATTGATTAGAATTCATCGTCATTTACCGGATTATTCAGGGCGAACACGCAGGTTCGCCCCTACAATCACATAATACGCGGTGTTTTGTAGGGGCATACCTGCGTGTCTGCCCTTAATTTTAATGGCATTGAAGCGATTGGTGCGGGGAGCGCACCATTCTACCGTAAAACACACCTCACGCTTATTTCAAATGACAATAACGGCACAATCAACAATGCCACAATATTGATAATATTAATCAACGGATGGCATAGTTTTCGTTAAGGTGCTGTAATTCCTAATTGTTTGCAAATGCGTGTTACAGTGAAAATAGGGATTACGCGGTGCCGTGGTACTGAAGTACGACGATTAAGGATTGGATCCTCCCAAATAGAATGTTCGGAGCCTTCACGTACAAACTGGCAACCTTGTTTGCTTAGATAATTCAGCAAATCACGCAGTTTCATACATATCCTCCTCTGGTACCACACGCACCCGATGGGTTGCTGTCAATAACAAATGTATAGGTTCTTCTAAGTCAGCTTCAAAATCAGTACATAACGGGTCGGGTTTCGGCAGAGATTCGCCTTGCATCAAGTTGGTTTCAGACAGATCAACTAATGCACTGGCTAATAATCGACGTGCTTCTTGAAGATTGGTACCAAAGCTAATGGTGCCAGGAAAATCTAAAACTTCTGCATGGACACCTTCATCAAGAAATTTATACATTGCTTTGTAAGTCAACATATTTTACTCTTTTTTCACATGAATAGATGATCTTCGCACAGTTACTGCGTTTCCCAAACAGAGTTTGAGAATCAGAACTTTATAATAACGATACAATCAATAATTATACTTAGCATCGTCATAAGGTCGCGATTACTTTTACAGACACAGCCAACAGCTTTTCACGCCAAAGATTTTGCGCGCAAAATCTTTTTCTTAGCGTAGTTTCGCGGAGCGAAACTTTAGCGTGAAAGCGTGAAAGCAGTTGTCTAAAAGCTCAAGTCACCTAAAGGTGACTAACAGCAAAAGCGCAAATTGTATTTCACATTTCACGCTGAAGTTTCGCTTCGCGAAACTTCAGCGTGAAATAAAGTTGCGCGCAACTTCTTAAGTGAAATGGTGGACAGTATAAATTTAACCCTGTGTGGAGATGGTGCGTAGGACGCACCCTACGTTTTCTAATAAAATCAATCACTTACTTGTACAAATTGGGCGATTTCCCAAAAAAAAGGGTCATTATCAAATCTCAATCAGGCCTTCGCAAAATAACAGGCATTCCAAGAGCAGCAAAATAAATTTGGAACGAAAATTGTGCGCTTTAATGATTGATTCAATTTAATATTCAGCGCCAATCATTTTAATCAGTTAAATCTGCGTTCTATCCAAAACAATCAATAGAACGCAGATTATCATGATGAAACTGATTAACGCAGATCAAAAATCAGCGCGAATCATGATAATCAGTTCAATCTGCGTTCTATCCGAAAAGTCAATTATCGTTATTGCATTTTTTATCTTTTTGAGCATTCTATTTGTATACTGATACCAAATCCCACATCGGTAAAAATACGCCGAGTGCTAAAATCAGTACCATCGTACCAATGATAACTAATAAAATGGGTTCAATCAATACACTTAAATTTTTCGTGGCATAATCGACTTCACGTTCATAAACTTCTGCGACTTGGAGCAATAAACTATCAATTTTGCTGGTTTCTTCACCTATTTCTATCATTTGTAATATTAAAGGGGTAAACAAACCGCTGGCTTGTGCGGTGTGAGTGAGGCTTTCTCCGCGTTCTATACCATTACGCATTTGTAATATCAGTGTGCTCATATAAGTGTTATCAACCGCTTGGGCAACATCAGTCAATGCTTGAATCAGCGGTACGCCAGATGCCAATGTGACAGAAAATACCCGGGCATAACGTCCTAACAGGGCACGGTTTATAATACTGCCGATTATTGGCAAACGCAGTTTAAATTTATCCCATTGATAACGTCCAATTTTGGTATTTAACCATAATCTTATCGATACAAAAATAATTAAGATACCAATCAGTAATATTGGCCAATAATCAACCATAAAATCTGATAGGCCTAAGATTAGACGTGTTTGCAAGGGTAATTCGACTTTGGCTTGTGCAAATATTGCGGCAAATTTCGGAACAACGACTACACTGGCAACAACAATAGCGATGCTGATGCCAATGATAACAATAATAGGATAACGGAGTGCGGCTTTAATTTGTTCACGAGTGTTTTTTTCTAATTCTAAATATTTCGCAATACGGAGAAAGGCGTCATCCAAATGGCCTGTATTTTCGCCTATCCGAATGATATTGACAAATAAATTGGAAAAAACCTTTGGTTGCTGAGAGAGTGCGCTGCTCAGGGTTTGCCCCATTTCTAAGTGTTTGATTATGTTAGATAATACAATTGATAAGCTAGAATGATGTTCCGATTTTGCCAAACTACGCAGAGCGCGAATTATGGGTACACCTGCCTTCATTAAAGTGAACATTTGATGGCTGAAGGTGATTAATTCCATTGGGTTTGGGGTTTCCAACTTTTCTCGCCAACTTGCAGAAGCTTGTGGTTTCTTTACCAAGTTGATTTCAATTGGTGTGATGCCATTTTTGTTGAGTTGCCGTGCAACTTCTTGGCAAGAACCGGCTTGCATTTCACCAGTTAATTTAGTGCCTTGTTGATTACGGGCGGTATAATGAAAAAGTGGCATGGGTGAATTATGATTTAGTGCTATAGTTTTTCATATAATTAACGGTAAAAGGGCAACCACGAGGGATTGCCCCTACGGGCGGCTTGTAGGGGCAATCCCTTGTGGTTGCCCAGAAATTATTTAATCTGTCAGGTTTATGCCAAATGAACAAACTCATCCAATCCGCCGCTGATACGTTCTGCTTCTTCAAGGCTTGTTATGTTTCGCAGAGTCAATTGGAGGGCGGCTTGCGATAGATTTTGATAATTTGGCCGTTGTTTTGCGGTTTGCGTAAATGTTGCTACATCGCCTTGTGTTAGCAAATTGGCCAGTTGTGCGTCAATTTCTAAGAGTTCAAAAATACCGACTCGTCCATGATAGCCTGTATTATGACAGTGGGCGCAGCCTATTCCATGTTGCAGTGGTGCTTGTTTGATAGATTGATTTAAGACACTGTTTAGCCAGGCTTGTTGCTGGACATTGGGGGTATAGGCTGTGCGACAACTTCCACAGATGCGTCGCAATAAACGCTGTGCTATCACGGCTCGTAAGGAAGCGGCTATAAGATAGTCTTTAGCACCCATATCCATTAAACGATTAACGACACTTATTGCGTCATTGGTGTGTAAGGTGGAGAGTACCAAATGGCCGGTCATGGCGGCACGTAAACCAATTTCGGCCGTTTCCTCGTCGCGCATTTCGCCTACTAGCACGACATCAGGATCTTGGCGTAAGGCGGAACGCAAAACAGTGGAAAAAGTCAGCCCAATATCACTGTTGATTTGTACTTGGTTGACACGCGGTAAGCGATATTCAATCGGATCTTCTATGCTAATGATTTTGGTTTCTGGACGATTGAGCAAATTTAATGCGGCATATAAAGTTGTGGTTTTTCCACTGCCAGTTGGGCCGGTAACCAATAACATGCCATAAGCGTGTTTGAGCTTATGTTCAAACCGTTGCCGAAGTTTGCTTGGCATACCCAATTGGGTTAAATTCAAGAGGCCTTCCGAATGATCAAGCAGACGCATGACGACGGATTCTCCGTATTGCACAGGTAAGGTGGAAATACGCACGTCAATCATTTTATCTTTGACTTGTAGGTTAAAACGGCCATCTTGTGGTAATCTTTTTTCGGAAATATCTAAGCCTGCCATGAGTTTTAAACGTGATACCAAGGCCGACATAATACTGATTTCTGGGATGATTTGTTCATGCAATTGGTTATCAATCCGCAGACGAATGCGTAATACTTTTTCATCGGGTTCAATATGTATATCTGAGGCGCGCATTTGTAGGGCATCTTCAAACAAGGATTGTACTAGCTTTACGACTGGGGCTTCATTGATGTCTTTGTCGGTGAGCCGTTTCAAATCATTGCTGGATAATTCTTCAAGCAACTTTTTGGCAAAGTGAGTAATCTCATCTGTGCGGCGATAGATACCATCAATTGTGCGTAAGAAATCATTTTCACGTACTAATGCTAAGTGAATTGGTTGTTTAAGAATTTTTGTGAGTTCGTCAAAGGCAAAAATATCGGTGGGATCAACCATGCCGACTAAAATAAAGTCGTTGGTGCGATTTAAGGCAATGGCGCGAAATCGCCGTGTGTCAGTTTCTGGAATTAATTGCACAATGTCGGGTTTAAAGGGATAACGTTTTAAATCAATCCATTTGACTTGTAACTGAATGGCGAGAATGGGCAGTAGTTTATCCTCTGTGATGTAGCCCTGTTCAAGCAATATTTTCTCCAGTTTGTCTGTTTTGTTTTTTTGTATAAGCCGTGCTTTTTTGAGTTGTGCGGGAGAAATGGCACGGTGTTTTATTAATAGCTTGTCTAAACTGATTTTTTGATGAGTTTCCATATATTAATAAATCAATTAGTACAACGGATCAGGGGAGTGATCGGATTGGTGCGTGGGCCTTTAGTACAACGGATCAGGGGAATGATCGGATTGGTGTGTGAGTCGTTTTATACATATGAGCAATAACCTAAGTATTTATAGCGTTTCCCTATTTTCTGTAGTAGTCAAATTGATGTTGAACAGCTTAATATTAATCAGCGTAAATCATGACAATCAGCGCAATCAGCGTTCTATCATGTTTAGTTCGTACCTTCATTTTTTGTTTAACATCCTATTGAATTTACGAATCACGCCAACCCGCTTTTTGACTGAAAGTGTATAAGGTGAGTGTGAAATGACTGGAGGGATAGTCATTGATAACGATATCTAATTCATCCCAATAAAATTTCCAAGGTAAGTCTTCCAAAAAACGGATGTAAGCCAATATTTCCTTATGATGCCCACTAAATTCTAAGCGTAAGCTATGTTTAAATACTTTCGCTGATGGGCTGATTTCAGATAGAGGTTGGCTGATATGAGTTTCCAATTTCAGCAAAGTTAATGCAGTTTGTGAGACTAACACCGATTTGAGTTTTAACAGATTGTGAGGTGAAATCAAAGTATTGGTTAATAATTGAATTTCGTTTTCTTGGTAAAACAATTCTTTACGCAGGTTATTGAGGGTATGATGATTATCAGTATCTGGCTCAATATTACTCTGATTTTTTAATGCTTGGAGGGTTTGGTTTAAGGTGTTAAGGTGTTTTTGTTTATATTGTAATAATGATAATAAGTGAAGCCTTTGTTCTTCTAAGGGCTGCATTAACAAGAAGTCCCAACAAGCATAAATTAAGGCCATAATAACCAGTAAGACTAAACCACGCTCACGTAAACTGAGATTTTCAAAACGAGTAATCAACCGATTTATTTGGGTGAGCATAAAATTATATGACATATAAAGTTATCAATCAGCGAAAATCAGTCTGATCATGACAATCAGCGTTCTATTTGAGTCGTCAAGAGGCCTTTGCCCCAATCCGATCATTCCCCTGATCCGCTGTACTATAGCGAATAACTGAAAAAAACGGCAAAATAAATTTTGCACTCCAACGTCGCAGAAAAGGCGCAAAATAAATTTTGCACTCCAACGTCGCAACATTCAATCGGGAAACGCTATAATTGTTCTTGGCTGCCAGTATCCAACACAAAGCTGAAGGATTCGCTCTGCTTTTCATCAGTGCGTTCTAACTTGACTTTTTGAAAGTCAACTTCTTGAAACGCGCTGCTCAATAGCTTGATTAAATGTGGTACTAAGTCAGGCTGCGATGTGTTGCCCGTGAGGGTTATAGCAGTGCCTCCTGCTCGTAAATTGATTCTTGTTATGTTTATGTTTTCATATTGGTATGCAAAATCTGCCAAATATTTAGAAAAGCCGCTCGTGTTGCCTTGTAATTCATTTTGTAAAACTTCGATCACTTGATTATGCGTTTCTATCTTTGCGGATAATTGATTAATTTCGGTTTCTAACTCATCACTTTGTTCACTTTGAGTTGGTTTCGATAATGAAGTGCGTCTCAATTTTGCGAGACGTTTTTCAACTGTGCGGTTTTGGGTAGAAAAAGAGTGTAATTTTTCCCGTAAACTTGACACGTCTTGATAGGCAGAGACATAAATGATGATCAAGCCTAAACAAGTTAGCCCCACTATGCTGAATAATAACCTATTGACTGATAAGAATTGGCGAGATTTCTTGGAAGAAGATTGATTGGAAGTGGGTTGAAATAAATTAATTTGTTGTTTCATAATTGGAGCGTTTAAGGGGATTTTTGCCGTAAAGCCGCGCCCAAGATTGGAAAACATTGGGCTTGTTGGGCTACGCTTAACCGCACCGAATTGAGTAATGCGTTTAAATCCAATAAGCGCACAGCTATCCCTAAATGCGTTGCCAGATATTTGCACAAATTGGCTGATGGGTGTGACATGGGCGCAATCACTAAATGATTAATGGGAGGCTGATTAAAATGATTTTCGTAGTAAGTTAATGAACGACGTATTTCCGCTATTATCAATGGCAGTATGTGCTTAATCTCTCCTTCAACGGTGCGACTTAAATATAAAGTGGCATGACGAGTGATTGTGAGCATCATAAATTTAGGTGTCAACCATAGCAAAGCCATGCCGTTTTTATCCTCGGGCAATAAGGCTGCAATATTACGCAAAGCCAATTCAGGTATATCCAAAGCGATTAATTTAAATCCAAGTCCGAGCAAATTATCAACGTGTCGCTGCACCGCTTTTTGACGTGCAACCACCACATAAATCATTTTTTCTTGCCGACGACTCACTGGTACATCAAATACGTCAATGATGGCTTCTTCTATATTAAAATCAATTAACTCTTGTACTCGCCACCGAGTTGCCGCAACTAATTCAGATTCAAGCACGGGTGGAGCCTCGATTAAGAGTATTTGATAATACCCTATTCCCATTACCCCGACACATGGAATCCGTTTAAGTGAATGACGTTTGATCAATTGACGCAAAACGGTGGTAGGGCGTTTCAGGTTAGGCAAAGATTTATAGAAATCTAATCGTGGCGTGGCATCATTGGTATGTGATAGTCTGATCAAACGAATGTTGTTATTATACCAACCCACACCCAGTTGGGTATCGGGCAGTGATTTGTTCCAAGGGAATAGAAATGACATCAGTTTCGATTTGCGTGGTTAGGATTGTTGGAGTGCAAAATTTATTTTGCAATTAGCTTTTCAAAAGTGCTTGATATTTTTTAAAAGCAAGCATATTATGATTTTCCAGATAAATATATTGGCCTTGAACATAGTGGATATCAAAGCATTGATAACTGATAACTGATAACTGATAACTGATAACTGAAAATATGAAAATAATTTCTATTTTTAATAATAAAGGGGGTGTGGGCAAAACGACACTCACGTATCACTTAGCGCATATACTCGCTGAAATGGGTAAAAAAGTCCTCATTTTAGATATGGATTCACAATGTAATCTGAGTCTCTACGGTATGCAAGAGAAAGAACTAGAAAAAATTTGGCGAGATGAAGACTATGTGATTAATAATGGATTTGATTCTGCTAAACAAGAAATGGAAAAGGATGATTTTAACAAGCTTTTTCAAACCACCCGAACAATACATTTCCTTTTAAAATCGGTAGAAGAGGGTATCTCAGATTTTGACGAGTTGCCGCCGCCGGTTAACCTAGCTAAGAATTTAGATTTGATTCCTAGCCGACTAACGCTGTTTAAATATGAAAACAAAATTGCTGAACGTTGGACTGGACTGTTTTTGGGTGAACCATTACCGATAAGAACCGTTACCCGGATAAGAAAACTTGCCGAATTATATTCGGCAGAAAATCATTACGATTTTGTAATTATTGATACATCCCCTAGCTTGGGTATGTTGAACAAAGTTATTATCTCTACCGTAGATGGTTTTATGATTCCTTGTCTTCCAGATATGTTTTCTTTATATGGCATAAAAAATATTGGTAAGGCTCTAACACAATGGCAAAGAGAGTTTGATATTTGCACTGATATGATTTTGGAAGAAAAACGCAAAGCATTTCCCAAAAAGAGAGTTAGATTTTTGGGATATACTATTTACAACGCTAAAAAGAGAAGTGATCAGCATGAATACTGGGGGTTAGCGAAAGCCCATTATGATTATGCTCAACAAATTCCGGATACCATCAAAAAACACATTGCTGAAAGAGTGAGAGAACATCTTTCAGAGAAAATGCTGGAAACACCCATTGGAAATAATGCAATTATTCATAGCCATAATACCTTTCCCAATATGGCACAAAAGTACAAAACACCTATATGGAAAATACCTGCTCTTGATTATTTAGAAGCCTCTGATAAAAGCACTATAAAGGGTAATCGTGTACTCTATGAAGCTACCAAAGACAAGTACCAAGAATTTGCCGATGACTTTCTAAGAAGGATTGCGACTTTAGATGATGAGTAACAATACAACGGTTCAATTTGAGACGGCCATTACGAAAGCATTAAGTGATTTTGAACAAAGATTAGAACAACAACGATCTTTTCAAATTCAAAATCACTTATTGAAAAAGCTGCATGAGGAAATTAAAATAATCGGGTATTGTGATTCTCAAAAAATAGAGGATTTATCTTTAGAGTATGAAGACTTTCATAAAAAATTAAGTGAAAGTGGTAGAAGTTATGAAAATATTGTTGAAGAAAAAAATTTAGTCGATGTATACAGTGCGTTTGAAAAATTTTTATCTGATTGTTTCTATTCCATCTATCTTTTTTTTCCAAAGTATTTAGGTGAAAAAATAACGGTTAGCACCCACGATTTATTTATCGGTGGAGATATAGAGTTGTGCAAAAAGAATATTATTGAATTAGAAGTTAAGAGTTTTATCCAAGCAAACCATATAATAGAAATTGTGAGTAGCTTCAAGAAAAAATTTTCTATCAAAAAAATAGAGTCTTCAATTTCTAAAGATGATCTCAATATACTCTATGAAATTTCTCTCATTAGAAATCTGATTACCCATAATAATAGTATTGTCAATCGAGTTTATATAGAACAAGTTAAAAAATTTCTAAAAGACAAAGCCAAGTATGAATTTCATGAAGGCGAAACGGTACTGGGTAAGCTAGAAAATTTAACACAGGATATGAAAGATATCTCAACCAAAGTTTGCGAAAAGATAGCAGAGGCTATTATCAATGATAGCAACCGATTAAAAAACCACCATGAAAATATGTAAAGATTATAACGGATTTTAAAGAGGGCGAACACGCAGGTTCGCCCCTACAAATTCAACGATGCTGGGCAAGATATAGGAAGCCCTACACAAATAGTCTGTTGAATAGTTCGTGTCACATAATGACTTCGATTAATCATTCCTTGAAAGGCCGTCACCTTTAATTCATAAACGGTGTAATTGTTGTTATCGCTATCAATCATGGGCGTGGGAACACAATTAACGGTTACGGTAAATCCACGAGTACCACCGCCTGTCAAGGTAAAAGTTGGGGCGAGTTGTCCACACCAATGCTTAGCATTATGGGTTTGAACCTCATTGATTGCCCATTGCATACCACTCTGCGCCGCGAACCATGCTTGTATACTTCGTTGTGACACATGGGTACTCACTTGTTGATTAGCCACTAAATTGAGCATATAAGTACCCATTAATACCATCAATCCGGTTATCACGATTACCGTAGAAACGAGGATAAAACCTTGTTGTTTGGGGTAAGTATTCATTGTGGAAGAATAGCAAGTTGTTGAAATAATGTCATACTCACGTCGCTTTGACTATCGGTTAGGGTGATAATCAATTTAACTAATTTTCCCCGCGTCGCGGGTGCAAGGGCAAAATCACAAGCACTGACTTGATTAACTAACAGATTGCCGCTTGGCAAAACAGTCTTTTGGATTGGTGAAGAAGAATACTGGGCATGATGGGTGATTTCTCCCGTGCTAAGATTGCAGACATAACTGACTGGATGTTCACTCTTATAAAATGCCAGCGCGACGATTGTCTCATTGCGGGTAATGCGTATGCTATTCGGTACAGCCAATCGGATATCGCGAGCCATCTGTTGTAAAACCGTGTCAGCAAGATAGCTCAGATTCGCATTGCGTTCAACTTCCCGATAGACTTGAAAACTCAGGCCGATGAGTTGAGCTAACGAACTGACTAAGATGCCAAGAATGAGCATGACAACAACCATTTCTATCAGGGTAAAACCACGGTTAAATTGTTTATTATTCAATAGCATATCAATTAAGCCAACTGGGCGAACACGCAGGTTCGCCCCTACGATCCTATATGTTGTAGGGGCGAACCTGCGTGTTCGCCCTTTATCCACTTGTGTGGCGGTGGGCAGTATATATACCAATCCCTGTCGTTTTATCCTTGCTTATATCCAATCCCTGTAGTTATTTATTTGCCACACCGATAGCCACTTAATAAAACACTGATATCGGGATGACGACGATGCGTCACGCGCACATCAACACGCAAAGCCGGAACCGCATTGGTACCTAACACATCATTATTAACGCTGACTGTCACGACATAACCGTCAAGAGCCGATATGCGCGTACCGCTATAATCTCGCACCACGGAATCTGGCAAACTATTATAATCTTGGACATCATCAAAAGTGGCTCGCCTTTCTCCAAACTCTGCTAAACCGGTTTCCGTTTGATTTGGATCTGAAAAATGCTGATAAAGGATTTCTTCGAGATAGGATTGTGCGATGGCATTCGCTTGTTGTTGTAGGATAGGATCGAGACTGTGGGTGGCGGTTTGTATCATCAAGGGCAAGACACCAACCATACCAACCCCTAAGACAATGAGTGTTATAGTCAATTCCAATAAGCTGATACCTTGTTGATAATTAAGCGGTTGTTGCACAAAGCCTGATAAAATTTTCATATTCAAGGGTGATTACAGAAGATGCACAAATCCCGTTACCGCTTCAATCCGTAGATTGTGATGACCAATACTGATATTTTGCTGTCCGGTGAGGGGGTAGCCTTGCTCGTTATAAATCCACCCCTCACCATATATGCCTGCTTTCACTTTAACCGCCCCGCCCATAATGGGACTGATAATAGCCTCACTACCACAGCGCGTTGGCACACCATTGTAGTATAGCGATAGCATATCACCACTTACCTGAACACGTACCTGACATTCAGAAGCGATAGCCATTTGGTGAGCATAGCGCAGGGCAGTGAGGACTTGCTGAAATTCACTGTGTTGTTCAAACCAACGAGTTTTGACTTTTGGCCCGACTGTGATTGCCAGTATGCCAATGAGTGTGATGACTAATAGCATTTCAAGTAAGGTGAAACCTGTTTGATGTTTATATTTCATGGTACTTCACAATCAAAGAAACGTTGGTAAACAAACACGGTGTTATGTCTATCTAAAAAATAACTTTCCCCTAAACTTCAGGAAAAAGGTTAGAGGAAAGTTAATTTTTCTCGTTCTTAACTCTTACAGGCTTTGGGGAGGTATTTGTTTTGGAGCGTAGTCATACCACCATTTTCGCTTGCCTTGCACTGCCAGAATGCACTATCCTCATTCCATTGCCACGCTATTTCGTTTTCAGCAGGAGAAAAGGATGCCGATTTAACTACTATAATAACACGGAATGGGTTACAACATTCAATTATTATAGTAACGTTTGTACTGGGTTTTTTAAACATTTGTGATTCTTCTGCTGTTGGCATTCTGTCGTTCTCAGCACGAAATGCTGCGATATCAGTTTTAATACCCGCAAATGCTACACTCGCTTCTGATACCTTCGCCTTCTTCATGTAGTCGCTGTAAGACGGAATAGCAACAGCAGCCAAAATACCGATAATCGCAACCACAACCATCAGTTCGATGAGGGTAAAACCTCGTTGTCGCTTCCCGCAACCTTGCTTGGAGCCAGCCATAGCCAACAGCGGTGGATTTATTTGCCGGCTTGCAACCGGACAGTTTTCAATGGATAATTGCATGATTATTAATTCCCCTATGTGGTTAATTAATATGATGAGAGGTTGCCGATCAACATTCGACAGCCTCTACTTTTATGCTATTAAAATGATCCATTACAAATTCATTTAATAGCACCCCTCATCAACAGTCATCAAACAGTTATCAGTTATCAGTTATCAGTCATAGTTTGAACCCATCTAAAAACCTGATAGAACGCTGATTGTACTGATTAAACTGATTTACGCTGATTAATATTAATTATGTTCAACATCAATCTCACTACTACAACTATTGATATTGAACGCCAATTAATCTTGTTTTTGAGCGGGCGCATTATTTCAAGATATTGATGCTTTGTAAACCCCTTGTCCATTTTTAAAAAATTAAGTGTTTGAAAAGTAAGCTCTTTTTTGTCAAGGGGGGGTAGTGCGCACTAGGGTAAGGCGTTTTTTGGCATTCCTTTTGCGTTGGTTTTCGGCCTATATCTTGCATGATGTTCTTGTATTGATAATAGGGTTATATGAGGTGGGGTGTCGGATGTGAGGTTTGTATTGAGGCTATGGGCATGGTGGGCAAGCGGGCGGTGGGGTTATGGGGTAGGAATGAATATCGATGCGCCCGCTTACCCACCCTACGAAGAATATTTTTTGCGTCCTTTTGCGTCTTTTGCGTTATTTTTTTGTTTTTTGGGCAGGTGGGCAAGCGTTTGCTTTGGTATGAGGTAGATGCTTATGGGCAACAAAAACCCGTTGCCCACCCTACAATTTATTTATTAAAGCGATTGTCTTTGAGGTTATCGACAACGCTTGGATCGGCTAAGGTGGAGGTATCGCCTAAGTTATCGACTTCATTGGCGGCAATTTTACGCAGTATGCGGCGCATAATCTTGCCTGAGCGTGTTTTGGGTAATCCGGGGGCCCATTGAATGACATCTGGGCTGGCGATGGGGCCGATTTCTGTGCGAACTTGTTTGACAAGTTCTTTGCGTAGTGCTTCTGTCGGTTCGACACCGGCCATTAAGGTGACGTAGGCATAAATGCCTTGTCCTTTAATATCATGGGGATAGCCTACGACGGCGGCTTCTGCGACGGCTTGATGTAGTACGAGGGCACTTTCGACTTCTGCTGTGCCCATACGATGGCCGGAAACGTTGATGACATCATCTACTCGTCCGGTTATCCAGTAGTAACCATCTTCATCGCGCCGTGCGCCGTCACCTGTGAAGTAGTTGCCTGGATAGCTTGTGAGATAGGTGTCAATGAAACGTTGATGATCGCCATAGAGGGTTCGCATTTGGCCAGGCCATGGGCGGGTGATGATTAAGTTACCTTCTGTTTTGCCTTCTAGCACTTCTCCTTCGTTAGTGACAATGGCTGGTACAACGCCAAAGAAGGGGCGTGTGGCGGAGCCGGGTTTTAATTTGGTTGCGCCCGCTAAGGGGGTGATGAGAATACCACCGGTTTCAGTTTGCCACCAAGTATCCATAATGGGGCAACGGCCGTCACCGACTACGTGATAATACCATTCCCAGGCTTCTGGATTAATCGGTTCTCCAACACTGCCTAAGATGCGTAAACTCTTGCGGCTAGTGGCTTTGACGGGATCGTTGCCTTTGCCCATTAGGGCCCGAATGGCGGTAGGTGCGGTGTAGAATATATTGACTTGGTGTTTGTCTACCACTTGCCAGAAACGGCTTACATCGGGATAGGTGGGTACGCCTTCAAACATTAAAGTCGTCGCGCCATTCGCCAGTGGCCCATAAATAATATAGGAATGCCCGGTTACCCAGCCGACATCTGCGGTACACCAGTAAACATCACCATCATGGTAGTCAAAGATGTACTTATGTGTCATGGCGGTGTAGAGGAGATAGCCGCCTGTGGTGTGTAATACACCTTTGGGTTTACCCGTTGAGCCGGATGTGTAGAGAATAAATAAGGGATCTTCGGCATCCATTTCTTCGGCGGGGCAGTCGGCTGAGACTTTTTCCGCTGCTTCGTGATACCAAACATCTTGGCCGTCTTTCCAGGCTTGCGTGTTTCCTGTCTTTTTGACGACGATAACACTATGTACATTGGGGCATTGAATCAGTGCTTTATCGACATTGGCTTTCATGGGAACTGTTCGGCCACCGCGCAATCCTTCGTCTGATGTGATGACGACTTCGCAACCGGAGTCTAAGATTCGATCTTTCAAGGCTTCTGGGGAAAATCCGCCGAAGACTACGGAATGTACTGCACCAATACGTGTACATGCGAGCATGGCATAGGCTGCTTGGGGGATCATGGGCAAGTAAATACAGACGCGATCACCTTTTTTAACGCCACGCGCTTTGAGTACATTGCTAAAACGGCACACTTGTTCGTGTAATTGACGATAGGTGATTTTTTGGTCAACTTGCGGATCGTCTCCTTCCCATAAAATGGCGATTTGATCGCCTCGCGTTTCCAGATGGCGATCAATGCAATTGTAAGCGACATTGAGTTTTCCGCCTTCAAACCAGCGAAATTGGCCTTCATTGTAGCTTCCGCTTTGTACTTGATCCCAGTCTTTGAACCAAGTCACCAATTCTTTGGCTTGTTCAGCCCAAAACCCATCAGGATCGGACACCGAACGCGCATACATGTCCTGATATTTCTCTTCTGTGATATGGGCATGTGCTACGGCTTCTGGAAAAAGATCATAAACTTTGACTTCACTCATGGTTATTTATCCTTATATGGAATGCATATCAAAAATATCTCAACCCTGAAGGGGTAGAATGTAGGGTGTTGACTGAGAGGTTTTTTTGAGAGGTATTTTTAGGAACCCCAGGTTTCACCTAGGGCTATGATCTCGCTACGCTCGTTACTGCGTTTCACATTCAACCCCTTCGGGGTTGTTTAACCCCATTTTCGAGGCTTTTGACAAACACAAAATCAGCATGAAAGATATCGGCTAAAAAAAGCTCTCTGTCAACACCCTAGTGCAGGATCGCTCCAATCTTGATACCACTTAGCAAGCATCAAAAGGGGCAACCACAAGGGATTGCCCCTACGGGCAGATTGTAGGGGCAATCCCTTGTGG
>Ga0164318_10001621_pt1 | contig 20184 bp, 33 predicted proteins | sample GuaBasSedimGuay9_FD_113734 | JGI IMG/M metagenome (GOLD analysis project Ga0164318, IMG submission 113734) | Subseafloor sediment microbial communities from Guaymas Basin, Gulf of California, Mexico - Guay9, Core 4571-4, 0-3 cm | ecosystem: Environmental > Aquatic > Marine > Hydrothermal vents... | reverse complement strand
TTTTCCATAACATCTCCTACTTAATAATTCGTCTAATCAGTTTAGTGATAATAGTTTTTTCTGCCTTGTTAGGATTCCCATTTGCATCAATACTTGTCCAAGTTGGTAATCTATCCATAAGATAACTTTTAATCTCAGCATCACTTTCTGCAAACTGTAACACTTCACATAAATGTCTTGTGTTTACATTCTTTTCAATCTCACCACCAAGAACTAAATCTCTCATTTGAGTATAAAATTCAATTAACTCTGAAACAATCTTATTACTGATACCATCTGTAGAAGCACAGCTTAACAAGATGGTTTCTAATTCTGTATTGGTTGTAATTTTATTTACCACAATAAATCTATCTGCAAGTGCATCATCAATTTCATCAACAGCATAACCAGCTCCAACATTTGTTGTTCCAATTACCCATAGATTACCCATTGGCACTTCAATTACTTCAGTTTCTCCAACACCATCAATAACATTAACTAATCTATTTGTTCTAAGTCTATATGTACCAACAGAAGATGGAGTAATTGCACCAACCAAGATATTTAACTCTCTTGCAGGGATTCTAAGTGTTTCATCAATAAACAATGCAACTTTACCATCAACAGCCTTTCTAAATGCTCTTGTTAATGCACCATCTAACCAAACAGTTTCATCTTTACTTGGCAATGTATAACCTAATAAGTCAGTTGCTTCAATACCTTCGTGACCTGAGATAAACTCTGAATCAATACCTTCATCTCTTAACTTTGCATCAACTGCATAAGTTTTACCACCACCTTTTTCACCTTGAATAAGAATATGCTTTTTGAACATATATCTATCCAAAAAGCTATCTAAATCAGATGTACCATCTGCCATTTTGAATTTAGCAATTTGACTGTTTAAATCTTTATATGCAGCTTGTGACTTCTCAATCTTTGGTTGCAGCACTTCTAACATTTCAGGTGAAAGTTCTTCTATCTTATTAAATGTAACATAATGAATATCAACTCCAATACTTTCTGTCATACCTTTATTTAGATTAATTGACTTCTTGATAACTGGAATCATCTCTTCAGGATAAGTTTCTAATGCAAACTTTTTAGATGAACCATCTAACCAGTCATTACTTCCACATACTGTTCCATTTTTATCTGTAATTAAATATGCAATACACTTTTGAGTTGATGATTCACTTCCATCAGGAATACCTGCATTACCAAAGAAATCATTTTCAACTACTTCAACATCAGTATCAACAATATCAAACGTAACTATATTTAAAACTGCTAACTTTTTATTAGCCACTGTCATTTGTATATTTTCATTTACATTTGATACTTTTTTGTTTTCCCAACTCATTACACTTGCTTTTGCCATTTTAAACTCCTTTTGTTTGTTTCAATACTATATCATTGAAAATTATTTGTGCTGCAACCTTGCTATATCTTCCTCTTGAAAATCTAGCAATTAAATCATTTTGTTCAGTATGATTTAGCTTTTGAACTACATCCCAATAAAACTTAATACCAAGATGCTTTGCATTTGTTAATTCATCTTGAATAGTTTTTGTTCCTAATCCAAGAATATCACATAACATATCTTTATGTTTTACACTTTTAATTACACCTCTATTTAACTCTACTTGACTTATAAAATATATTTCATCTTTGGTCATTTGTTTTCTCCTATCTTATTTTTTATTTTTACCATACTTAAGTTAAAAAGCTCAGAAGCTTCTTTCATATACTTTTGATATTCTGGGTTATTTATATTTTCAGCTTTAATACACATAGAAATTAAGTCTGAAAAAGAAATTGCACTATTGATGATTTCTTCAAATTCAACAAATGACATTGATATATTTTTAGTCATTAATAAGTCCTTGCATTTGTAGTCTTGAATATTGGTCACAGAAGTTTATATAACTACAATATTTACATCTTTTTACACCACCAGCAAACTTTTTAACTTCACCTTTACCTTTTACTGATAACATTAACTCTGCATCAGCTTGTGTATTAAACACCTTAATAGCTCTCTTAGCACCTTTAATACCATAATACTTCCATTTGTCTTCTTTTTTCCATAACTCTTCATCAGTACAGTCTGGGAGCTTATTATCAGGTAATTTTTCAGTCTTCTCAACCAATGCAAGTTTATCTGTAATCCATTTTTCTGTGTCTGTAACACTCATAAGTTCCATCTTTTTAGTTGCAACTCTTTGTTGTGGATATTGAGAATCTTGTTTAGCTTTTACAGCAGACCAATCAGTAAAGATAAACTCAATATAGCCTGCATCATTTACAATTAAATCTGGATGAAGAACTCTATAAATGCTTAATTGCTTTATATAGGCATCATCATTTGAACCAAATATATATGTCCAAGTTGATGTACTTTTAATATCTGCAACTATACCATCAAAAACCAAATCGAATTTTCCCGATACTTCGTATCGTCCAAATTCTTTTGAGCTTCTCTTCTCAAATGTAATTTTGTCATATATTGCTTCAGGATTTTTATATCCAAATGCAGTAAGAGCTTCAATACATTTATCTTTTAATTTCCAAGCATTTTCAATATCATTATGGAAAGCTGTACCCATTTTAACTGCAAGTAAATCAGCTACATCCATCTCTTTATCAGCTTCTTTATATCTTCTACCTAAAACTATTTGCTTTACTGGTTTTATTAATGTTGTAGCTGATATTAAATTTTCTTGGTCACTATAATCATATTCATCTATTGCTAACCATACAGCTATTGGTAAACTGATTCCAGTATTGTTTGTTATTTTTGTACTCATTTTAACTCTCCACTTCTATTATAAAATCTACTAAATCCATTGGCTTAATCTTTTTTGCTTTACACTTTTTAACATATTTGTCGTATGCTTTTATTTCAGTTTTAACACCCATATTATAATCCTCTTTTTTTTCTTCTAGTTCTTTCTTGTTCTAGCTTGATTTTCAACTCTTTCCATTCATAATATTGTCTGATTTTTTCTTTTTTTAAATCAACATATTTATTTTGAATAGATTTATACATATTTTTTGCTACATATTCATTAGCTTCAAGTATTTCAAATTCAACTTGTTTCATTTCTTAACTCCACATCTATATATTTGAGTTTCATCAAAATGACTTTTAGCACCACTTGCAAGATGAGAATCTGAATCTAACTTTTTAATTTCTTCTACTGAAAGTGATTCAATCTCTTCTTTGGCTGTAATCCCTGCAACTTCATATCTGCATTTGATAAACTCAGTTCCATAACTTCTACAAATAAATGGTCTATTTTCATACACACTACATCTACCATCTTTTAAAAATGCACAAGGTATATGAGTAATATCAGTTCCTTGTGGAGTATCTTTTGGTAGTATCACTAACTTTTCATTGAACTTTGGATGCTCAACCAACATAACATCTATACCTATATCTTTTGCAAGTTTAGATAGAAATAATCCTTCTAATACATCCAATGGTATATCTGCTAAACAACAATGATTATCTGTCTTAACACATTCTTCACAACTTAAACTCATCTTATTAATCCTATTTTTTCCATCATTTCTTTGTCCATAAAACACATACCTAAATCAACTGTTTCTTGACCTAATAATTCAACCAAAGATTCATTTTTAACTACTATCCAAACACCAGTAGGATAAATTCCATCTTGTATTTCTGGCTGTCCTTCGTTAACTGGCTTATCTTGTGCTTGAACAACTGTAAAACCTTTTTCTCTATTCTCTTTACATTTATCACAAGGTTCATAACCACCAAATATATAATTTGTCTTCCATTTCTTATCACAACTAACTAACTTTTGTCCTATTGCAATACCACTTGCTTCTCCACACCAAAAGCACTGAATCATTGCTGTATTTATACATTGATTACTCATTATATTTGTCCTCCAATTTTGCTATTAATTTATTCGAATTTCTGAACTGGTCAGTAAATTGATGATATGATTCAATCTTATTATAGATTCCCCAATATAATCTTTTTACAGTCATAGCTCGACTTCCTTTGAAGAAATCATCTTCCATTAGCAAACCAACTAAACCAATACTTAGAAGTAAAAGATTTGCATCAATTTCTTCTTGACCAGATACTTCTGTAAGTTTTAAACTACAAGCTGTACCATATTTCACTGCTTCTGCTTGGTTGCCTAAAGTTACTTTAGCTTGTTTACCAAGCATTTCTAATGATTCTCTAACATCCATATATTCTTTTTCAGGATGTTCCTCATTAAATTGATGAAGAAAAGTCATACCAAGACTTAATAATTCTTTATGTTTTGCTTTTACCACCATAATCTCCTTAGTAATCTTTTAATTCTTCCATTTATATATCCGTTTTTTGCATATTTCATAGCTAAAAGATAAGCTTTATGCAATTTAACACCTTCAGTTTTAACTTTCCAATAATCAAAGTCAACTAGCTCTTCTACATTCTCTTTTGTTATGCAAAAACTCTTTTTTCTTCCAACAATGCTGGTAATTTTATAAGTTTTTTCTTTTTTTTGACTATTCTTAGTCCCAAATTCTTCTTCATTACATTCCTTTAGTAATTCTCTTGGGTCTTCATTCATTTCATAATGTTCTCTAAACATTTATCTACTCCTTTACTGGTCGAATATAAACTTTCAACTCTTCAAGTTGCTTGTGATAATATACAGCATCTTTATGAAGTGCTGAACCAATGCTTTCAAGCTTGATAATTTGATAAACATATTCCCATTTAGTTGGTAAGTATCTGCATAAACTCGGATACCTTTTAACAGCACTTATTGCATCTTCTTCTTTTTCAATGAACATAAAATCATCAATAGCTTCATCTCTAAGTCTGTCAGCATTATCCATAGTATCTTCTAAATCAATTCCATCATTATATTCATCTTGGTACATTATTTAGCTCCTTTTCTTACACATTTTTCTTGAGCAGCTTTAATAGGGCATACTGTCCAAACTTTTTTAAACCCAAGTCTTCTCATCACACCTGCTACACTAGCTTTTGTTCTATCAAGCTCTTTTGCTATTGCAGGTGTTGAAATGTCATTATCTTCTTCTATTAACTCAATAAGCTTAGTTATTTCTGGCTCTTCCCAAATTCTTTCACAATAAGTTTTTCTAGGAACTCTTTGACCACTAAGCACTTTCGATAACTCTGCTTTCAAATTAGCTATTTTTTGGTTATGTTCTTCTAATCTATTCATCTTATGTATCCTTATGCGTGAAGTTCCAATGTAATATCTTTTGTATAACTTTGAACTCTACTAATCATATTATTCATTGAATTGGTTGCCTCTTCATTAGCAGCTCGTTCAACTTCAATCAAAGCTTTTAACTTTTCAACTTCTCTATTAAGCAATCTATTTTGCTTTTGAGTAACTAAATGTGATTCAACTTCAAGCTTATACATATTTTTATATAAATCTGTCATTAGAATTGAATCCCAATACTTCCAACTATATATGAACCAACACCAGTCACCACAACAACTATTGCACATATATACCACTTAATAAAACATTTACTTGGTTCATCAAAATTATATGCCATCTATTTCTTTACCCTTACCATCATATTGTTTAACTTTATTTTTCTCTTCAAACTCTTTAGTGAATTTATCCATCTTATCTTTTTCATCAGGACTAATCCAAACCTTCTTTGGCTCATATCTCATAGCTTTTAAATGTTCATCTGATGAATCACTCATTACGATGCTCTTCTCTCAAAACTACCATTCTTCATACACCATTCGTGCTTACCATTTTCTAACTTAGCACTATCAGGAAATGGAATTGCTTTACTTCTAATAGCATTTGTCTTATTCCAAGACTCTAAAGATGCTGTAACTCTTCTCTTTCTGTTTTTACCTTTAACTTTCTTCATCTTCATTGCTGGTTGCGTACCCATATTCATCATTGCACCTATACCTGCCATTGCCCTCATAAATAATTCTTTCATTTTTCCAAACATTTGTTTCTCCTAAGAGTAATATTTTTTAAGTCCTTAGACTGTGGTTGTTTGTGGTTAGACTTGCACTAACATTAACTCTTACTTGTTCACTAGCATCTATAATTCTTGCCTTCTCTTTTGCAAGTTCAACTGCTTCTGTTTGATTAGTTGCATATATAGTTGGACTACAAACTAATCTATGGTCATTACTATAAACTCTTAATCTCCAATAATTATTATAATCATCATCATATTCAACATAATACATCATCAGCTCCTTAACAACTAAATCCATCTCTCCAAAAATCTTTTGATTCAAATCCCTCGTGGATATTATCATCAACATAACTTCTATTACACTTTTCAAAAGCTTCTACATTACTAACATCAAAAGATTTAACCTTTGCATCAACATCTATATAATCAACTTCTTCTCCACATAATATTTTGTCTAATTCCCAACTCTTAACTCTATCCCACTCAGGTTCAACTTCATCTTCTCTTACACTCTGACTACATTTATACCAAGTACCACTTACCTTTTCTTTTGCAACAATCATATCATCCAAATATCTACATTCATCAATACTCTCAATACCTTTTAACAACTTATTCACATCCCAAATCTTTTCATTTAACACATATATAAACATTTTATCTTCTCCTTTCATCTTCACATCTCACACAAAAAAAAGTATCATCCAAGCTATTAAAGCTTGAACGATTTTACATCTAATGTCACTTTTAAGCTTGACATCCATTCTCTTAAATCTTTTCTAAAGACTGCTAACCCTTGACTCTCAAGCAATTCCACATAGAAATATTCATTATCTGTATCCAGTTGTCTTTCTTCTAAGTGTTTGAATACTGCTTTGTATTCTTCTGTTCCTGCCCAATTTAGTTTCTTTTTCATTTCGTTCTCCTTGTTTTTTTGAAATTACCGTTAAATAACATATTTTTAAGCTTAGAATAATCTTGGCAAGATATAAACGGACTGAGTTTACGAAGGAGTATTATGCTCTTGGTAATATTAGTATAAGTGTAATATGTTATTAGAGAGTTTGTGAAGTAGATTTTGGAACAAAATTGTAGTGAACAAGTACGAACGATTATAGGTATTGCAAAAAACACGGTGAAAAGAGTAATGAAAATATAAATTGGGTAGGAATAGTAAATACACCAGTAGTCAAATTCTTAGAAGAGTTGAAAGACAGCAGGTTATAGATATGACACTATTTCTGTGGAATTGCTTGAGTGTTATTGGTTACCTTTAGAAATGGTTTAAGTGAATGGATACACAAGGTTTAGTTACTTAGAGCTAAAAGCTTTCAACATTTAATAGCTTGGTTGATACTCAACACACTCATTCACACTCAACTCTTCACACACCTACACCTGACTTGATTGATACCTTATAGGCTTTGCTCAAATAGATAAGCATTTTACACAAACATAATCTCACTCTATCATAGCAAAACTAACATCACTACACACTCGATAAACACTAAGTTCATTGACACTGTTAGAATTAGGCATAGGGGGAAACTGTAATCAAGTCCATAGAGAAAAAGGTATATTAAGTGACTATATTATTTCAAACAATTCTTAAACTTTTCTTGAAAAGAGCAGTAAAAGAAAGTGAATCTGAACCGTAGGTTCAAGATGAACGGTATTGGTATCGTAATATGTATAGCCGAAACATTGATACTGCGTATCATGTTTCTATTTAAAAAAATAATAAAATATTATATAAAGGTGATTACTGTATATATACCATTAGGTTACTTTTATATTGTATTAATATTAACTAGGTTATAATCTAACCAAGATAAAAGAAGGTATTGACCAATATAATAATAGGAAACTTGAAGAAGAGGTGGCTTTCTAATGAGTAAGAACCCAAATTATGCTAGCTTCCATTTATTCACTAAATTTAGTGTAGCATTTTATGACAAGCCTAAGCACTGGAATAAATCAATGGACTTAGATAATAATGGAGATTTTAAGGTGGATAAGCACTCAGTAGCCAGAGCAAGTAAGGTCTATATTGATAATGGTGTAGCATTTTGTATGTTCGTCAACAAAAAGAAGTATAATTATAGGCATATAATTCACGAATCAACACATATAATTGATTTTTTAATGGAAGAGATAGGAATACAATGTAATGAAACTGAATTTAGAGCATATATGATTGAAGACTTATCTGTCAGACTAATTAAGTATTGTAGAAAAAAATATAAAGCTACATAATCTTTTTGTATCTATCTAATGATGGTTGCAATAGGTCGTGAATCTTATGTGCCATTACAATAGTACATTTATTTAGCATAGGTTTGTAGAATTTATACCTTCCATTTGATGAAGGATGATTTGGATTAGTATATGGTATGTCCCCAGTTTGATACATATTATCTATTATGGTTTTTCTCATCTGAAATATGCAGCCAACAATCCAATTAATGCAGAAGTGTTCAAAATTATGGTTGTAATACTGTGGATTCTCATAAAAATATACTAATTTTCTTATCAAGTTTTGATGCACATTCTTAATAAGTGCCTTTTTATTGTTTGGCTGCTTCTTGAAATCATTAATTACTATCAAATGTATCTTGGTGTACTTATCTTTAAGTGGTGGGTTAGAAAAAATTTGTAATATTTTTTGAGATAACTGATTTAGGTCAAGATGTCTTGTAAAGTTGTGGTCAACCTTTGGTATAACTCTATCTACCTCATCTTTTATTGGCATCATATAGTTCATTGGTCCGTATCTTGCTAGTTTTAATCTTGTTTGTATGCTCATACGAAAGTATAGTTAAGTTTATCTTAAAGAATTAATAGGTTATAATGTTGCAATATGACTGTGAAGGAGTTAATATGAGTTCAGTAGAAGTAAAAAAAGAGGATATAGGTGCAAGTACACCATTGTCAGTAGTAGTTCAGTATTTAAAGCAGGTTGTTCCTGATAAGTTTCCACGAGAAGAGGTTACTGTTAGAGAACTAGATAAGACCACTGGAAAGTTTGAGTTAATAGATTTGATGGAAGGACTTTGTAAAAATGATTAAGTATGAAGTAGAACCAATAACAGAAAAACTATTCGATGAGATGTGGGCAGTGCTTGAAACACAAAGACTTGAGTTAGTAAATAGAAAAGATATGCACTTAAATCCATATATAGCTAAATATTTATTAATGGAAAAATCAAAACAAGCATTTATAGTGGTTGCAAGAGATGATAATAATACTATTGTTGGTTATTCAGCTTGGTTTGTCAGTCCAAATATGCACTGTATGGATTTTATTGATGCACATCAAGATGTATTTTATGTAGTTGATGGTAAAAGAGGTACTAGAATTGCTATGAAACTATTAAAAAAGTGTGAAGAAGAGTTGAAACTTAGAAATGTAGATAATATTTTACAACATACTAAGGTTAGTAATAACTTTGGTAGATTCCTTGAGAAAATGGGATATGGTGTAGCTGAAGTTATCTATTCTAAAAGGTTAAAGTAATGGGTAACTTTGTTGAATTTGGTAAAACAGATAGCTTTGAAGAGATTTCTTACTTAGCAAAACAAGAAGACTTCTCAAAAAGAAGTATGAGGGAGCTTTTGCTCAACCAAAGATTTACAAGAATTGTTGTAGGACTATATAATGTCCTTCACGATGTTGATGGATTTATGGATGCAGAAGTTTTTATGAAATATCATCCACTACTAGAAGATGCTGTTGAAAAAATAAAAAAACATTATGGATATAAGCATATTCAATTTCAATCTTTGGTACTTGTTAAGCTTGAAGCTAATAAAATAATAGATACACATATCGACTCAGGGGGAATTTATGACATAGCACATCGAATACACATACCAATCACAACTAATGAAGATTGCAAGTTCATTGTTGGTGGTGAGAGTAGGCATTTCAAAGAAGGAGAAGTGTTTGAATTGAATAATATGGTTGAACACTCTGTTGTCAATGGTGACAGTGACAGAATACATTTGGTATTTGACATTATAGGACTGAGAGAAACTTATAATGAGAATCTTTTAGATACTAAAGTTCCAGATGATTTTTACTTATAAAGGTTAAGATATGGGTTGGACAGCAGCAGCAGCAGTAGTAGTATCGGCATTTGTGTCGAGTGAAGAACAGAAAAAGAATAGAAAAGCAGCAGCTAAACAGCACGAAGAAACTCAGACAGCTCAAAGAGTAGCTCAAGATGAGGCTGATAAGAGAGATAAGGCAAGAAGAATGAATATAGATACATCTGAATCAGCTACAACAGCTTATGGTACAGACCAAAAGACTAGAAAAAAACAAGTTGCAAGTGATTTATTAATACCAAGAACTACAAGTTCATTTGGTTCTGGCTCTGGTAGAGTTGGGTTAGGATTCTAAGATGGCTGATACACAATTAAATCCAAAAACAATATATGAAGAGTTGATTACTACTAGAAGTGATTACGAAACACGGGCAGAAGAGTTAGCGAAGCTAACTATTCCTGCCCTATTCCCTAAAGATGGAGCTAGTAGTTCTGATGCAATGACAGATGGATATGCAAGTAGATATTCTGCAATAGCAATTAATTCATTGGCTGCTCAAATGGAATTAACATTACTTCCTGCAAGTGGTTCAAGTTTTAGATTCGAGCCTGATGCTCAAGCTTTAGCTGAATTTACTCAAGGTGATGCAGATTCATTAGCTCAAACAAGTGCTTTATTAAGTGAAGCAAGTGATAGAGTTAATAAAGAGATTGAAAATCAATCTATTAGACCTCAATTTGGAGCATTTCTTCAAACTATGGTTGCCGTTTCACCAGTTGTAGTGGAAAAAGTTAAAGATAATGGTATTAAGTGGTATGGTTTAAGAAGTTTTGCTGTAAAACTTAATGATGTAGGTGACCCATTACAAATAGTTACTAAACAAACTCTTGATAGAAATAATTTACCTGATGGTATTGAAGCAGATGAAGGTGAAAAAGAAGTTGAGTTATATACATTATGTCATTGGGAAGATGATAAGTGGACAGTTACTCAATCAAAAGGTGATGAAATTGTAGGTGGAGAATCAACATTTAAAAAAGATAATTTACCTTATGTATATCTTGGTTGGACAAGACAACAAGGCGATACTTATCATAGACCATTTGCAGAGCAATTTCAAGGTTTACTTGAAGATTATGCAGCTATGAATAAAGTCTTGGTTGAAGGAAGTATTGTTGCATCTAAAGTTTTACTAATGGTTAATCCACTTGGTTCAACTAAGAAAAAAGATGTTTCTGATAGTAAAAATGGAGCAGTAGTTGATGGTAGAGCTGATGATGTAACAGCATTACAACTTGGTAAAAATTATGACTTTCAAATTCCAATGGAACTTAGAAATGAATTGAAGCAGCAAATTGATAGAGCATTTTTATCAAGACAAGGTACTCAAAGACAAGCTGAGAGAGTTACTGCTGAAGAAATTAATCGTGATGCACAAGAGTTAGAGAAAAATCTAGCTGGAATTTATAGTATAATGTCTAAGAAGTTTTCTAAATGGTTGATACTTCAGATAATGGGTGAGCTAAAGATAACATTTGAAACTATTGATGTAAATGTTATTACTGGTTTAGATGCACTTGGTAAAAATATTGAATCACAAAAGTTAGATGCGTTTATGCAAAGAATGGCAGCACTTGAGTTAAGAACTTGGATTAAAGAACCAGAGTTAATTACAAGATATGCAGCTTATGATGGTATTAATGTAACTAATCTTATTAAGACTCCAAAAGAAGTTCAAACAGAAAGAGCTGAAGCTCAGAAACAAGCTGCTATGAATGAGATGGGTATGAGTGCAGCAAAAAGTGCAGGTGAAACAGCAGGTTCATCAGTAGCAAGTCAAGGTGGGCAACCACAACAATAATAAGTATAGTAGGCAAACAATCCGTGTTGTAAGTCCAACCAGTAACTATTTAAAGAAGGAAAAACAAATGGCAACAATTACAGCAACAAAAAGAGAGATGGCAGAATATAAGAAGACAGATAAGAAAGTTAATCTTATGGATTGGGTAAAAGATTTCAGAAGCAAAGGTTCAGCAAAAAAAGTTGATGCACCAAAAACTGAAGTTAAAAAAGATGAAGTTAAAACAGAAGTAAAAACTGAAGTTAAGACAGAAACTAAAGAACCAAAACCACTGACTGAAAGACAACAAGTAATGGCTGATTTAGATACTGCTGGTATCGACTATAAGAAAAATGCAAAGACAAAAGATTTAAAAGTTCTATTAGAGGGTGGTAAATAATTATGGCAGATGAAGTAATCCCACCAGTAGTACCTGAAGGAGATGGTGGTACTCCACCTGCTGATGATGGAGTTCAACTTCCAAGTGATATTGCAAATAAAGAACCTGAATTAACAGTAGAAGAGTGGAAAGCAAAATATGCTGAACTTGAAACTAAAAACTTAGGTGCAGAAGAGATTGCAAAAAAACTTAAAGATGAAAAGAGTCAAAATAAAAGAGATGATATTGAAGCTGATAAAGTTAAAGAAACTGAATCTGCAAAACAAGAGTTCATCACTGCAAATTTAGATAGCTTTATTGAAAATGGAATGGTTGCAACACCTGAACAAATTGAAGAAGCTGCAAAACACGGAATATCTCCTGAGCAAATTGAATTGGCTGCATACAAGTCAAAAGAAAATATTGATAGAGTTCACGGTGTAGTTGGTGGAAAAGAACAATATGACACTATGATGGATTTTATGAGTGAACATTTAACTGATGCTCAAAAAGCAGATTATACTAAAGGTGTAACTGATTCAAATCTAAGTGAGTATGCTGTAAAAGGTTTACAAGCTGATTATGTCAAGCTTAGTAATGGTGGACAAGTTGATAATAGAATTGTTCCAAGTGCAAGTAACGCAGCAACTACAACTGGTTCTTACAAGACTGAAGCTGAATACTTCTCTGACAAGAGAGCTGCTGATAAGCTTACTGGGACTGCAAGAACAGCGATGATGACTAAGATTAGTGCTAAGTTGTCAAAAAGTTCTATTGGTAAACAATAGACTTAATCAAGCTTTAAGTTACTGTTATGCTATACTTCCAGTAACTTATTTGTTAGTTAGGCTTTGCCTAGCTAATTTCTACACAAACATCTACGATGAGTCCTAGATTGTTTTTTGTCAGAGTCTTTAGGTATTAACCATACAAACAGATAACAAAAAACAAACACACACAAGGATAAAATATGTCAGCAGGATTAATTTTAACAGGTTCAACATCAGGTGGAGATTTATCTCAAGAAATTTTTATGGAAGTAAAAGAAGCTTTTGATAGAGTAAATATTTTCTTACCATTGGTAGAATCAAAAACAATCGAAAACGGTAGTTCAGCACAATTTGTAATTAGTGGTAAAGATAATGATACATTAGCTTTAACTCAAGGTAGAGATGTTGGTAACGATACACAAGTTGGAACAGATATTTCAGTTAATCCAGTTAATATGGATGAAAGAATCATAGCTATTGATAACTTAATCTATGATGCTAGAAGAATTGATGGTAAAGAAGAAAAAATTGCTCATTATGATGTAAGAGGACCAATTACAAAAATGATTGGAACTGTACTTGCACAGAAAATTGATAAAACTATTGTTGCACAATTAGGTTTAGCTTGTGAAGCAGCAGGACTTGCAGGTAACCCAGATGCAGCAGCAGTTGTTGTTGATACTGATATTGTAGGTGGAGCAACAGCTAAAGCTAAAGGTGACGCATTTGTAGCAGCAGCTTTTGAAGCAGTAGCACAAATGAGAACAAATGATGTATATGGTGACCCAGTTATTGCTGTTGGTCAATTAATGTACTCATACTTAGCTCAGTCTGATTTAATCAACAAAGATTACACAAATGGTAATGGTGGATTAGATTCTGGTGTGGTAGAAAAAGTTGCTGGTGCAAATCTTGTAACTACAAACCATTTAGCATCTGCTTCTAACATTGAAGGTATTGCTGGATTAGTATTTACTTCAGAAGCAGTTGGTGTTGTAAACTTAATTGGATTACAAACAGAGTCAAACTATGACTTCAACAAATTTGCAACACTTATCTCTGGTAGATATGCACTTGGTTGTGGAGTTCTTAGACCTGAATGTGCAGTAGCTATCGCAGCAGAAGCACAAGCATAATAACAAGGGATTAACTTCCCTTTTGTTATTATCTTAAAGCCAACACTAACTCCTTCGGTGTTGGCTTTAAGATAATAATCAAAGGATTCAAATGGCAATCGAAGAGCAATATGATTCACTACATTTTTTAGCTGACTCAATCAATATACTTTTACAAACAATAGGTGAATTACCAATTACTTCATTAGAGGATGTTGATAATATCTTAGAAGCTCAGATTGCTCAAAAAGTTATCTTTGAAGCAAAGCAAACAATATTGTCTGAAGGATGGGAAGTTAATACTGATGTCAATTATCCATTCTTGCCTGACACAAATGGATTCATTCCAGTACCACCACATTGTTTAGAAATCAAATCTGGGAAGAATATAATTCTTAGAGATTGGCAGTTGTATAATAAGACTACTCATTCAAGAATTTTTGATGCACCAGTTAGTTGTTCAGTTACTTGGAATCTTGGTTTTGAAACATTACCTCACGCATTAAGATATTACATAACTATTTATGCTGCAAGAATATTTCAAGCAAGAATGATTAGTGATAAAGCTATGTATAATTTTACAAAAGAAGATGAGTCAACAGCTCTTGTAAGAGCTAAAAATTCTAATGGTTATCTTGGAGAGTTTAATATGCTTGATAGTGACCACGCAAACACATTTAATATACTTAGTTAGGAGTCGATATGTCGGAAGTAGTTAATGAGTTAATCTCGTTTCACGGTGGAGTTTCACAACAAGATGTATCACTTAGACTTGCTCAACAAGTTGAAGAGAGTACAAATTGTTATCACACTATTGATTCTGGTTTAAGAAGAAGAAATCCCGTTGAATTAATTAATGATAATACTGGTGTTTCTGCAAACTGTTGGACATATTCTTATGATAGAGGTTTAGCAGGTGAACTTAATGAAAAATATACAGTAGTTTATGACGAGAGTGGCTTAAAAGTTATTGACCTTAATACTGGACTTGCAGTTACGGTTGTTGACAACTCAGCAGGATACTTAGAACCATTCTCAAGTGATACTGGCTATAGTGCTTCAACAGTAAAAGATGTTACATTTATTACTAATAGAAATAAAGTTGTTGAGATGACAACTGCTACTACTGGTGCAATAACTGATGAAGCATTTGTTTGGGTCAAAAGAGCAGACCCAATAGATGGATACGAATATTATGTCACAGTTAATGGAACTAAGTATGAAGTTAAATATAGTCCAGTTGACCCAGCAGAGCCAACAGATGAAGAGAAAAAGGCATTAACAACAACTGGTGTTGCAGAGCTAATGAGTGGAAAGATACCAAATTCAGTATTTGATGGCAATATAATAAAGATTACATCTGTTACAAGCATTTTTACTTCAGATAGTTATGGAGATAAAGCCATAGGTTATATTTTTAATACAGTTCCAACAGAAGAAGATTTACCAAGCTCAATGCCTTATAATACTATTGTAGAAGTTGGTGGACAAAATAACTCTGATGCTACTTATTGGCTGACAAGTATTGATTCAAGATGGGCAGAAACAGTTGGCAAAGATACACTTACGACTTTAGATGCCTCAACTATGCCACATAAATTAGTTAGAGAAGCTAATGGTTCATTTACTTTTGGTCCTATTGTTTGGAACAGCAGAGAAGTTGGAGATGAAGACAACTCTAAAAAACCAAGTTTTGTAGGCACTGGAATTACTGATATATTTTTCTTTAAAAATAGACTTGGATTATTAACTCCAAATAGTATTTTATTTAGTGAGGTTAGAGAGTATTATAATTTTTGGAAAACTACTCAGGTTACTGAATTAGATTCTGAGAGAATTGATATTGATATTGATGCAAAGAAAGCTATTAGATTGCACTATGTTGAGTTCTTACAAAATGATTTAATTATCTTTGGAGATAAGAGTCAGTTTTCAATAGTTCACGAAGGAATTTTAACTGCAAGAACAATATCTGCAACATTAATTTCTGAGTATGATTACAATACAAGAGTGCAGCCAATAACTATTGACAATAAGATTTTCTTTATGGCATTAAATCATAACTACAATACAGTTTATGTATTCAGAAAAGATAGATTAGAAGATTCAGTTAGTTCAGCAGATAGTATTACAATGCACATTCCAAGATATATTGATGCAGACATATCTCAAATTGTTGGTTCATCAGTAAATAATGTTTTGTTCTTTAAGAGTAAGACAGAAACAAATACACTCTATGTGTATAAATATTTAGATGACTTAGGAAAGCTGATACAATCATCTTGGTTCAAATGGCAATTTCAAAGTGATATACATTCTGTTTTTACAACTGAAGATAGATTATTTATACTTGGAACTTGGGAAGGTACTTCAAGTTTAGGTTCATTGGTTATAGCACCACAACCAATAACTGAATCTTTCTTAGATGGTGGTATATCTAATTTTGAATCAACAGTTACTTTAAGTGAGTATTTACCATCAATTCAAGGTCAAACAAGAATTAGCGATAAGGTCAATTTAAAGACTGTATATGTTAAAGCAAATTATGATAGTATCTTTGAATTGAAGATATTGAATACTACTAGAAACCACGAAAGAGTTATTGGAAGTCAATATGTTCTTGGAAGAAAGCCTTATATTATGGGAAAAGCTAAAGATACTAGGCTTACTATAATTAATAAGGAGGACAATGGTTTCGAGATAAATGGTGTGGCTTATGAAAGTAGGCTTAATAATAGAAGCAATACAATTTAAAGGAGATTAAATGGTTAGTTCACAGTATTTTGTAATCACAACAACTGCTCAAAAATTTGTTTCAAGCAGACATATACCTACAAAACAACATTGTGCTATATATAAACAACTAACAGTTGATGATAGCTGGGAGCAATTTCGGTATGATGATTATGACTTAATAAATAATACATTAATTCTTAATGATGAAATAGCATCAACAGAAGTAAAAAAAATAGAAGTTAGAGTTGCAGATGGTCTTGATGAATTAGATGAGAATCCATCAGATATTAATATTATTGTTGCGAATATAGATGATATTAATACTAATGCAAATAATATTGAAAGCATTAACACTAATGCTACTAATATAACATACATAGTGACAGTAGTAGGTATGCAGACTGCTATAAATAGTCTATATGCAGATAAAGTAACATTAGACTCACTGTATGCAGATAAAACAATTCTTGACAGTATTTATGCAGACAAAGCTACATTAGATAGTCTATATGCAGATAAGGCTACACTAGATAGTTTGTTTGCTGATAAAGAAACTCTTGATTCAATATTTGCTGACAAAATTACTCTTGATAGTTTGTATGCTGATAAAGTAAAACTTGATGCTGTATTTGATGGTTTAACTCTTGCAGAAATAGTTGGAAATGATTTATCAAATCAATATTCTTACATAGAAGATAATGGAAGCATTACAGAAGAAGTTGAAGGTGGAGAAGGTACATCAAAAATTGGAATAGTTGCAGATGGTATAGGCAATATAAATATTAATGCAACCAATATAGATAGTATTAATACTAATGCTTCAAACATAAATGCTATCAATACTAATGCAGACAATATACTTGATATACAAAATGCAGAAGAAAATGCTAATATTGCTACTGCAAAAGCAGAAATAGCTACAATTAAAGCTGCTGAAGCCTTAGCAAGTGCAAATTCAGCTTCAGGTTCAGCAGGACAAGCATCAACAAGTGTAACTAATGCTCAACTTAAAGTATGGGAAGCAGAAGCATTTAAAATGACAGCAGATAGTTATGCTACTGAAGCTGAAGATGTTTTTGTTAAGACTTATACTTCAAATGGAGATGGTAATTTTACTGCAACGGATACAGCTGAATATTCATCTAAACATTGGGCTGAAAAAGCAAGTGCAACATCTGGAGATTTTTTAGCCCAAGATAATAATTTAAGTGATGTTACAGATATTGAAGCAAGTAGAACCAACTTAAGTGTTTACAGCAAAGATGAAGTAGATACAAGTATTGAAACTGTTCAAGGTTGTTGTATTTCTAATGCAGAATCAATCGCAAATTTAGCTACAGCTCAAGCAGTTATAGAAGAAGATGATTCAATAGCTATTACTACAACACAACAAACTATAAGTATCAATTCAACTACACCATCAACTGACACAGATATATTTGATATTAGCGATGAAAATGATACAGTAACATTTAAAACAAATGCAAGTATTAATTTTTATTCTGCGATGACCTTTACAAGTGATATAAACCAAGCAAGGGTAGTATCTGTTAAAGTTATAAATGTTGCTGATGATACCGTACTAAAATCATTTGATGTAACATTAGCTATCCCAAATGGAGATACTGAAACAATCGCACCAACATTCTTATTAACAGTGGGGAAAAATGCTATTCCAAATGCTGATTTAACTGTAAGATTTGAAATAGTTGCTGATGATACTGGTTATAGTTTGGATACTTTTAAAGTAGTTATAGCTTCATCAAGTAGTTATGATGTATCTACACAAGCAAATGGTATTGGTTATGACAATGCAACAAGTGGTAGCTCAGCTACAAATGTACAAGATGCTTTAGATGAAGCATTAGATTTAGACTTAGGAGGTTTATGAGATGAGTAAGCAATTACAATTAAGAGGTGGAACAGAAGCTGAACATAATAGTTTTACTGGAGCCAATAGAGAGTTAACAGTTGATACAACAAATAAGACATTGAAGTTGCATGATGGAACAACTGTAGGTGGAGTTAGAGTTGGTGGAACATTAACAATAGAACCAATCATAACAATAAGTCAATCAGTTAATGAAGGTTCAACTACTCAAGGTAGTTATACATCTTCAACTGGTTCTGATGTTACAATAACTTGTATCAATGGTACAATTACAAACCACAATACTAGTGGTAAAACATTTGACTTTGTTGCACATGATGTAACAACTGATGCAGATGAAGTAGATACAATAAGTGCTTATGCAACTAAGGCTGGAGAACTTAAAAGTGAAACAGATACAGCAGCTATGGTTATTGTATATGCACCAATAGAAGCAGATGATGCTTATGTAGACAACCTATCAGAAGATGATAGTGAATTAAATGATGGATTTGAGGTAATATAATGATAAAAGCAAGTAAAGATAATAGTCAATGGATAAGTCCATTAGAAGCACAAGGAACATATATAAAAGCGAGTGCTGATGTATTGTTTGATACAGTACCAGCAGATGGGCATAATATAGTATTGAATGGAACTACATTTACATATAGAGATACGCCAGATGTAGCTAATGATGTACAAGTGGGTGCAGATGCAAATGAAGCAATCAATAACTTGCTTACAGAAGCACTACCAAGTGAAGCTACATATAGTAATATAGGTTCAGATACTATGAGAATAGTGTATGGAGTTACTGGAGAAACTGGTAATGCGTATACAATAGATAGTAATTTCATAGTTACTGACGATACGCTTAGTGGAGGATTAACAGACTTAGAAGCTGATTGGTGTGATAGTCAGTTAGATGTTGAGTACTTACCTAAAGAGATAATTATAGAAGATGATTCTACAAGTACAGCGTTAAAGACATTTAATGCGGTAGCTGAAGGCGATAATGTTATATTAATTAACGCTGATAATAGTTGTGATGAAGTTGTATTGGGTGAGACTACTACCACTACGACTGGTACTGTAGACATACATGATATATTCTGTGATGGTTCAGCTGTAGCAACATATCAACTAGATGGAGATGCTACAGATTTAGGTGGTAACTATGATGGTGATGCTACAGATGTAACTTATGAAAGTGATAAGTTTGGAGATGCTGGGGTGTTTAATGGTGAGAGTAGTGGGAGCACTGTTGACACCCACGATATATTTGGTGATGGAAGTGCAGTAGCTACATATCAGTTAAATGGTAATGCTAATGATTTAGGTGGAAATTATAATGGTGTGGCTACTGATGTAACATATAGTGCTGGTAAGTTTGGAGATGCTGGGGTATTTAATGGTAGTAGTAGTTATATAGACACTGGATATACACCTAGCTCTACTGTTTCAGGCA
>Ga0164318_10001620_pt1 | contig 20193 bp, 16 predicted proteins | sample GuaBasSedimGuay9_FD_113734 | JGI IMG/M metagenome (GOLD analysis project Ga0164318, IMG submission 113734) | Subseafloor sediment microbial communities from Guaymas Basin, Gulf of California, Mexico - Guay9, Core 4571-4, 0-3 cm | ecosystem: Environmental > Aquatic > Marine > Hydrothermal vents... | reverse complement strand
ATGACCAAACTCATTAGCATCTGGTCCCACGACGTTTTTCAACCACTCTAAATAATCATCTACGCCTTCACGTAAATCATGAGGAACAACGACATGAAAACCATATAGCTTACGTCTAGGATGTAGATTACGCCAACCAACATTAATACAATGATATCCGTTTCTTGCTAGTATATCAGCTAAAGAATTATGTTCATTCCATTCAATCGCAGCATATCCTATTAATCCACTATAATAACTCTTACGTCCTCTTAACATACATAGTCTGGCACCAGTCGTTGAAGGAATCTCTGAGTAAGCATTCGGAAAATATGCTCCATGGTTAATAAACGAATCAAGATTAGGTGTCTCAACTATAGGATGTCCAGCAATACTTAGATGATCGCCTCTATGCTGATCAGTAGTAATTAACAAAATATTGGGTCTATTAGACATTTTATCTAACCTCTAAGAGCTAGTATAGCTAAAACTGAATAAAAAACTTAATTTATTAATATTAGAAAAAGAGAATTAGAAAGAAATACTTATTGTCTTAATCTCCCAAGGTTTCATTTCAAATATTATAGAAGAGTCTTCAATACCTATGTTATTTGCCAAGGTATTAAGTTCGATAAAATCTAACTCATATGCCTCTCTAATCTTTTTTCGAAATACTATCCTAACCCTTCCTCCCTCACCTGTAGCATCATATACTCTTAGAACTATGTTACTACTATCTTCATGTTTCTTAACAGCTTCTATAACTATATTTTTAGGCTCGATACTTTCGATGAAAGAAACATCAATATTTCCTTTAATATATTGAGAATATAAGGGGTAATTAATCTCGTCTCCAGGTCTCCAAGGCATACCTTCCTTCCATGAACCAGCAAATGTATTAAAAGAAATTCTAAACATGTGCGGATATATATCACAATAAGGATCAGGTTCTGTCCCGCTCTTAACAAGGGTCAATCCGTATACTCCTTCAATTATTCCACTACCATATATTGGCCAATTCGCTATACTTATCCCATAGTTATTATCACTTATACATACCCATTTCTGATGAGGAAACTCCCATTTCTCTTTCTCAAAGCTTGTTCTTGGTTTAAAAGGCCTAGGATACACACCAAAAGGTATAGATGAATGAACATATTCTGCATCTAGACTGGTTGGAACCCACATTTTCACAATCCTATCTGTTTTTCTCCAATCTAACCATATTAGGAAATCGATTCTTTTTATCTCACTATATAATCTAATTTCCCATATTGCTGGAGATCCATCGATCTCTCCCTCAAGAATAACTGCAGAGTATACAGGACCCTCAATAAACAATATTCTTCTAGCTCGAAACACATCTTCTCTATGCTTCCAGTATCCAGGCATTATATTCCAATTACCCCATTGAGCAGGTTTACAATAATATGAAACAATAGAGATCTTATCCTTTAGAAATTCTTTATTTAACTCTTTATCATATAGGCTTAATACTCCTTCAACACTTACTTTTAATTTATAATATTTATTTTCTATCTCTACCTCTTTATCAACGATTTTTATAGTCGGTAAAGAAGGTTTACCTTTTCTTATCTTCATCGTCTTAAATCTTATTGGCCCTATATCGACTGCAAATACTAATTTACCATCTAATGTTAATTGGGCATCAGTTTCTGGAATATATCCCTTATATTCTATTTCAACTATATCTCTACGCTCCCAAGATAAAGGATTAAAGACTACAATATTTTCTCTATCTCCTCTTTGAAGACTAGTTATCGAATCTTCTAAAATTTTTCTTACTACTGGAAAGATATAAGTATTGAAGTCTCTCTTTGCTTCCTCATAAACCTCCTTTATAGCACTTCCAGGTAAAGGATCATGCCACTGATATGATAACAACCATTTCCAAGCATCTCTAAAATCATCACTAGGATAAGTATATCCATTAAGAAACGCTATAACAGCAGCTTTTTCAGCAGTAACCAACAAGTTTTCTGCATCTCTATTAAGCGATTTAATTATCCATTGAGCAGTATATGTACCCCTATGGTTTTCTAAATATAGCTCATCTCTCCAGGTAGGTAACTTATCCACATATTTTTCTAGAAGATGCATATATTCATCTCCAGTTATCTGTTTAACCTTTGAGAAAAGCTTAGATAATTTATCTACAGCCATGACCTCCAAGGGAGTAGGGCCTCTACCACCGTCTCCAGCACCATAAATCATACCTAATTCTTCAACATGAATATTAGTCTTCTCTTTGGGTAAATGCACTGAGTTATATGTACCTTTCATTAAAGGAGTCCGTGAAGCAAATTCGTTATAAACTTCTTGACTAAGATAGTATCCGTGAGCAAATCTTCCTTGATAAGCTAAAACCTTGCTTCCATCAAGTCCTTCCCACAAAAATATCCTAAAAGGCAATTTATTAACATATGACCAATCCATTTTAGTAGTAAACATGTATTTCTGTCCACTCTTAAGCATTATCTGTGGCAAGGTCCAAGTAAAACCAAAGGTATCAGGCATCCATTCAACATCAGCTATTTTACCAAATCTCAATAAATAATATCTCTGTCCATACAATCTTTGCCTTATCATGCTTTCTCCAGATGGAATATTTGAGTCATGTTCAACCCATGAACCACCCACCAGTCCCCATCTACCCTCTCCAATTCTTTTCTTTATTTCTTCAAAGATATCTGGATAATATTTCTCCATCCATTCATAATAAGCAGCTGTACTCTGCGTATATTTAAAGTTTGGATACTTTTTCATATGTTCTAAAGCTTGTTTCAATGTAAACCTACATTTCTCAATACTAACTTCCCATGTCCAAAGCCATGCCCAATCTAGATGACTTTGCCCAATCCAAAAAGTATCACCTATAGACAGTCCCTTCTCTATATCTTTAGCTAATTTCTCTACAGCCACATTTATGTTCTTACCATGAAGTATTTCTTTAATAACACTTTCAGGACTTTTCCCAACATCGAACACAGAAGACAAAACTATATCAAACGCTATTGCCTGGCCCTTATTTCTTATATCCTTAGCTTTTTCCTTAACCTTATCAGTCCATGCTGCTCTAGTATAACTAACACCTATCTTGGTCAGAAGAGAATCAAGAAATATACTAAATATAAAATATCCTGATCCCTTTATGGGACGCCCTCTATCCAATAATCTTATAAACATACCTTTACCTATTCTCTTTATCCATGAAGAAGCTTCTCCCTCACTATTTATTGAAAGAGCAATATCAATAAGCGATCTATCAATCGACCTTATAGAAAGAGTTGGAAAGACTAACCCATAGTCCTCTCCCTCTCTCGTTGGGAATGCTATATCTGTAATCCAGCTCGTCGAAGGATAAAAACCTAATACTTTTATTCCTCCTTCTTTACCCATCGATTTAATAGTACTCTGAGAAAGCACTTTTATAAAAGGTATATCACCAATCCATATTATGATACCTCCTTTTTCCATAAACTTTCTTAACAAATGAAGAGTATTCTCGGGTAGAAGATCATGAGCTAAGACAATAATGCTCGGTTCACTATCAAGAATACTCGGTAGAGATGCAGAATCTATTGGTTTTGCTCCTCTTTTGAGACAGATTTCTTTTATTATTGAACTCTCTTCCTTACTTATCCACGATCCAGGATTCTTTTCATCATAATAGACAAAGAGTTGCATAAACACACTTTAAATTAACTACTAAAAAAGTCTTTCTCCTAACAGTCTAGATAATACCTTTAGTCATGCATTAAAAATAATAGTAAGAGAAAACATGCCTTATATTATGTCTGTTTCAAAACATCATTCTAGCAAAAAGATATCAAGATACTTGTTTAGGAGCAGATATAACAGAGGAGATGATAAAGACTCTCTTAGAAAATGTAAAACCAGACTATATTCAATATGATTGTAAAGGACATCCAGGATATACAGGGTATCCTACAAAAATTGGATGGGCTTCACCGGGAATAAAAAAGGATTCTCTAGCAATATGGAGGAAGATAACTAAAAAATATAACATAGATTTATACGTACATTATTCTGGTGCATGGGACGAGATAGCAGCAAAAAATTATCCTGAATGGACTATAGTTAACCCCGATGGTTCACATGATACAAAGATATTAAGTTTTTTCAGCCCCTATGTAGATAAAATAATGATACCTCAACTAAAGGAGCTTATAGAGAAATATGATATAGATGGAGCATGGATAGATGGAGACAGCTGGGCCGTAAAACCTGACTGGAGTAAAAAGGCTATAGAAGAATTCCAGAAGACATATAATGTAAAAGAAATTCCACTCTCCCCCAAAGATCCCTATTGGAAAGAATGGATGGAGTTTCAAAGAAAAAATACTTAGAATATGTAAAAAAATATGTCACGGCTGTTCACGATATAAAACCAGATTTTAAAATCACAGTAAACTGGCTGTATTCTACTATTTCGCCCCTACCAGTAGATATAAATATAGATTATCTCTCAGGTGACGTAACACCACAAAACGCAATAGACCGTTTTAGAGTTGAAGCAAGATATCTCGCTTCAAAAGAAAAAACCTGGGACTTAATGACCTGGGGATTTAATCTAGGAGAAGATAATGCTAGATTGTTTAAACCTATCACACAAATGTTACAAGAAGCAGCAATAGTTATTTCACAGAGAGGGGGATTTCAAGTCTACTATAAACCTACCCGATCTGGATGGATAGATAAATGGATGATTAAAGCACTAGCCAAAGTTTCTAATTTTTGTAATATTAGAAAAGATTTTTCTTATAAAACTAGAACAGTGCCACAAATAGCTATACTTTTTTCAAACACTGAACATTTTAGTAAACTTGACGAGAAAGGAAGAATATTTGGTATAGTAGACAAAACACATGATGCTTTTAAAGGAATGCTTCATGCATTACTTGAACTACATTATTCAGTAGATATTCTAGATGAGTATAATATTGGAAGGATCATGGAATATCCATTAGTTATACTTCCTGAATGGAAAGAGTTAAGTGAAAATAGCTTAAAACAACTTCTCTCTTATGTAGAGAAAGGTGGAAATCTTCTTATAACAGGAGCATATAGTGCCTCATTATTTAAAGATTATCTTGGAGTAAAGTTTCTCAATAAACCACAATTAGAAAAAAATGTATATGTTCCTTCCCAAGATGTTCTAGGATGGATTGGAGGACTATGGCAAAATATAGAAATCGAAACAGCAGAATGTATAGGTTTAAAGTACTATTCTATAGATTTGAGAAAAAGAGGGAAATGTTCAGCATCACTCAACCATTTAGGTAAAGGAACAATATCAGCAATCTATGGACCATTAGGGAAAATATATTTCAACTGGCATATACCTGCTATAAGAGAATTTATTGGGAATATTATAGAAAAAGTATTTAGTCCAATGGTCAAAGTAAATGCACCACCTTACTTAGATGTTGTTCTAAGAAAAAAAGATAATAAGCTTTTGATACATTTAATAAATCTCTCAAGAAAACAAACCTCGCCAAATTATTCACTAATAGACCATATACCTCCAATAGGACCGATAAACATCAAAGTTAAAATGTCAAAAACTCCCAGAAATATATATATTGTACCTAGTAATGAAGAATTAAACTATACTTCGGAAAACAATGAGCTTAAATTAAACATATCAAAGATAAAAATACATTCGATAGTAGTCATAGAAAAATAATTTTGTTACAACAGGATATCAGCATAAATTATTTCTTCTTTATTTCTTGACGTAGACTTCGCAAGGTATCCGCTTTTGTCCTTTGTTTTATCTCTTTTAGCTATTATACTTGACATTCCTTCAAATACTAGATCAAATATCTTGCCAACGCCCATCGGATTAATACCATATTTTAATGTCGGATATTTCTGAACGGCTTGCCAGCATCCGGTAGGCCACTCCTTTTCCAATCTTTCATCCCATAATTCTGGATTAGCTGACGGCTGAACTAATATGTCTGTTTCCTGCAATACTAATTTCTCCACAACATCTTTGAAGAAAGCATCATAGCATATAGCTATCCCTATTCTACCAATACTTGTTTTATAAACTCTTAATTCACTTAAAGATGCTGAAGAAATCTCTAATTTTTCCTCTAGTTCAATCAGATGAACTTTTCTCTGAACGCCTATGATCTCGCCTTTAGTTCCAAAAAGATAACTAGTATTATAGATATTATTTGAAATTCTGTTAACCTTCCCCTTTTGGACTTCTATCCTTGGAATTAATAGAGAACCTCCAACAATATAACATCCGTATTCCTTTGCAACATCAGAAAATGTTCCGTAATAACTATCCCATATCTTCCTATATTTACTTAGGATAAAACTAGTGATCCATCCTACATTATATCGAATTCTTTTTAATAAAAGCGTAAAAAAATTTTTCTTTATAATAGCTTTAGCAACTCTTTCCAACCCGTCAAATGATGAAACATCCTCGTCTAGAAACACTAGAAAAGACCCTACATCCTCAGGAAAAACTACAAGGGATCTCTCATTTAGCTCTACCATTTTATCGATTCTCTTCATTATATCAAATATCCTTTCCCTAAAATTCCTACTCGACAAGAAATCGTTAAGCCTAAATTCCATTTGGACAGCGACAGCTTTTATTTTCAATAAACTCCACCACTCTTTATTTTTCTACCTCTTTCCCTGAGCAATTCGTATAGTCTCTCAATATCACTTCTTACAACAACCACTAAGAAAAGCGAGAAAATACCGCAAAGAAGCCATGTAGAAACAGATATCCATAGTATTGCAAAATGAAGACTATACATATCAGCTAATATACCAGCTACTAACGGAGCAAGAGCTGAACCCGAATTCTCCAACACTCTAAGTATACTTCTAGCGGTACTTCTAACTTCCGGCTCAGTAATATCAAAAACCAACGCGCCTACATTCGCTGCAGCCATAGGTATAACTATAGCAGTGATAGAAGACATTAATGTAAAACCCAGAACATCTTTGTAAGGAATACTAAATGTGATATATATCATTAGAGCACTTGCAAATACTACTATAGACACAATAATAGCCCTTCCTCTAATAGTCTTTCTAAAGACAAAGTCTCCGATAACCCCACCCAATATATAGCCTATAGAGAGAAAAACTAAGAGCAAAACCATTACAGTCATAGCTTGATCAGTCGTAAAATTCCTTTCATCTATAAGATATTTAATCATCCAAAACGTTAAAACCTGCCACGGAAACACACCAAAGAAACCTTGTAAACATAGCAAAATCATAGACTTTTTCTTAAGAAGTTTTTTCGCTGTTTCTATATTAAATCTAAATATATCTTCTCTTAATACACCTTCTAGACCAGGATCAGAACTACCCCTAGGAACATCCTTAACTATAAAATATACAGCTAAAGCAACAATTATTCCCACAGAGCCAGTAATATAAAAAGTATATCTCCATCCCATCTGTATACCTATAGAAAGCCCGAGAAGAGTTCCAAGTATAGCACCCAAAGCACTGGACGAGTTTAACAATCCTATTACCTTACCTCTTTTCTCAGGCCTAAAATAATCCGAAATCAAACTATAGATACCTACTGTTGAAGCATCATCGACTCCTGTTGACGATCTAGTTATCATAAGTTGGATAAAATTTTGTGCTAATGCATTCAGCCAAGTAGTAAATCCCCATATCAGACCAGCTATCGTTATTAGAAATCTACGAGAAAACTTATCAAATAAATAACCCCAAATGGGAAATAATAAAGCTGAAACAACGATAGTTAAAGTGAATACAGCACCCATTTCAGTATGAGAAATCCTAAACTCTTTCATTATTTGTGGCGTTAAAGGAGATATTAAAAATCTATCAGCCTCATGTAATACTAAGAATATAAAAAGTATTAAAGTCACACTTATAGCATGTTTAAGCTTCAATTGATCCCTAGTAAAGTAGTTTAGGAAAATATATATTAATTTTAATTAAAGAAAAGAGAAGGGAGAGACATATTCTCCAAATTTTTCTTTAACATTTCTAAGTCTTTTTTCCTCTAGATATAACTCTTCAAATAATATTTTAGGAATATTATCAATTCTCCTATATATGTTTCTTACCCTGTTTATTTTAGCTAACAATTCAGGGACCCGAATCATAAATTGTTTCTCATAATCTTCTTTAGAATATTGTTTACCTAATACCTCTTTGAATAATATTCTAAGATCATCATAAATAGGAATAAATCCAATAGGCGTTTCAATAGCTTCCACATCATCATGTACACGTAACTCCATCCATTTTAACCATATACTCTTATCGACTTTATCATTTAGAAAAACTCCGTTCTTATCTCTGAGAAAATAATTCACTGCAAAAATTCTGGGAGGAACTCTCAGTTTATTACCAAAGTCTAGATAATTTTCAATATATCTACCGATATGTACCGAAAGAAAATCTAGTATAGCCATCAAGTTAAACTTTCTTTCACCTTCTTTACCTAATGTTGCTGCCGTAGTTTCAGATTCAAGAGCTGCAGCCTTTAATATAACACCATGTCTCCAGTTAAATGATTCACATACAGGAGGCCAAGTATCTGCATCTCTACCACCAAAAATCATTCCACTCAATTTTACACCTTTTGGATTCTCTAGAGCCTCTTTATCTAAATTTTTAAAATAAATAAGCCTAGCAGTAAATCTAGCATTCTTATGCGCAGGAGGTATAACGTTGCCTTCAGCATCCCTTTTCCCCTTCCACCATTTACCACTATGATTCTCTCCCCTCTCAGGTATTTCAACTCCCATATCATTCCAATAAGGCCTACCATCATGTATAAGAACATTTGAAAATATTATCTCATTAGGAGAATGAAGTACTTCCCAAATAATTGGATCATCCTTCTCATTAACGCCTTGTAAGATACCAAAAACACCAATCTCAACATTTACAGCCCTAGCCTCACCATCTATAATTTTTATAAAAGCTAGATCATCACCAACTAAACGTTCATGGGGAAGCATACATGTGGATGTTTTTCCACACATCGAGGGAAATGCCCCCGTAAAATAACTTATTCTACCATTAGGGCCATGCACACCCATAAGAAACATATGTTCAGAAAGCCAACCTTCTTTTACAGCTCGATTTATAGTCATCCTAAACGCTGGTTTCTTCAAACCTATAGTATTTCCTCCATATTGTGTATTAACAGCAAAACCAATCTCATTATCGACATCTAGAAATATCCTTCTCTTATCAAGATTCTTACTGGTTTTTCTCTCATCTAACTCACCCGCTGAATGTACAAACCTTAAGAATCTTAACCCTCTACCATTTTCTCTAAACACATCATATGCATTTCTATATAATAGAAACTCGCTATGTGCGACATATGCTGAATCCGTTAGCTGAACAGCTGGAATCATAAAAGGCGAATTCTTTGGACCTAGAGAAAAAAAGCATATAAACAATTCTTTATCAACCATAATATTTCTCATTAGTGTATGAATTTCTTCTAAACCCTTTTCTCTCTCTAGGGTATTGATAAAAGGTAGACTAACATCTTTATCAACAAGTATCTTAGTATTTTTCTTATCACGTGCTTGATCATAATAATTATCAAAATGAACCGTATGATCTTTTTGCCTAAGCTCTCTTTCTTCACCGTATTCTAATGCTTTCCTCCTAATATACTCTTCATCTTCCTTTTTATCACTACATACAAAAATACTCGAAGGATTAAGTAACATAATATATTTAGCTAAAAACTTATGGAGAAAATCATTATCTATCTCTTCTAACTTCTTATAATGGTTATAATCCATTCTTTCCCTAAGATAACTAAGGGAATCCATACATAATCAACTCAGAAAATAATCAAGAAACCCAAATTAATATTTAGCTATTCAGTATTCAACTTTTATCTCTATAAACTTATAAACTTTAATAGTAAATACTGAAAACTTAATCAATATATCAATTGAAAAATATAATATTTTCAGTTTTCTATCTTTACCTTCCTATACTAATTAATCTCTAAAATTTATAATATGTTTGTCAAAACCCTTCTAAGATCCAATTCTAACTGTTTCGCAATTTCATGCTCTTCCTCATAAATATTTCTTACTTCAGGCTGATCCCCTATTTCCCATCTATCAGGTCGCGGAGGAGTATAGCTCCTATCAAGTTTATAAAGTTCCGGGTTCATTTTCTCTTGTTCTTTAATATAATTTGTCCCAAATGTGTACGGCGTCATTTGTCCAGGCCAAATATAAAGCGAATATTCCTCACTATGTATGCTCCATGATCTTCCATAATGACCTGAGATTGCATAGCCTCTAACCAAATTATCTTCTTTCATAATCAGCGGATACAAGCTAATACCCTCTGACTCAAGATTTATAGTCCATCTACTTCTTTCACCTTTGATTTCTAACATATCTATTATTGTTGGAGCAATATCAACAGTTTGTACAAATGCTTTAACACGCCCCGGCTTAACTCCCAATTCCTTAGGAGGCTTAATCATCAAAACGATACGGGAAAGCTCCTCATATGGCCAAGGTCTAACTTTTCTTATAATACCGTGTTCGCCTAGAGGTTCTCCATGATCACTCAACAATATTATGAGAGAATCTTCCCATATTCCTAGATTTTTTAAATTCTCAAAAAAGATACCAATCCACTTATCTACTAATGATACTTCTCCAGCATACTGAGCCCTAATATGTCTAACCTCATCAATAGTAAAGTTTTCTATAAAACCTCCCCGTTTACCACCAGTTGAGGGATGAATTATAGGTAAACCATCATACTCTACCACATATTTTTCATAATATTCAAACGGCGGATCCCAAGGCTCGTGAGGATCAAAGCTATCAAGCCAAAGGAAAAGCCTATCTTTATGAGCATTATCTACTTGATCTTTAAGCCATTTAATACCTTCTTTGACAACTTGTGCAATAAAATGATCTTCCTCACTAGTCCAAAAGTGGATATTTTTAAGATACTGTGTAAAAACCATTCTGTCGAAATCAGTTAAATAATTTTTAGTGCTCCATTTCGATAAATCAACCTTGATATTTTCATCTATAATATAAGGATCAGATTCCTGACCTCTTATCCACCTAACATAATTAAAGCCTCTCTCGTATGCCATAGACGGTTTATGCATATGATATGTATCACTTATAAGAGCTGTATCATATCCTGCGTCCCAGAGAACCTCTGCTATCGGTTTATCAGACGGTTCAAGACGCTGCCAACCTCTACGCATTAAAGTATATCTTCCCGTGAATAAAGCCGTTCTTACCGGTAATGTTGGCAATCCTTCAGAATAAGCTCTATCAAATATTAAACATTCTCTCGAAAAATCATCTATGTTTGGCGTATCAATCCAAGGATTACCATAGCATCCTAAGTGATCGGGCCTAAGACTATCCAACATAATTATTATAACATTCATCAAAAAACTAAGGTATCATAACTTTATTAAGGTTATAGGTATAGGATACAATACTCTTGACAGATAAATAGACTATTAATACATTAAATATTTATAAACAAAAAATTCTTGTATTAGGTGTTAAGAAAAACTCTAACCAAAACAATCATACCTATTGCTATTTTCTTAAGCTCTTTCGTATTCCTATCTATCCCAATATTAAAGGCGCCTCTACTAACTGGAATAGATGGTCCATACTATGCTATCCAAGTACGTTGGATATTACAGTATGGTAGATTAAAATATCCTGACCCTCCTCTAACATTTATTCTAATGACATTTATGACACTTTTAGTTAAAGATACTTTCCTAGGTATAAAATTAACAGTCTTAATCTTTACTTCTTTAGCTTCATTACCATGGTATTTTCTTTTCTCAAATAGAAACAAAATATTAACAGGAGTAGCAAGTAGCTTATCATTTATAATAAACTGGTATTCACTAAGACTAGCCTCAGATTTTATGAAAAACTCTATCGGATTATTATGGCTCTCACTTTATGTTTTCTTCATGTTTCAATATTTCCAAAAAAACGATAGAAAATCCCTAATATTTCTCGTTATATCATTTATCCTAACCGCCCTAACACACATCTTAGATCTTGGAATAGCCATCTTCTATTCGTTAACAATCCCATTTCTATACTTTATACTTTATAGAAAAATAGATAAAAAAACAGTGATAATTCTTCTACTAAGCCTATCTACAATAGTAATCGGGTTAACCCTACCTATGATTCTAGGAGGCGATATTTATAAGGGAATTGCCTTTGTTGAAGATCTTATTGAGGAAAATAACTTTGTTGTTGTAAGAGCACAAAATTTTATTCTTTCAATAGGAATGTTTTTAACTCTTATCACAGTTTCCTTAATACTTCTCAAAAAAGATAAATTATCATTACTCTTTTTTGCATCTGGAATCCTTGCATTACTACTTAATCTACCAATAATACCTCGTAAATGGCTGTTTAGATTTCAATTGATGAATATGATCCCACTCTCCCTAAGTATTGGATCAGCCCTATATCTAACAGAGAAAGACTACAAAACTTTTCCAATTATTATATTTATAACAACATTACTATTATTTTCCAGCATAGGAACCTACAATCTTGTTCGACCCACCATAATACCTCCCGAATACCAGGAACTTAAAATGATAGTTAAATCATTGGAAGAAAAAGGATATACTATAATCATTCCTGATGTAAAAATTCGGTATTGGGCTGAAACATTCTCAGACAAAGTCTACAAAAGCCCAAAGGATATAAATACAAAAATCGTATTTCTCTTCAGAATCCACGCCAAAAAACCTCCAATATTTACTAAACCTTTATGGATAGGACACTTTTTCATAGCTTATTCACCTAGGAATAAACCCTGATTTGATCTTAGCTCTCATCTAAATTTGTTTAGAATATATCTTTGTTCAAAACGATAATTGTTACCATAAAGAAATAAACTTATTTGAATAGAAACTTTAAATGAATACAACTAAGGAAAATCAACTATAGTATAAAATACCTTAAATATTTTCATCTTTTATTGCTAGTTATTCTTCTTCTGGCTCTTCGTCCCAAGATAAGATTGTGTGCGTGTATGTCCCGTCCTCGTCTTCTATACCTCTTTCGATTTCCGTTATATGAGCATAGCTTGCCTTTATTTTTTCCAATATATATTGGAGAGATTTCTCTGGCTTTGAATCTACATCGCATGTATATACATCGATCGCAGCGTATGATCTCTCAGGCCAAGTATGTATAGATATATGTGATCCTGAAACGACGACCATTCCACTTACTCCTCTAGGTGAAAACTTGTAAAAATATGTAGACTTGACTTCCATCTCACCTATTTTGGCTGCTTCAAGTATTATTTCTTTCAGCTTCTTAGGGTCTTCTAAGATCTCTGGATTACATTCTGATGCTTCAATTACATAATGATATCCTAAAGTGTTCACATCTATGTAAATAATTAAGCTAGTTTTAAAGTTATCGAGATTTTATCCAAGGATTAAAAATTGATCATTTACTAGTTTAGACACGTTACTGCTTCTAATCCTCCATCCTCCTTAATAATAAACGTATCCTCCTTTTTTACTTGACCATAATTTTTTAACATTATAGGTGCATGTACAAATGCTAAAACCATGCCCGGTTTCACTCTCATAAAACGATGTTTAGGCAAGATTGTAGTTATAGGCATCTCCTCTATCTGTAGTCCAACACCATGAGAATATCCAACAACTCTATAATCTAATAAATTATACTTAGAATAAACTTTATCAAGTGCTTTCATTACATCAATAAACTTTGTATTAGATGTCGTCATCTCAAAAGCTAAATTATAAACCTCTTCAATACATTTTAAAGCATCTAAACTAATATCCCTAGGTTCTCCTACAAAAACTGTCCTAGCCATATTTGCATAGTATCCATTATAATCTCCACCAATTATAATAGAGACAAATGATTCTTTCTCCACTTTACTGTCTCTGAAAGGCTCTGAATGAATTCTAGGATAAGGACCTGCATTAACATAAACTTTAGGTTCTTCCGAACCTAACGAATAAAGTATCTTATATATTTCAGCTGCTATTTCTGTCTCAGAAACACCGACATCAATCAAACCCAAGGCTTTTTCCATAGTATTCGACACAATTTTTCCAGCACGACGTATAAATGAAAGCTCATATCTATCCTTTAACATTCTCATTTCAGAAAGAAGAGGTGATACGTCAACAATCTTCACATTACGATTAAGTCGTTTAAACATCTCATAAAACAAAATATATGCATCTCGCTCAATTCCGAACTCCATACCAATCGTTTTATATCCATTTTGCCTGATAGTACCAGTAACTTGAGCTATAAGTTCACCACCTTCTTTAAAAGTTAATATATTTCTAATCCATGTCCTTTCGATGAAACCCTCTTCTTCTCCAAAAGCTATAAAAGCTATAGGTTCTCCTTCACTTGGTATTAATAATGCTGGTCTCAACCATTTAATCCCAGTAAAATAGATATAACTACTCTGGGTACGAATCATAACAGCGTCTATGTTCTGCTCCCTTATCTTAGACTGAAACTTATTTAATCTTTTTATAAGAATTTCTTTAGGAAATCTCATAGTCTCCCTACTTCAGATTTTTATATATGACATAGTCATATATAAAAATACCTAAAAATTAAGATAAATCATATATTTTTAATGGATTTTCTAAGAACCACATTCTAGCAACTTCTATAGCCTCTTCCCGCGTCATTCTTTTATCGTCAACCAATCTTGCAAGAACCCACGCAACATTTTCCTTAGCTATATAAAGATGCCCAACTACCTTCTCAAAAGAATATGCATGATAGTCTCCACCAAAGGCTATTATTTTATTGATAGGAACTATATCAATATATTCAAGTAAGCCACTTCGAGCCATATTAGCAGAAACAATATGAGACCAACAAAGGTTAAGGTACACATTATGATAATTCTTTCCTAGAAAAGCCGTCGATCTAACCCAAGGCATACCCATATGATATAAATCAAATTCCACCTCAGAAAACTTTTCAAATAAGGGAATATTATATCTAGGATCCAGTCTCCTAAAATCATCCCACACACCCGCATGTATAGCAACTACAATATCCAGCTCCTGACATGTTTCGATAACCTTCTCTTTCAAATAATAGTATAACGCCTTCCTAGAATCCTCATCTATCTTTCCATTTAGAAACTGTGAAAAAATAATAGCCGCCTTATCCTTTGCAGGAGGCTTTACATACTTTTCTGACACAGTTTTCATTCCAACAACATTCTCCCTTCTCCATTTCTCTAATTGCAAACGTATAAACATTTCATAGTCATCTAAACCCTTTATTTCCAATCCTATTTTTTCTGCCTTAGAACGAATCTCCTTAGGGTCATTTAGAAGAGCGATAGAATTTATCCACATCAAAGGTCTCATATATTTCTTCTCATAATCTGTTCTTCCGGCCTGAGGAAGAACATATCGAGCTCTACACTTATCTCTAAGAATCCTATCATATATACCCGGCTTATTCATTTTTTTCATAGCTTCAGAAATATCCTTATAATTAGACGAATCAATCTTATCAAAACCATATATTTCTTTGAGAGCTATTTTTACTGCCCTAAAATATGTACCATATCTAATATAATCTATGTAAGGCTCTATAACTTTCCATCTTTGCTCAAGTGGAATAGAAGTATCTTGGAGAAAATCTATTAAACGTTTCCTCTGCTGAGAAGTTATATTCCAAGGCCTACAACCTGCAGAAACAAGATCAACAGCTGTATAATGTGAAAAAAGAAAACAAACATCAGGCTCTAGACTTAATCGAACCTTCTCAGGTGGTAAATGTTCATGAGCATCAACAATTTCAAAGTTTTTAAGTTCTGAAAAAATATATTCAAATATACTTTTTATGCTCATAATATAATTTTCTCAATTGAGAATAAAAAATTACTGATAAATACAAGTATACTGTTTTCCTAACTTATAAAATATCAGAAACCTATCCATCACCCAGCAAACTTCCATATTATTAGTAATTACTGGATTATTCATACATTAACATGATGAAATATGTGAAGAGACTTTTACTTACAAAGTTTTCTTGAATACCAGGACTAAAATTTTTAAAAATCTATTAATATAGTTTGATTTTTTAGTCTCTTCTAGAATATTTAACTGATGTCGATGAATGATTATAAAATTTTTAAAAAAATAAATGAAAAAATTCCTGTTCTCGGAATGGGTACATGGCAAATCGGAGGCGGTATGTCACCAGACTATAGCAGAGATAAAGAATGGATCATGGCTTTACGTAAAGGGATTGAGTTGGGACTCACACTTATAGATACGGCTGAAATCTATGGAGCTGGTCATTCAGAGGAATTGGTAGGCGAGGCTATAAAAGGATATCCTCGAGATGAATTATTTATTGTTAGTAAAGTTTGGCCAACTCATGCTCATAGAGAAGATGTTTTTAAGGCAGTTCAAGGCAGTATGAAAAGACTAGGTACATATATAGACCTTTATCTTCTACATTGGCCAGCAGAAAATGTGCCAATATGTGAAACTATGAAAGCTATGGAGGAGCTAGTTAACAAAGGATTTGTAAGATATATTGGCCTAAGCAATTTTGACGTTAAAGGGATAGAAGAAGCCAGATCATGTCTAAGTAAGGTAGACATAGCAGCAGTACAAAATAAACACAGCCTAGTGTATAGGAAATATGAAAAAGATGTTATACCTTATTGTAAAAGAGAGGGAATGATGTTCATGTCATATACTCCGATAGCTAAAGGCGCTTTAGCAAACAACGATTTCTTAATAGAGATAGGTAAGAAATATGGAAAAACTGGTATACAAGTGGCCTTAAATTGGCTGATATGCATAGACCCAGTCGTACCTATTCCTAAGGCTGGTAGAATCGATCATTTAAAAGAAAATGCAGGAGCTATGGGATGGAGATTAAATAAAGAAGATTGGGATAAAATAGATAAAAAATTTAAAGTTTATCTAGATATTGAAAAATAAAAATAATTTAAAAATTTTAATTTATTTTAATTAAAACATTGTTTTTATTAATATATATTTTTCATTCATTATAATATTTTACTAAATACTCACATTTTGTGAGAATTCCTTAAAATATAAATCATCAATGTTCAGTCCGGTGAGAAATATGATAAAATATACATATGTATTAATAATAGCGATACTAGCCGGATTGATAATTGCTGCTTTTCCACTATATTCATCTTACATAAGTCAAGCCGTATTTCCTTGCACATATTACGATTCTTATAGGAAGGGAGAACATATTAAAGATCACGAAAATACATCGATCAATTCAATTCCTAAAAGTGATTTGAATAACGATGAAGTTGACGCAATACTTTATATTCGTGAAGAAGAAAAGCTTGCAAGAGATGTTTATCTTACACTCTATGAGAAATGGAATCTTCCCATATTCAAAAACATAGCTAGTTCTGAACAGATTCATATGGATGCAGTAAAACAGCTTATCGATAGATATGGGTTAAAGGACCCGGTAGTAGATGAAATAGGTAAATTTACCAATCCAGAACTACAAGAACTATACAATAAACTTGTAAATAAAGGCAGTAAGTCTCTTGAGGAAGCTTTGCAGGTCGGAGCAACAATCGAGGAAGTTGATATAGTGGATATTAAAAAATATCTATCAAAAGTAGACAATCAGGATATACAGTTTATTTTTAATAATTTGATAAAAGGTTCCCAAAATCATCTTCGCTCCTTCGTTAGCATTATGAAAAAATACGGCATAACTTATTCTCCACAATATCTATCTCAGGAAGAATTTAACAGAATTATAAGCATTCATATAGAAACAGGACAAAAAGGAGCCAGTCATGGTAAGCGAGGATAAGGTGAGAAACATGAATATCGTAACTAGGATAAGACAAATTACTGTATTAATCCTGTTGATAACTGGAGCAATAGTGCTAATAACTGGAATATTCCTTGAACTCTTTCCAGAGGGACCGGGTAGCGGAAGAATAACATTGCTAGGTTTATCTAAACATTCAATAAGTGATCTACACACATATTCAGGCTTCGCTACAACTGGAACGCTCATAGTACATTTAGCAGCAAATATTCATGCACTATCATTCTATCTTAAAAGAATAATAAAATAAGTATTTTTACTTTTTTAACTAGGTGTTTATATTGAGTCTAACAGGGATAGATTTCTTACATCCCTACGTTATTTTTCTTTCAGTTGTAGTAAATATTTTTTCTCTAGCTTTCCTTTTCGGATGCATACTTAAAATATTCTACGTATGGAAAACCCTCAAAGTAAAAAGATATCTTTATTTAACAATAGGATTCTCACTAATGTTTATCGGTATCATAATCGAAACCATTTTTTTAACCAATATACTTCTCATACCTAAAGGAGAAATTAGACGACTAGCAAAACTTCTCCTTACAGGATTACTATGGGAAAAACCATCATTCTTATTCTTTTTAGCAAGTTACTTAATACTCTTATATAGCTATGCAACAACTGAGAAAAACAGAATAAAAGACTTGTTTACAATTATACCATTATCATTTATATGGATAGGCATTCAATCAATATCAGCATTAATCTCAGCGTTAATAGGAATATTTTCCTATAGAAATAAGGCAAACCTATTAACAACAATTTCATTTTTCCTGCTATCCTTATCCCATATAATTGCTTTTCAATCCTCACCGAGATTCATATTGACTTCTTCAGTTATTCGTTCACTAGCTTTATTGACGCTCGTTCTTGGATGCGGGGTGATTTCCATTGCCTCAAAAAAGGAGTAGACTAGGAATAATAATCTCAATACTCGAGACTATACTTAATGAAGAAATGGCAGCTAGCAGAATAGGAGAATATGCTAACATGCCCTATGACCGACTAAAACCTATATTAGATGAACTTGAAGAGAAAAAATTTGTTACATTTAAAGTTGTCGGAAAAGCAAAAATCTATAGAATCACATCAGATGGTATAGATGCATTAAACAGACTGCGTGAAGCTTATAGGATATTGAAAAATCTTGGTCTGGAATAACTATTTATCTAATCATCCAATAAACGTTTTTCTCCCCTAAGTGTTTTTATCCTTGCTATGTCCTGGACAACTTCTAATGTTCCTATATATTTTCCACTATTGTCTCTAACAGGAAAATATCTAATATAGATAAATTTATCTCCCATATGTATCCAGAACTCTGCCTTATCCCTTCTACCTTCTTTAAACTCTTTTATTATCTTCTCGACTATATGAACACTTTTAGGCGGATGACAATACTTTACATTTCTACCAAGAACAGATACCGTTCTTAGAAAAATCCTATCTTTTTTTGGATTATTAAAATATCTAACTCTGTCATTCTCATCTATGAATGATATATCTATCGGAAGATTGTTCAGTATGGCTTCAACCTCTACAGGAGATAAATAGCCTGTTTCTAAATTAATATCCTCTTTTCTAATAAATCCCTGAACTTCATCCTTTATACTTCTTAGAAATTTCCGTACACTCAAAGGAAGTCTTTCAACCTTTTCAGGATCTATAATAGCTGATACTTGATAGGGATGTATAGGTTTAGAACTAGATCTCCATAAATCGTCTATAACTATGTTTTTATAGTAACCTATCAGTTCCTCCTGTTGTTTTATAGCTACCCATTCACCTTCAGACAATAAAATTTTAAGCGTCGGATAAAGTATATTGTTTTCTCGAAATATCATATCTATGACAGAATTGGATAAATCTCTTCCATTTTTAATAATCTTATCTATTTCTTCTCCTTTATCAGATAAAGCTTTTTTAACAATTTTTCCAAAAAGCTTTAACTTAAGCTTTATTTGATCTTGTTTCGTCCACAATACTGTTGGAACAGCCTTGATACCTCGTTTTTCTATGTATGGAAATATCAGCATTTGAAGCTTGGTAAAGTGTACTCGTGTACTAGATAAATCATTAATCAAGACATTGATTTTTTTAAGTATTTCTATTCTCTTATCATTTGTTGAGAATCGTAAAGCTTCTAAATAAAGATTAAGTAATTCAACATCTTTGAGAATATATTCGTTTTCTTTAAGTAAGTTGTATAAAGGATGTCCCGGCATCAAATCTTTAAACT
>Ga0164318_10001619_pt1 | contig 20196 bp, 20 predicted proteins | sample GuaBasSedimGuay9_FD_113734 | JGI IMG/M metagenome (GOLD analysis project Ga0164318, IMG submission 113734) | Subseafloor sediment microbial communities from Guaymas Basin, Gulf of California, Mexico - Guay9, Core 4571-4, 0-3 cm | ecosystem: Environmental > Aquatic > Marine > Hydrothermal vents... | reverse complement strand
TGAATATATGCCAGGATTAAGGTGTTTTAACTGTCCTGCCTGCTCGTTATAGTTTAATCCTCTACCACAACGATCATAAGCATTTTTACGGTCTTCCAGCATCTCATTGTAGAGCTACCTATAAGTAGTCAGGCAGTAGGTTAATATATGTACTTGATCCTTTGTTAGATATAGCCGATATTTGAAAGTACGTCTTAACACAATACATATATTAATTGAAGTTGCATATATAGTTTATAGAAGCCAAAACAACCGGAAGTTCAGTATTTCGCACTAACTACCACATTGTTTTTTGTCATAAATACCGACGCAATGTTTTTAAAGATGATATAGCCGAATACCTTTAACAATTCTTTTGGGAAACAAGTAGAAAAAAAGGGATGGATGTTGGTCGCAATTGAAGTTAGACCAGACCACATCCATCTATTCATCGAAGGAATTTCCCCCTCACTCCACCCTCATCTCGATCCCCGCATCAACAGCACCCACAACAACCTTCGCGCCCTCCGCGACCTCGCCTGCCACGATCAGCCGCCCGAGCGCAGTCTCAACCTCCTTCTGGATTACCCGCTTCAAAGGTCTCGCACCATAGACCGGGCTGTATCCGGCATCCGCGAGATACTTCTTCGCTTCAGGACTGACCACAAGCTCGATTCTCCGATCCCCCAGCCGTTTGGTCAGATACCTGATCTGGATATCCACAATCGCTACAAGCTGCTCCTTTGTAAGCGCCCTGAAGACAACCGTCTCATCGACCCGGTTTAAGAACTCCGGTCTGAAACATGTAGACAGATCCTTTAAGATCGCGTCCCGTATCTGCTCATAATCCGCGCCGGCACCGCTCGAGAGATCCTGATAAATACGATCGCTCCCGATATTCGAGGTCATAATTAGAACTGTGTTCTTGAAATCCACAGTCCGCCCGTGCGAATCAGTGAGTCTCCCATCATCAAGAATCTGCAGGAGGATATTGAAAACATCGCAATGAGCCTTCTCGATCTCGTCAAAGAGGATCACCGCATAAGGCTTCCTGCGAACCGCCTCTGTTAACTGCCCGCCCTCATCATACCCGACATACCCGGGAGGTGCACCGATCAGCCGGGATACGGTGTGCTTCTCCATGTACTCGGACATATCGATCCTGATCAGGTTCCCCTCCGAATCAAAGAGCGACTCGGAAAGCGCCTTGCAGAGTTCGGTCTTCCCGACACCTGTAGGACCTAAGAATATGAAACTTCCGATCGGGCGGTCAGGATCTGAAATCCCTGCACGAGCCCGCAGGATTGCATCAGATACTGCCTGTACAGCCTCGTCCTGCCCGACGACACGTCTATGCAGCTCCTCAGGAAGATCGAGGAGTTTCTCCCGCTCCCCCTGCATCATTTTGCTAACAGGAATATGTGTCCATCTACTCACGATCTCTGCGATATCATCCTCATCGACCTCTTCTTTCAGGAGCGTTGATGCGGTCTGCTTCGCCTTCAGCCGCTCTTCTTCTTCAGCGAGTTGCCGTTCAAGTGCGGGGAGCTTCCCGTGCTTCAGTTCCGCAAGCCGGTTCAGATCATACTCCCGCTCGGCAAGCTCGATCTGGACATTCACATCCTCGATCTCCCGCTTGACCTCCCGCATCTTTGAGATCGCATCCTTCTCTGACTGCCACTGCGCATTCATGCTGTCTGAATCGGCCTTAAGGTCTGCAAGTTCCCGCTCCAGAGTTCCAAGCCGTTCTTTCGACGCCGCGTCGCTCTCCTTCTTAAGAGCCTCGCGTTCGATCTCAAGCTGCATGATCCTGCGCCGGATCTCGTCCAGTTCGGTCGGCATGCTGTCGATCTCTGTCCTGATCCGCGCTGCTGCCTCATCCACGAGATCGATCGCCTTGTCAGGGAGGAATCGATCCGAGATGTACCTGTGGCTCAGCACCGCAGCAGTTACGAGCGCAGCATCCTTGATCCTGACGCCGTGATGAACCTCATAGCGCTCCTTAAGCCCTCTTAATATTGATATCGTGTCCGCAACATCCGGCTCATCCACAAGCACCTGCTGGAACCTTCGTTCTAGCGCAGCATCCTTCTCAATATATTTCCGGTACTCATTTAACGTCGTTGCCCCGATGCAGTGGAGTTCGCCTCTTGCAAGCATCGGCTTCATCAGGTTGCTTGCGTCCATCGAGCCCTCTGTAGCGCCAGCCCCGACAACAGTGTGCAGTTCGTCGATGAAGAGGATGACCGCGCCCTCAGAATCCGCAACCTCCTTTAAGACCGCCTTCAGCCGCTCCTCAAACTCGCCCCTGAACTTTGCGCCAGCCAGAAGCGAACCCATGTCAAGTGCGATGATGCTCTTCTCCTTAAGTCCCTCCGGAACATCCTGGTTTGCGATCCTCTGGGAGAGCCCTTCAACGATCGCGGTCTTTCCAACGCCTGCCTCGCCGATCAAGACCGGATTGTTCTTTCGCCGCCTTGAGAGGATCTCGATCGTCCGTCTGATCTCATCGTCCCTTCCGATAACCGGATCAAGTTTCCCATCCCTTGCTGATGATGTTAGGTCGATTCCGTACTGCTGGAGCGCCTCGTAGGTCGATTCCGGTGATTGCGAAGTTACCCGGTGGCCCCCTCGAACCTCTTTGAGAGCCTCGAGCAATCTGTCTTTTGTTGCACCGGATTCCTTAAGGATTCTGCCACATGCGCCATCGGATTCGATCAACGCGATTAAGAGGTGCTCAACGCTTACATACTCATCTTTCAGTTTCTTTGCAGCCTTTTCCGCAGCGATGAGTACGCTGTTGAACCGCTCTGTGATGTGGATCTCGGTTACACCTGTCACCTGCGGCTGTTCTGAGAGATGTTGCTCAAGTTGCCCCCTCAGTAATTCCGGCGATATGTCCATCTTCGCAAGGATTCTCGGAGCAAGACCCTCCTCATCCCGTAAGAGCGCAAGCAGAAGGTGTTCGCAGTCGATATATTGATGATCATATTCAGTCGCGATTCCATGAGCGGTCTGCAACGCTTCCTGTGCTTTTAATGTGAATCGATCGGGTTGCATGATTATGTCTTTGTCTTCGCGTGAAATTAAGGTAGTGTTACCATGCGATAATTTGTCATACCGGGCGATATACTTGTTTGTACACTCTGTACATCAGCTTCCCCTTTTCGGCGTATATAGCGACAGGCGATATCTCATTCTCAAATTCATCAGGCGTCAGAGTGATGATATCAAAAGGCATCATGAATTTCTTGGTTGTGATTATCTCAGCATCTTTGGTCAATTTTGCCCTTTCAAAGACATATTTGCCCTGAAAATCCTCTGATATTATCAGAATATCCATATCGCTTTCTTCTGTGGCTTCTTCTCTGCTCTGGGATCCGAACAATATGATCTTTGAGATGTCTAATCCTGTTTCTTTCAGACACTGCTGTAAGAATTCAGTAGCCCCTATAACTCTTTTTTTATAACTACTCACCCCACCACCACAAAATTCATTATTAATGAGATTATATTCGTCATCCCAATTCTACTTTGTCACATTGATTTTTCGCGATGGATTGATTCAACACATCGATACTAATATATTAGATCATTAAAAAGTCGAGTACACTCGATGTACGCGTAAGTCACATATTTGATATTATTTGTTCGTAATGAACGCGAATAGCTGTGTAGATAATAGTCTTTGCAAATTATATTTCACTTATTTTGAGACCGTTGTTAAGACCCTGATGTCTGATGTTAGCTAATCTGACAAAATGGAAGTGGTGGGGCAGCTTATGATGCCGTAGCTCGAAATTAGGGATCGGCTGTACTTTTCATTCGATTTTATAGGGTTTCCGCAAACAGAACAGCGGGTTGACGATATCGGCGTAGATAACGGATACATCTGTCCTTCAAACCTGATCAGTGGTAGTGTCCGGATGATCTTTCCATCTTCCACTTATTTCGATAGTGACTTATTAATTCGTATATTGCTCTTTTCTACATATACTATTATAACTATTATATATATATTAAATCTTTCATAATGTATGCACTTGTTGGGATGATGGGCTACCCGAGAATATTATAAAAGTTTCTTGTGGACGGTCGCGGACATTCCCTGATTCTTCACATAACGCCTGGCAACCCAGACCATCCGCAAACTTTTTCTACAGACGATAACAGATGATCATATTCCAACGGCGCATGAACCGGCATAACGGTTCGAACATGAATTCTATGTGAGTCTTGGAGGAAGCGAATGAGCAAAACACAATATAAAAAGACAAATCCGCGGATCATATCCCTGATAGAGGATCTGAAATCCATATCACGCGAGAACGACGCGCCGATATGGCGAGAGATCGCAAAGCGCATGCAGAGTCCGAAGAGAGGTTATGCGACAGTAAATGTGAGCCGCATCAACAGGCATACTGCGGGCGGCGAGACTATCGTTGTGCACGGCAAGGTGCTTGGCGCAGGCGAGTTAGACCATCAGGTGGTCGTGGGCGCTTTCGATTTCAGCGAGGGTGCACGGTCGAAGATCACAGATGCTGGTGGGGAATGCCTCTCGATCGAGGAACTGGTGGCAAGAGCGCCCAAGGGATCAAATGTGCGGATAATCAGGTGATTTCATGAATACAGTAATTATCGATGCAGATGGATTGATTCTTGGCAGGCTCGCAAGCGTAGTCGCCTCAAGATTGTTAAGTGGCGAGACCATTGCGATCACCAATGCCGAACGCGCTGTGGTGTCCGGGAGCAAGGCCACCACGCACAAGGAATATAAGGAGCAGGTGGACAGGGGATCGACAGAAAGCGGTCCGTACTTCCCGACAAGACCGGATCAGATCATGAAACGGACAATCCGCGGCATGCTCCCGCACAAACGGATGCGTGGACGCGACGCACTGTCGAGACTGCGCGTGTATGTGGGCACTCCTGTGGAACTTGCAGGATCGGACGCTGATACAATACCTGAAGCGAGTATGACGAGGCTAGGGACGATCAAATACATCAAACTTGGCGAAGTTAGTACGAAACTGGGTGTTAATGTACGTTAAAATCCCACAGGATCGAATTGGCGCAGTGATCGGACCGAAAGGCATCACCAAAAAAGCGCTCGAGGAACTCTCAACCGCGACGCTGGATATCGACAGCGAATCCGGCAATGTACAGGTTCTCTCACCAGAGGACCCGTTGCAGGGTATGCGGGCGGTCGAGGTTATCTCGGCAATCGGGCGGGGTTTCAGCCCTGAGCGAGCTGTCAAACTGTTCGATGACGAGCTTCTCATATACGATGTGATCAATATACCCGCAAACTCGCCAAAGCTGCTGACACGCGTCAGGGGCAGGATCATCGGCAGCGGCGGGAAGACAAGGACGCTAATTGAGAGTATAACCCATGTCGACCTCTCAGTCTACGGAAAGACCGTGGCGATCATCGGATATCCTGAGCAGGTGCATGTCGCAAAGACCGCAGTCGATATGCTAATCGATGGTGCGCCGCACTCGGTAGTGTATGGTTTCATAGAGAAGAAGCGACGGGAACTTACTGCGAAGGGGCTTGAGTATTACTGAATTAGCGCAGGCGCGGCAGCAGAGACGGGTCATGTTTGTGCACAGTACGGTTGGTTTAAGTATTATGTCAACATTGATCACAACGCATGAGGCGGTGTGATCTATTTGGCACGTATGCCGTATCGCTGTCGACTTGCCACAGCGGACTTGCTAAGGCATACAGTAAAATGAACCGTGGAATTTGTCTTAGGAGATAGAAGAGATCATGAGTGGCGAAATTCATCAAGTGTTGGGAACCATCAATAAAAGGTTAGATGAATTACTTTTCTTGAAACATGATCTGGATGAATTGAATAAGAGAACAAAGAATATGGAAGAGATGTTATCTGAATATATGCCCATATTAAGCGAAGATGAGAAAGCAGATCTAAGCGAAACCATGAGAGAGTATTTTGCAGGTAAAACAACATCTTTAGAAGATGCCGAAAGGATTCTTGGAGTATAAAGATAGAATTTGGAACAAGAGCTCTCAAGTTTATATCAAAAGTAGAGAAAGTCAGCAAGGAAAGAATTTTTAAAAGAATAAAGGAACTATGTGATGATCCATTTCCCTCTGATGTCAAGAAATTAAAGGGGGAAAAGGAGGTTTACAGGATCAGGATTGGAAATTTCAGGGTACTTTATAGGATCATTCCGGAAGATGAGGTAATCTTAATCTTCCGAGTAGATAAAAGAAGTAGGGTTTACGGGCGGTGAAAAGAAACACGAAGATCCCATAATTCATTGTGAAATAGCGTGGTGAGGGCTAATAAATGTCAGGAAACACATTCGGAACAGTATTCCGCGTAACAACGTGGGGCGAGAGCCACGGACCCGCAATCGGAGTCGTCGTCGATGGCTGCCCAGCAAAGATGCCTCTCTCTGAAGCAGACATCCAGAAGGAACTCGACCGCCGCCGCCCCGGGCAGAGTGATATCTCAACTCCTCGAAAGGAAGAGGACGCTGTCGAGATTCTTTCAGGCGTATTCGAGGGAATGACGACCGGAACGCCGATATCAATGATCGTCTGGAACAGGAACGTCGATTCATCGCCTTATGAGAGACTCAAAGACAAGCCGCGCCCCGGGCACGCGGATTATCCGTACGAAGTCAAGTACGGGATCAGAGACTACCGCGGCGGCGGGCGTGCATCAGCGCGAGAGACCGTGGGAAGAGTTGCCGCAGGTGCTGTCGCAAAGAAGATGCTTGCAGAGGCGGACATCGATGTGGTTGCGCACGTCATAGAACTCGGCGGCATCCGAGCCTGCGAATGTGAGCTGACGCCGTCAGAGATCAGAAAACGGATCGAAGAGACGCCGGTTCGGTGCGCTGATCCGGATGCCGCGGCGCGGATGGTTGAACTGATTGGAAAAGCGCGCAGAGAAGAAGATAGTATCGGCGGCATCGTCGAGATCATGGCAACGGGTGTGCCTGCTGGCATCGGGGAGCCGGTCTTTGACAAGCTGGATGGCGACCTTGCGAAGGCGTTGATGAGCATCGGCGCAGTGAAAGGCGTCGAGATCGGGGCAGGTTTTGGGTGCGCTACCATGCGGGGCAGCGAGATGAACGATGCATTTCTGGTATCGGATGGAACCGTAGTTCCGGAGACGAACAATGCTGGTGGCATTCTCGGCGGGCTCTCTACAGGCGCGCCGATCGTATGCCGGATCGCAGTGAAACCGACACCGTCCATCGCAAGTCCTCAGAAGACCGCGGATATAAGGACGATGAGCGAGACCACGATCACGATACAGGGACGGCACGATCCGACGATCCCGCCCAGAATGGTTCCTGTTGCCGAGGCGATGGTTGCTATCGTACTCGCTGATCACCTGCTTCGAGACCGCGGATCAAAATCGGCGAAATAGTTCCTGCTGCACAGAGTATATAACGTGGTATCGAGCAGGTGCATATAATCACCCTCCTGTCGGATATTAGGCACAGGTTCTTTTACTTTCATTAACTATTGCAGATCAGGACACTACCAAAATTTCTGATTTACTTTTAGGTAAAAATATTATTAACCTTAAAAGTAATTATTATAGAAGATGACGAAAAAAGCTCTGCGCCCTCCGCGGTTATTTTTCTTGCCAGAAAACCTGAGAATCGTAATCAGGAGATCAATCAATACACTATAGCAATTATAGATATTCGATCTGATCCGGTGGCGGAGTTATTGCAGCATGCCCGCGAACGATTGTATCTGAAGCGTTCTCACTCCCGGGGTTCCTCATCGCCGTCGCAGCAATTGCATCCGACATCGCAGAGCGCACAACCAGACCCCGACCCGCGCTCGGTTCCGGTCTCCGAGTCCAGCACCCGCGTGGCGTAAGCGAGCACGGTCGCGTTTGAGAGCGTGCCAGCGATCAGGATCGCATCGAAGATCTCTTCCTTTGACAACCCGAGTTTCTCTGCGATGCGGACATGCACTCTCAGGCAGTGGTCGCACCTGATCGCGGCAGATACGCCTATGGAGATCAGTTCAACTGTCTTCGGGTCGAGACGTTTAAACTCCCGTATGATCGCGCTGTCGTAGAGAATCTTTGGAACCAGCAGTTCCGGGGTCTCTTTCATAAACTGCAGGATGTAGGGTATCTCGCCGTAGTACTTCTCAACGCTCTCAAGCAGTTCTTCAGTCGCCTCCTCTGGATCCATCCTCATGATCCTCTGAATCTTCTCAATGTCCATTCGTGCCTCCGCCCCTATCCTGGCATCTAAATAACGAAACCGGTCACCGATTTCGGTAATATTCTTATTAATATATAATCTCGTACCTCTGACGGCAGCACCTTTGCGATCTCGCGGAGGGTAACGCCCTCCTCGAATGTTATATTCTCGAGCACTTCCTTATATTGTGCATAAGACAGTTTTACGCGGGCACCCATGAGTTGCAGTGTGATAGGAGCTGGAGAAAGGGATTTATTGATTTCCGGTATCTGTTCCTTAATCTCCTTCATGATACGTGCCGGCTGGGTGGTCAATGGATCCTTTGATATCTCGAGCCGCTGCTCGTCAAGGGTTTTGCCAACAGTCTCGACCAGCCGATCAAGAGCGTCAAGTTCGCCTTCGAGTTTCAGCCGGTGCGCGATTCTTCCGAGATGCCCGACATAGTCTTTCGCATACATGGGCGGCTCCGGAAGTTCTGGCGTACCTGTGATAATGCATGGCACGTCGAGATCCTTGTAGAGGACGTACTTCTTGTTTATTAGGCAGTCTTCGAAGTTTCCGAGCGCAAAGACTGCAAGATCATGTTCATTAACCAGTACACGCTCTTTTGCAGATATCTGCGCAATCCGCCTCCCGACACCTCTTGCAAGCCCGATTAACGTTGTATTTGCTCCAAACCTGCGCATATACTCTGCCACATCGCACGCATGGTGCGGAAGGTGGTGGTATGCCAGTGTCGGCGCGATCACGATAATATCGGTACCAGTAAGCGGCGCTCTCGTGATCTTGGCGCGGAGTTCCTTTGCCATATCTTCGAGCATGGATATATCTTCATGCGGGCAGAGCATCTGGATCATGACCTCGGTCTGCATATAATTGGTCTGGAGGACGTATCCGCCAAGATCCTCTATGAGTTCGATTACAAGGTTATGTTTGAAGACGCCGCCCTCATACATGATCGGTTCAAGCATTATAAATCCCCCTTCAGTTGATCCATCATATCTTCAGCTTTTTTGACCCATTCATGCTTTATAGAATCCTCTGATGCCACAAATAACATCTCTGATCCGGTTGAAACGTGGTGCCTCACCCGGAAACCCTCTGGTGTGATCCGGAGCAGCGCATCGGCAAGTCTCGACTCGATCTCCCTGCGCGGATCTGCGATGACCACGTCTGCAAGATCTTTTGCAACCCGGTCCTTGTCTTCGGTGTCTATCGTTATCACCAGCCGTTCTGGCTGCGAGACGTTCTCGCGTCCATACTCTATCCAGAGGATGCTTAGCAGTGTCGAGACATGTTCTTCGTTTGTGAGTTTCAGCTCCACCTGTTTAGCGCTCTGCGTACCTGTCGAGATATCTGCCATATCCTTGACACAGATCGGTGGAAGACCGGTTCTTATCAACGTACAGAAGAAAAAAACCGGCTCAGTTGGATCGATGTGTACCCATAGACGCCCCAATACCGTGGTGAGTTCCAGATCAGCGAGGACATCACGGATCACTGATTCGTAAGCTTCGGCGCCGGTTTTATCCGGAGACTCGACCCTGAACACTTCGAGCGGCAACATGTTTCAATCACTCCTCGATAAAACCTGATGATAAGAGAGCAGAACCGACAGCGCCGATTAACTGTGCATAAGGCGGCACAATCACCTCTGCCTGTAGCAGTTCGCGCATCGCTTGAGGTAAGCCTTCGATGAGTGCCGTGCCTCCGACCATGATCACTGGCGCCCTCACCTCGACCTCCTGGAGTTGTTGCTCAAAGACCTGCTCTGCCACGCTGTAACAGGCTGCTGCTGCGACATCCTCGTGACGCGCGCCCTTCGATAGCGAGTTCACGAGACTCTGGATTCCGAATACGATGCAGTAGCTGTTCATCGAGATGTTGGATGCTGTGCCTGAAAGCGCAAGTTTTCCAAGTTCGGTGATGTCAACGCCGAGACGCTTTGCAGTCATCTCAAGGAAACGCCCTGATGCGCCGGCACATATCCCGCCCATCGTAAAGATTCCAGGGATTCCGTCCTGCACCGATATCGCCTTGTTATCCATCCCGCCGACATCGATTACAGTCGCTGCGCCCTTCTGCCGGTCAGCAAGGTATACCGCGCCTTTCGAGTTCACTGTAATCTCTTCCTGGACCAGATCGGCATTGAATGCCTTGCCCAGTATGAATCTGCCGTATCCAGTCACCCCGGTCGCCTGAACCGCATCCCTTTCGATTCCGGATTCTTTAAGAGCGGTTGAGTAAGCCTCCTCCGCGCTCTTTAAGACATCGGTGGAACTGACCCACCCGAATCCGAGAATCTCGTTGTCTTTCATGATCACCGCCTTTGTGGTGGTCGATCCTGAGTCGATTCCAGCTGTAATCCCGGTCTGTTTCTCGCGTGCAAGCAGACTGCGCCTCTTTGCGATGGTTGTCAGTGCCTCCATCCTTGTGAGAAGCGTGTCTGCTGTGGTGCGTTCGGTATAAGAGTAACTGATCACGGGAAGCCCTGATTTATCATGGATGTACCTGCGGATCTCGTTTCTGACGAGCGCGCCCTCTGCGCACCTGAAACATGTCCCGATGAAAACGGCATCAGCGGTGGTATGCCCCTCAACGACTGAGATTGCGCGGGCAAGCATCAGTTTAAGGTCAGGACTCGTCACCCTGAGCCCGAACTTTGCTTCTGCCGCCTCCACTTCCTCGAGATCGATGTCCGGGAAGATAATCTTCGCTCCAACCTGCTCTGCTGCCGATTCGACCTCTCCTTGAATTCCTGTGTATTCGGAACCACAAGAGATCTGTGCGACCTCGATTTCACTCATTCTTTGCCTCCTTACTATCTCCAAGTCCATTTAAGAACTCGGATATCCGGTACACGAAATTCTCTGCCGCATCATCCGATGTCGGATAGGTAAGTTCGAGAATCGGGATACGTTTCGCGCGTATCAGGAACCCCACAAGTTCGCTTGTCCGCTGGCAGCCCATACACCCGAACCCGATCGGCGCGTCCTCGACAAAGATCGCCGCCTCTGCCGCCTCAATGAGCGGATCCAGAAGCGACATGCGCCCGCGCACACCAGCAGGCACCTCGACAGCAGCATACTTAAGCCCAATCTTTGGATCCTCCGGCGTGATATTAAGCGGCGGCGAGTCGATTCCTGCGGTAGTCACTCTTTTCTTGATCTCCTGCATGACCGCAAGCGGCGCATGGTCGAAACGCTCGACCAGATCGTACAGGATCAGACTGTTGCTTGGATAAATGAAGATATTTGCCATGTTTCACCTCGTTGGTATGATGTGATCGATTCTGATGTATGGGTATGTTTGGAATCATGGGAACTAAAATAGTTTGCGGTTCATCGAGGCTGGCACATACATAGTTATGGTTTAAGGTATGGTTGAAAGATGTGTTCTTTTTTCATACTCATGAGCACCCGCACGGGCAGGGAGGTTTTTATTGAATGGATGCATATAATCTATATGCCTAATTGAGAGGATTTTATGCAGGCAAAACAAGCAATAATCCAGTCGGCAGTCGATATTGCAGAATGCATCCACGCATCCGCCATATTACTTCCGGATTCGTACACTTCCGAGCGTAGCGGGATAGAGACCGAGATTCCGGTCATGGTTATGCCGAGGCAGGCATCTGATCTGCTGTACCGGATCATCCCGAACCACGTCGAAAAGGAGGAGGCCACACTCCATGCGCGTATCCAGGGGATCGCTGTCGCGGGGTATCTGAAGGGCGCGATAAGCGGTGTGGTCGTCGGGGTGATCGATGGTCCAAGTTTTGATTCGATCATTGTATACGATCCAAGAGAGAGTTATGCAGTAAAATCGCTGCAAGAACGCGAGGTATTGGTAAATTCGGACGCGTTCCGCGCAGTTATGGAACTTGCACTCGAACTTGCACTCGAAGGAAGAGAAGGAAGACATATCGGCACCGCCTTCGTTATAGGGGATGCGGAGAACGTTCTGCACGCATCACACCAACTCCTGTTAAACCCATTCAAAGGACACGACCAGCATGACCTGATAATCACAGATCATGGAAACTGGGAGACGTTTAAGGAATTTGCGCAACTGGACGGCGTTTTCGTGATATCTGGTGAGGGGGTCGCCTGCGCATCAGGCAGGTATCTCGATGTGGATGCCAGATCGGTGCGCATCCAGCAGGGTCTTGGCGGCAGACATGCAGCATCAGCCGCGATCACCGCTGAAACCGAGGCGGTTGCGGTTGTCGTCTCCGAGTCGGGTGTGATCAGAGTCTACCAGAGTGGAGAACAGATCATCGAGATCGAGCCTGGTGGGATGGGCTGGATGGTGCTACCGTAACACGGCACTGTCTAAAAATCCCGTGATTTACTCGATGTCGAGTAAATCCCATAGCGCACCTTTTTTGAGGTAATAGCCTCAAAGGTTACTATAGATCCCCTCACAGAACCGGACGTGAAGATTCCCATCATCCGGCTCTTCGGAAGAACCTCTCCATCCTTTCAGATAGGTTGTGGGTACGGTTTTGTTATCATCCTTAACCCGCATCTGAGTGCGGAAGATGTGCCCAGGTCCCAACGGTTCAACTGTCAGCCCCTTCCCCCACAGGCATTACCCCGTTTCAACGGTATTATGGGCTGATCAGACTCCCAATATGCTTTTTTGCGGTATCTTGCCAGTTGTAGGCTTGATAGCACATACTCATTCCCCAATAGGGGGAACAAGGAGAGCACATTGGGCCTCCCGGGAACCCAAACGTCCCCGTTTGATAATGCGAAGCGTAGCGTAGCAAAGCCGTTGGCACCATGCTACGGTCTTATACCCCGCTCGGAATCACATCGCCTCGCACGACCCCAGAGCTCCCTACTGTAGTTCAAGACCGGATGACCTGGCTAACGGTGGTGCGAATGCTGCCTTCCGTTGCACAAAGAACGTCAGCTTCCAGGATTATCGAAATTTCGGGGCTTATAGCCAACACCCGGCACAATCGAAGTATTCAGTGAAATCACTCTGATTTTGTGAAAAGTGAATTCGTGCGATTCGCGGCATTCGGCACCATTCGTGAATGCGAGAGCATCGGCGCAGCCATCTCCTGGTGTTGATTTTATCACGAATATATGATTTTACTTGATAGATCATACCTAATGTATATTACATGGGGTGTTTTATTATTTGCTCAATTTATCAGTGAGGTGGACATTACGAGAATTACCAAAGAGTCAAAATCCGGAAACCCACCACATCCCTTAAGACGCCTCACGTCTACACTTTTTTCATGATACTAATATTTTCACATGGAGGACTATAATTGGACGATATTGGAATTATTGCAGTTGGTGGATATAATGAGATGGGCCGGAACATGACGGCGGCGCACATCGGTGGCGACATCATCATATTTGATATGGGACTCCGTCTCGATCAGGTACAGATTCATGAGGATGTGGAGATCGAACGGATGCATTCGCTCGATCTGATCAAGATAGGCGCGATACCGGACGATACTGTGATGAAGGGGGTGAACGGCACGGTTCGTGCAATCGTCTGTACACACGGGCACCTTGATCACATAGGGGCAATCTCGAAACTGGCACACAGGTACCGTGCCCCGATCATCGCAACCCCGTACACGATCGGCCTTATCAAACAGTTGATCAAGTCGGAACGGAAGTTCCCGGCAGAGAATGAACTGGTCGAGATGAACGCTGGCGAGACAAGGGAGGTTTCAAAAAACCTCTCGATAGAGTTCATAAGGGTCCAGCACAGCACACTTGACTGTGTCTTTATTGCGGTGCACACCCCGCGGGGCATTCTTCTGTATGCCAACGACTTCAAGATGGACAGGACGCCGACGCTCGGAGAGCCACCAGACTTAAAGCGGCTCAAGCAGATCGGCAAGGAAGGCGTCTTTTTGATGATCACAGAGAGTACCAATGCCGCCATCACTGGAAAGACACCGTCAGAACGGATCGCAAAGGCTATGCTCAACGATGTGCTCACCGGTACCGAGGAGACCGAGTCGGGAGTCATCGTGACCACGTTCTCGTCTCACATCGCAAGGATCGCTGCTACACTGGAAATCGCTAAGAAGATGGATCGTATTCCCGTACTTATGGGGCGCTCGATGGATAAATATGTAAAATTGGCAGCGAAAATGGGGTATGTCCAGCTTCCGGAAGATCTGAGGATATACGGCGTGCGGAAGAACATAGATAAAGCGTTTGCAAGAATCGCATCCGAAGGAAAGGAGAAGTATCTTCCGATCGTAACAGGGCATCAAGGGGAGCCTGGTGCGGTGCTTGAGCGAATATCGATGGATAATACGGGCTACAAGATTGAGAGCGGTGACAAGGTAATATTTTCTGCAAATGTGATTCCAACACCAAGCACGCGTGCAAATAGGCACGCGCTCGAGACGAAACTTAGGATGCGCGGAGCGCGCATATATGATGGAGTTCATGTCTCAGGACATGCATCGAAGGAGGATCACTGGGAGTTGCTGCGCATGATAAATCCGGAACATGTGATCCCTGCACACGGAAACCTCATAATGCACAGTTCCTATATCGAGATGGCTGAGAGTACAGGGTACGTACTCGGTGATACTCTCCACCTGCTCAGAAACGGGGAGGAGTTAGTTCTTGGATGATTAACATGAATGAATTTGAGAAAGAGCTTGCAAAGCGCGGCGATCTCGTCTACGAGTATCTCACATCCGCCCGGTATCAGGAGCGGTTCGCGCCCGAAGTGATTCACGACTCGGTGTACTTGTACTTGGGCAGGAGGCGCGGGAAATCGCTGCGGCCTGCCGTGCTGCTCTTCTCGTGCGGCGCTGCCGGTGGCGATGAAGAGATCGCACTTCCTGCAGCGGCCGCTACCGAGATATTCCACACATGGACGCTTGTGCACGATGATGTCATCGACCGGGATTGTATGCGGCGCGGCGGATACACGGTGCACGAGGAGTTTCGCAGGAGGGGGCTAGATCTTGACTATGATAGCGACAATGCTGCACACTACGGCACATCGCTTGCGATACTTGCAGGCGATGTCCAGCAGGGCTGGTCGGTCTCACTCTTATCCGAACTTGCTGAGCGCGGCGTCGACCCGGCTGTTGTGCTGCACCTGATCCGGATGATGGAGACCGATGTCGTGCTAACGCTGCTCTCCGGGCAGATATTTGATGTCCAGTATTCGAAAGCTCCGATCGAATCGTTAAGCGAAGATAAGATCCTCGGGATGCTGTGGAGAAAAACGGGCGCACTGTATGAGTTTGCAGGGGCTGCCGGCGCAATGATCGGACTGTCCACAACAGACGCGCGAAACGAACTGGTCCGGTCGATATCGCAGTTTACAGGCAGGTGCGGCACCGCATTCCAGTTGCAGGACGACATCCTTGGCGTTGTTGGGGATACGAAGAAGCTCGGAAAGACTGTTGGTTCTGACATCCGGGAAGGGAAACGGACGCTTATCGTGTACCATGCCTTTTCGAATGCAAATGAGGCGCAGAAGAGGCGTATGTCCCGGATACTCGGCGACGAGAATGCATCTGCCGAGGAGGTAAGCGAGGTTGTGGATATTCTATCCGAACTCGGAAGCATCGAGTACACAAGGGCACTTGCTGACAGTTACGTTGATGAAGCGAAAGAGCAGATAGCAACGATACCCGAATCAAGGTACAAGGACCTCCTGCTGGCGTGGGCAGAATATATGGTCCATCGGGAGTCCTGATAGATTTATAGATAACGTGATCAAGTTCCTGCTCGGTTGCTGGACTGAAAATGCGACTTTCGAATTATCTCCAGATGGACAATGGAGCCTATTTCAGAGAGACTTTTTATTAGCTTCCGGTAACCGATCAAATCCATCAATAGCTAATTATGCCATTAATATATTGCTATAATTTTATATACATACATACCAAAAGATTTAATAGATCTGAAACCAATATATTGTATATATGCCAAAAGGCAACAGCCCCCTCAATAAATTACTTGCGAAAGAAGTGGAAAATGGAAAAATCATTCAGGTATTGCCATACATCCCGATAAACAGAGTAAAACTCCTTTTATTCACGACTATGTCCTCAACTTGGTGTTCTGTCTGCGGAAGTCCACTAAATCCAAACAAAAACTACGATCGTTTCATACCTCGAAATCGTCCATTTTAATCAGCTCTCCTATGGCTGTGAATTTGCGTTGGGTTATTACAATTCTATCACCCCTGCCGCCGCCTGCAGGATCGTGAGCGTGTCAAGCGAGGTGACGCGGTTGTCGCCACTAACATCTGCGGCGGCAAGCGTCGCGTGATCGCACGAGGCGGAACCGCCTGCTGCGAGCTGGAGCGCGATCGCGGCGTCTGCGGGGGTGATGTAGCTGTCAGAGTTAAGGTCGCCTTTTTGCGGTGTGACAGTCCATGGTTGCATGAGCGGGAACCGGTCTGTGCTGCCACCGCCGCCCGGGATCGGGTGCGGGTCTTCGCCGATGCCGTCTCCGTCCGGGTCGGTGCCGTTGTAGTCGCTCCAGTAGTTGCCTTCGGAGCCAGAGTCCCATGTGTTGGTGTCGGCGCCCTATGCGTTGTGATCAGTGTTATTGATGAGGTTATTGTGGTAGAGGGTGTTGTTATTGCTCGAATAGTACAGGTGGATATGCCAGAGAGTCAATATTTGACGAACTTGATATTGCTGATCTGGCATTCCAGAGATCGCATCCTGAATCGGCGTGCCGTCGCACACAACCACCGCCACGACCGCCGCAACCACCAGCAGCGGGCAGGTCATGCTACATCATATACCATAATCAAAGTTAACCAGACACGAGGCTTCCGAGTCCAGCCAGTCGACCGATCCGGGCTCATATCCATCGATCTCGATTCCGCGACCGATCGCATCAAGAATCCCTTTGATCGCATCAGCAACCTCCTCCACCGTCTTACCGGTAGTATCGATCTCGTACACCCTATCGCACCAGTCCACCGCCTCGACAAGGATCACATCGACCGCCTCGGAAAGAGCGTTCTCGGAGATCTTTGCCCTGGAATACCCCCGCGCCATAAGCCGCCTCTCGAGTTCGTCGGGCGCGAGGCGGAGCACGATCGCGGAATCACTGACATGATGCGAGAGATGCCCCTCGATGACGAGATTTCCACCCCCATCCCCACCCCCGCCTCGTGCAATTCCGCAGACACGATCGTACACCGCGTCCATATCAGCGATCAGGGAGTCCCGCGCTTCATCGGTTCCGTGATACAGCCCCTCAGTTTTGATGAGTTCATTCAGATCGAGCACGCCCCCGATAAGAGCGGATGCAGACGTCTTCCCGGTTCCGGGCGTGCCTGTGATCCCGATGATCATGGTCATGACCGGATCTTTCGTACCAGATCCCGAAGCGCATCTGCGACCTCGTAGCCGGACGCGGCCCAGTGCACGACCACGCCGTCGATGCCATCGATCTCGATAAGCCCGGAGTGCTCGGACTGGCAGCACCGTGCGATGAATGGCTTTGTGATCTGGTACAGGTCTGATGTCCGCGAGCAGATGTTAATGAATTTGTAGTCGAGGCCGGGAAAACGCGCCTCGAGGATCATCTTTGAGATGTCGCATCCGATCAGAGTGGCAGGCGCCGTTATCGCTTCGCTATCCAGGTATCGCCCCAAGAGACCTGACGTGAAGCATGGGAAGACCGCATCCTCTCTTTCGAACTGCCGCAGGTCCAGGATGTTCTCTGTGAATACGACGCCGAGTTCGCCGAGCAGACAGTCGTTTAACCGCCCGACCATGTATGTGAGCCAGCCAGGAATCGGTGGAATAACATCGAGCACATCGATCTCGAGAAGGTTGCCCGGATCGGGCTTGTGCACAAATGTGAGATGCTGGTCCACGCTTTTGAAGATGACTGTGTTAACCGCATCCGTGCAGCATCCGTATGCTGTTTTCACAAGTTCGGTACGGTTGTGCATATTTACCAGTTTACCGTATTGCACAACCTCAACTCCAGATGCGATCCGGGCAAGCGATGTTACAGTCCTGAATAACCCTTTTCCTTCGCTTGTCACACTGTAGACCGCGCAGCCGTCCGTCGCAAAGATGAGCAGATACTCTGAGAGGAAGTATATCTCAGACTCTGCGGTTTGGCGGGTCTTGCGGCGCAGCAGTTCGTCGTGCGCGTCAGAGAGTGTCTCATCGGTGCGAATCGCGCCCACGCATTTGTATTCGGCTGGGAAGATCATATCATCATTTATCCTTGTTGTCTGGTTCTCGTCAGTCAGCTAAATCTTTGTGGTGGAGCCGCATATCCTTATGCCTTCGGCGCCGCTGGCTTCGCCGCTGCTTCGCAGATCGCATCCACGAATCTCGAAACCACAACATTGATAGGAGATCACGCCATCACTGGTTTGATGAGCAAAAAAAAGATTGCAAGACAGACGGCGGAAGAGAAGGAATCCGCTGAAGCTGTCATACCTCCAATCGACCGACACAAGCGGCACGTCGATGGCATCAAGAAGACCCTTGTATCATCCGCTTTTGGGATTGTGTCTGGCATAATATGCTATCGTTTCCTGGATCCAACACCACCGGAAGCTAACTTCTCACTGCTGCTGCTACTGATGGCATTCTACATCCAGAAGCCCATTTACCTATACATGGGAATGGATGCAAACCAGTTTACATGGAAGGATTGGTTCTATATCGCTTTCATGACCCTGATCCTCTGGTTCGTATCGTGGATATTGCTCCTGAACCCCTGACGATAGGATGAATAAAAGAATCCTTGTCGTTCTGCTAGTCGTGGTAGTCGCAGCATCCGGGTGCATAAACACCCACCGCATCGAGGATACGAGGGTTTCGATGAACACCGATGTGACCATTACGGTGATGCATCCTGACATATCCGAAGCAGACCGTGCCATCAGTTGCGCGTTTGCGGAGGTCTACAAAATCGAGCATCTGATGAGTTGTACCGAAGAAGGAAGCGAGGTTACAAGACTGAACGATAATGGGTCTCTTCCGGATGCATCTTCTGATTTGCGGTATGTCGTTACTAAATCGGTCAGATATTCGGAATTAACCAACGGATCGTTCGACATCACTGTTTTACCGGTTATAAATTTGTGGAAAGAGAGAATGCGCGCCGGATCTCCCCCGACCAGTGATGAGATCAACGAGACGCTGGAACTGATGAACTATGAAAATATCACGATTGGAAACGGCAGCATCTCATTTAGTCAGGGATCGATGGGGATCACTCTTGGAGGCATTGCAAAGGGGTACGCGATCGACCGTGCGATTGAGGTGTTAAAGGAGCATCATATAGAGCACGCGCTCGTGAATGCCGGCGGTGATATCAGGGCGATGGGTTATAAGACCAAAGATGAGCCGTGGAATGTCGCTCTTCGTAATCCTAAGAACAGAACCGAGCATATAACCATCCTAAACCTGCATGACATGTCTGTTGCAACGAGCGGGAATTATGAGCGGTATTTCAGCGAGGAGGCGCGGGCATCACACATCATCGACCCGAAGACCGGATATGCAACCGATAAACTGTTAAGCGCAACGATCATTGCAGAAAATGCAACCGACGCCGATGCACTGGCGACCGCGGTGTTCGTGCTCGGTGAGGTGGGTGGTATGGAACTCGTTGAGCGTCTGGACGGAGTCGAGGGGCTTATCATCACCCGCGACCGGAGGATTCTGCGGTCGAGCGGTTTTGGGGCGTTTGAGGATCGCGGCATGTCGTGAGGTTATCTGGCAAGGTGGGGGTTCCTGCGACTTATCGAGTGTGTGATGAGCTAATTTAAACACACCTTTCCCACACTTAATCACTAATTTTTGACTGCATCGTAGTAGAGAATCAGTTGCAGCAGACCGCTTCTCGCTCACATACACCACATATCAGAAGATATATCTCACCATTGTTACGACCAATAAATTTCCATCATAACTACACAATTCACCTTCGATACATACCGTTATTGGACAAATACCTTTAAGTAATTTACGACCAATATAAGAGTATGACG